>Ga0114956_1000049_pt1 | contig 59156 bp, 52 predicted proteins | sample MaitaG_FD_87304 | JGI IMG/M metagenome (GOLD analysis project Ga0114956, IMG submission 87304) | Marine algal microbial communities from Maine, USA - Maine_Asex2 metaG | ecosystem: Host-associated > Algae > Red algae > Unclassified | place: Maine, USA | collected 2015-01-05 | reverse complement strand
CTCTACTCAGACGGTTTAAGCGAAACTGCATCACCAGTTCTCAATGACACGGTGCTCATTTGGTTTCCCAACGCGCTCCCGAATTCCTGCCGGAAATAAAACACATCGCGGACGAAGACACATGCCCAAGACGAGTTCGGGCACATTCTGGAAGCGGACCGTTCAGTAGAATCTGCGTTAGCAAAGGCGCTTGGGCTCGGCTCAAGCAATGGGCGCTTAAACACTAGACCTGCGATCTGTGGTTCGGCTATTCCCATGATGCGCGCGCTCACAGCAGGACAAGCACCACTTCGGGGGCGAACCGGGCTTGAATTACTCATGCATCCTGATGATTTCCGTAAGGCAACAGAGCATCTTCCCTCGCCAGAAGACTTACCACTGGCTATCTTTGTTTACTCCGTTATCGGAGGGGTTGTTGGCTATGCAACGTATATGACAAACTTTGATCTGCCCTCAGAAAGCAGTGATTTCGACCGTTGGGTTGCAGAACGAGTACTGTCACCATAGACTTACTGGGGATCAAAAAGGAATATCATCATCAAAGTCAGCACCCGCCGTCGTGGTCGTCGATGACGATGATGATGCAGGCGTGGTGGATGCTGGTCGCGACTGCGCACCGCCATCGCTATCACCACCAGAACCACCGCCTTCACCCGCTCGCGAAATACGCCATGCCTGAAGGTTGGTAAAGTATTTTCCATTCCACTCGCGACCGCGCAGATCAAATTCCACTTCGACGCTCTCGCCCTCGGAGTAGTCATCAATCAGCGTGCACTTATCCTGAACTAGTTGAAAAGCAACCATTTGTGGATACTGCCCATCAGCCACTTCAATGACGAATTGACGCACCTGGAAGGATGCACCCTTGGTTTCGCTATCGAAAATCTTTTCTATCTTGCCTTCGGCCTTGTAGCCCATCGTATACCTGCTTGTATTGTCAGTTAGTAAAGAGCCTGAAAAACTGCTCTATCATCGATTGAGTACGTGTCAGGCAATACACGCTGCTGACACGTCTGTTTATACCTGCTTGTTCCGCTATTCGACTGAAGGGTTTAAGCCTCGGCCGGAATAATCGGCGTTATGCTGGTCACATCTGCGTTCTGAGCTCGATGACGCAACGCATGATCAACCAGCACCAGCGCAAGCATTGCCTCGGCAATGGGCGTAGCTCTGATACCCACGCAAGGATCATGGCGACCCGTGGTAATCACTTCGATGTCGTTACCATTGATATCAACACTTCTACCGGGTATCCGAACACTGGACGTTGGCTTGAGAGCCAGAGCTGCAGTAATGCTCTGTCCTGAAGAAATTCCCCCGAGCACACCACCTGCCTCGTTAGATAAAAAACCCTGACTGGTAATCTCGTCGCGGTGCTCCGTGCCTCGCTGGGTAATGCAGCCAAAACCGGCACCCACCTCAACACCTTTGACCGCGTTGATGCTCATGAGACCGTGGGCGATATCAGCATCAAGCCGATCAAATACAGGTTCGCCCCACCCTACCGGAACGTTATCGGCCTGCACATTCACCTTGGCACCTATGGAATCTCCATCCTTGCTTAGCTGTTTCATGTAGGCCTCAAGCTCAGGAACCTGAGCCGCGTTTGGCCAGAAAAAAGCATTGTTACCGATCTCGTTCCAGTCAAACTGGGATCGATCCAGCTCAATCGGACCTAACTGAGAAAGGTAGCCACGGATATGGACACCACCTAGAGACGGTTGCGCCAACGCAATTTTGGCAACAGCACCGGCAGCAACTCGCATGGCTGTTTCCCGAGCCGAGGACCGGCCTCCACCTTTGTAATCCCGGAAACCGTATTTCTGCTGGTAGGTGTAATCCGCATGCGCAGGTCGGAATTGCTCTTTGATTTTGTCGTAGTCGCGAGAGCGCTGATCGGTGTTGCGAATGAGCAGCCCAATAGGCGTGCCCGTGGTTAAACCCTCGAAGACCCCAGACAGAATTTCGACTTCGTCGGCTTCACGACGCTGAGTGGTATAGCGGCTCTGGCCAGGTTTTCGCCGGTCCAGATCGCGCTGCAAGTCAGCGCTGGACAACGGCAGTCCTGGCGGACAGCCGTCTACGATACAACCCAATGCTGGACCATGACTTTCACCAAAGGTTGAGACGGTGAAAAGCTTGCCAAATGTATTACCTGCCATAGAGCGGAGTATACAGCTCTCGTACCCTGCTGGCTGGATCTGGAGCGCGATTTGAACCGGTCCAGCTCTGCGCTTTCGCGCTAATTCACCCTTTCCACATCCTGAACATTGCGTAGCTGGCGAATCTTGTCCATGACCGTCGCCAGCTCTCCAGTGTTGGAGATGTGCAACCCGATCCGCATGTCAGCCAGTTGCTGTGACTGATCTGTCAGCGTGTTTACCGACACGACATCCACGTTCAACGTGGACAAGGCTGTAGAGACATCTCGCAGCAATCCGTGTCGATCATAGGCCGTTATGTGTATCTCGACATGGTAGCGACTGGTGTCATCGTCGCCCCAGTTAACGTCAATGAGACGCTCTTGTTCCCCGACACGCAAGTTCAGTATATTACTGCAATCGGCTCGATGAATCGTCACGCCTTTGCCGCGCGTGATGAACCCTACGATGCTGTCCGGTGGAACCGGCTGACAGCACGGCGCAATCTGGGTCAACAGATTACCCACGCCACGCACGTGAATGGCACCGGTTGAAGAGTCTGACTTGATGGGCTTGACCAGCGTATCAACGCGCTTTCGTAGCGGCTCCGCCAAGTGGTCAATCGCACCTGCAATCTGCGCTATCGTGACCTCGTTGCGCCCAATTGCCGCGAACAGATCATTCTGCTTTTCATATTTCAGGCGCTTGACCATGGTATCAATAGCCACTGTGCTGGCTTTGAAACGTTTCAACTCGCGATCAAGAATGGCTCTGCCATCAATCAGGTGCTGATCATGATCCTGTTGATTGAACCAGGCACGTACTTTTCCACGCGCCCGGCTGCTGTTGATATAACCCAGCGACTTGTTCAACCAGTCGCGACTTGGGGCAGGCTCGCGTGTCGTGAGCACTTCGACCTGATCACCATTGTTGAGCACGTAGGTTAACGGCACAATACGACCGTTTATTTTCGCACCTCGGCAACGATGCCCTATCTCGGAATGTATGTGGTACGCAAAGTCCAGCGATGTCGATCCCTTGCTCATGTCTATAACTTCGCCCTTCGGCGTAAATACATAAACACGCTGAGAATCCAGCTGTTGCGAAAAACCTTCTATCAGGTATTCATCATCACTGTCTTCAAGTAACTGCCTCAGCGCATTGATACCCTTCTGCAGATTGAGATCTACCGGGCTACCTTCTTTATAAGCCCAGTGTGCTGCAACGCCGTTTTCTGCATCATCATCCATGGCGCGTGTGCGGATCTGTATCTCAACCGGCTTACCCGCAGGACCTATAACCGCCGTATGCAATGACCGATAGCCATTGTCCTTTGGATTGGCAATGTAATCGTCGAACTCGCGGCTGATCGGTTGCCAGATGCTGTGCGCAATTCCCAACACACCGTAGCACTGCTGCAGATCATCCACCAGAACACGTACCGCCCTCACATCAAACAAGTCACTGAACTCAATGCGCTTGTCACGCATCTTCTTCCAGATGCTATAGATGTGTTTGGGTCGCCCGAAAACCGCCGCGTTACTGACGCCGTCTGCAACTACCTGGTGATCAAGTTCAGCGACAAAGTCTTTGATGTAGGTTTCCCGTGACGCACGATTTTCCTCAAGTGCCGAAGCAATCCGCTTATAGGCAATCGGGTCGACAATACGAAACGCAATATCCTCTAACTCCCATTTCAACTGACCCAGTCCTAAGCGGTTGGCCAGCGGTGCGTAGATGGTCAGCGTTTCCTGAGCCACTGAAACGCTTTTGGGAGAGTCAGACTTTTTCAATGCATAGAGACGCTGCGTTCTGTAAGCCAGCTTAACCAGTACCACGCGCACATCTTCAACGACGGAAAGCACCATGCGTCTGAGCGTCTCGGCCTGATCGCCTGAACCGAACACGTCACTGATCGTCAGCTCATTGAGCCAGCGAACACCTTCTGTCAGTTTGACAATCTCCTGCCCGTAGTGCTCATGAATGAACTCCAGCGAGTAATGCTCTGCTGAGACATCTGTACCAAACAAAGCCGCAACGATGATTGGTGTATCGGCCCGCATGGACTTGAGCTGCGCTGCAACGTGCAATGGCGTTGGGTAGTTAGTACTCTGATCCTTGATAGACCAGCAATGCTCCACCGCGCGCCTGATGATAAGAGCCTGAGTGCGGGTGCACCCCTCACTCAGGTAATCCTGCGAAGACTCCAGAGTTCTGAAGGCGTTCTCATCTGCGCTGAAGGTATGTTTCACGTTATTCGCAACTGTTAAGCGAAACGATCAGAGAGACTTAACTGGCATGACGCAGCGCCACGACAGGAGGGGTGTGCAACACACGACGCGTAGCCAGATAGCCCGCTGTCGCTATGCCAAATGATCCTCCTAAAATTCCGATAGTCCATAACCAAAAGTTCAGGTGAAAGGGAAGCTCAAAAACGAACTGACTTAGCGACCATGCGATGACGGATGCAAACACGGCTGCCAACAGTCCAGCAATGGCGCCAAGGATGGCGAACTCTGCAATGACAGCTTCACGCAACTGCTTGTGCGAAGCTCCCAGTGCACGCAACAATGCAGACTCCCTGATGCGCTCCCCCTGACTGCTTTGCACAGCGGCCAGCAGAACGCAGAAGCCCGCCAGAAGTGTGAACAGGAACACGTATTCTACCGCTAAAGAGGCCCGATCCATCAACGACTTCACGCGCGTGATAATTGCACCAATATCGAGCGTGGCTATGCCCGGGAACTCTCGCACCCACCCCGTTGTTGCGCTGGCAAAGTCCTTATCGGTATTGAAGCTCGTAACATAAGTAGCCGGTAGGCCCTGCAGCATGGCAGGTGATGACACCGCGAAAAAATTTACCTGAAACGATTCCCAGTCCACAGCGCGCCAGTTGGCAATAGTGGCTGTTGTTTCCACCCCGGCACTTTTGAACGTCAACGTATCCCCAATTGCAAAGCCGTTCTCTTCAGCCCACTCCTGTTCAATCGACAACAAGGCAGGCGCACTGCCATCTTCGGCCCACCATTCGCCGTCGACAATCTCGTTGTTGAGCGGTACCGTGTTTGAAAAAGACAGGTTATATTCTCGACGCGCTCGTCGCTGTTCGCGTTCGGTGCCCTCTTCAGAAAGCACCGACTCGCCATTGTGAGCGACTAGTCTTGCGCGAACCATCGGATAGATTCCGGTAGTCTCTATGCCCTGTTCTTCCAGGCGTTCTCCAAAACCTTCTACCTGATCAGGCTGGATATTCACAACAAACACATTTGGCGCATCTGCCGGTAGATCCTGTTCCCACGCGGCGAGTAGATCTACACGCACAATGGAAATCAGCAACAGCGCCATAATGCCCATGGCAAAGGCTGCCAATTGCACGATGCTGCTTGCTGCCCGTCGCTGCAGACCTGCGGTACTGAGTCTGAACCTATCGCCGGCAAGTCGCCGAACCATACTGATCATCAAGCGACCAAATAAGGCAAAAACTACTAGCATGACAACAACCCCGATCACTACGATGCCACTAAGCAGCGCATCCCTTGATAACAGGAACACCACCAGAAACGTGGCCAGCAACCCAAGGGTGCCTGCAGCCAGAGAACTGCTGTCCAAACCAGAGTAGTCGCGCTGGAGAACACGCATGACATTGACCCGACCAGCCTTGATTATGGGAAGCAGACCAAAACCTGCCAATGCGACGAACGCTGTCAGCATACCGATCACTGGAGGCATGATTCCTGGCGCTGGCAGCTCCAGCCCAAACCAGCCTTGCAGCAAGTTAGCCAATACAAGCTGAGCAAACCAGCCGATGACAATACCAATGACCGATGCTACCAGTGCGATCAAAGCAAGGCGTGTAGACAACCACACGATGACCTCATTGCGTGTTGCACCAAGGGTTCGCATGACAGCACTGGCATCAGCCTGCCGAAAGGCAAACTGCCTTACAGCCAGTGCAATGGCAGCACCGGCCAGCAGAACAGTAACCACTGAGGCCAGCCCCAGAAACTGCTGGGCTCTGTCGAGTGCACGCTTCATTTGAGGGCTGCCATCGCGTACACCCTGCACACGAACTTCTCCGGGAAAACGGGTATCAATGTAGTCGCGTGCATCATCCAGCGCCGCAGGCTCACCGGCCATGAGCAAGGTATAGGTTGCGCGACTGCCCTCTCCTAACAATTGCGCAGCTTCAAGGTCAAGCATGTTTATCATGACACGCGGTGCAAACTCAAACGCGTTCTCCCCGCGATCCGGTTCAAACAGGATCACCCGGGACACAACGAAGTCCTTAGCACCCAGTGTCACGTTGTCGCCTGGCGAAAGAGCCAATGCCGCAAGCAATTGCGCGTCCACCCAGGCTTTGCCGGGCGCAGGTGCACTCGCGACACCGGGTAACTGTTCGCCCGGACTCTCCAGTGCAGCCAGCTTCAACGCGCCCCGTAACGGATAGCCATCGCTAACCGCTTTCAATGCCACCAGCTGTGATTCGTCACGTTCATTAATAACGACACTGGGAAAGCGAACGTGCTGAGCGGTTACTACGTCTATCTGTCCGATCCCATCCACCAACGCCTCTGGCAAGGTGAATCCGGAACTCGCCGTCAAATCGGCGGCCAGTACATCACCAGCCTGCTGCTCTACTGCACGCCCGATGCGGTCGGTGAAGAAACCCACGGCTGTTACGGATGCTACGGCTACGGCCAGCGCCAGTGCAAGCACCCGTAGTTCACCCGCGCGCAAATCCCTGGACAATGAACGAATGGCAAATTTTACTTGCCGCAACCAGCCTGGGAATTGGCCGGACGGACGAGTACCGGATTTAGCGCGCGCACTGCCGCTTGAACCCATCATGTCAGTGCTGCTCATGTAACCTCTACCAGACGGCCATTGCCCATGCGCAAAGTACGATCACAGCGTTGTGCCAGTGAATCGTCGTGGGTGACGAGTACCACTGCCGTTCCCTGCTGTTCACGCAGTAAAAACATCAACTCGATTACCTTGTCGCCTGTATCACTGTCCAGGTTACCGGTAGGTTCATCAGCGAACAACACGGCAGGATTGGAGACGAATGCCCGAGCCAGCGCAACTCGCTGTTGCTCACCACCAGACAATTGCAAGGGCTGATGGCCCGCTCGCGATCCGAGACCCACTTTGTCGAGCATGGCATGAGAAAGCCCCTCGGCATCATCAGCCCCTGCCAACTCGAGCGGCAACATGACATTTTCGAGAGCAGTCAGGCCCGGCAATAATTGAAAGCTCTGGAAAACAAACCCAACCTGCCCTGCGCGCAATCGCGCACGCGCGTCCTCATCCAGCTCCGACATAGGTTCGTGCAGGAGTTCGACACGCCCCTCCGAAGGTGTATCCAGCCCTGCCAATATGCCTAGCAACGTAGATTTGCCCGAACCCGAAGGCCCTACAATAGCCACCGTTTCGCCGGCGCCTACATCGATATCAAGCGCATGCAGAATGGTCAGTGATCCTTCCGGACCGTCGACTCGTTTAGCGATCTGCTGTCCGCGAAGCACCACGTCGGGCGCCCCACTCAGGGCACTATCCGGGCTGACGCTGGTCTCATTACTCATGCAGGATCACTCATCCGTATTGCCAGGCGTCACATACCACCCCTTCTGCGCGAGCAAATTCAGGTCCTGTGCAGCCAAATGACGGATAATGGGGTTTTATTCGAGATCAACAAGTCATGAATTTCGTCGCGACAATTCGGATTTTACTGTTACTCGCACTGAGCTTCCCGGCCCAGTCGCGCGCAGATACATACACAGTGATGGTGATGGGTGACAGCATTAGTGCGGCTTATGGCCTGAACGAACAAGATGGCTGGGTCTACCTTGCAGAACAACAACTCATTGATGAAGGTTTCGACGTCAGTTTTGTCAACGCCAGCATTAGCGGTGATACCACTATAGGCGGTCTTCGCCGGTTGCCTGACGCACTGGATCGGTTCGAGCCTGATCTGCTTGTTATCGAGCTGGGAGGCAACGACGGGTTGCGGGGCTATTCTCCAAAGGCCATGCAGAAAAATCTGCAGGACATGGCAACAATCGCCAAGGAACAAGGAGCCGATGTATTGATCCAGGGCATGATGATTCCCTCGAACTATGGCCCTGCCTACCTGAAGATGTTCGGGGAGGCTTTTTCCACGGCAGCCACAAACTCCGGCAGCGCATTATTGCCATTTCTTCTGGAACCCATTGCACAGGATCGCGCTTATTTCCAGTCGGACGGTATTCATCCTACCGCTGAAGCACAGCCTTTGCTGATGGAACACACCCTGCCGATGATTCGTGAGTTCGTTGCTGACGATAGCCAATAGTGAACATCTACCTGACCGGAGCACTTCACCATGCCTGCACGTCGTAAATTCGAATTTAAGGGATCTGCCGGAGATACGCTGGCAGCCTTGTTGGAAACCCCCGACCAGCCACCCGTTGCGACAGCTTTATTTGCGCACTGCTTTACGTGTGGCAAGGACATCGCAGCAGCGTCGCGGATAGCACGCGCACTCGTCAAGCGCGGGTACGCTGTCATGCGATTTGATTTTACGGGGCTGGGTAACAGCGATGGTGATTTTGCCAATACGAATTTCTCATCCAACGTAGCGGATCTAGTTGCTGCCGCAAATCATCTGAGATCTGAGGGACTGGCACCGTCTCTTCTGATCGGTCACAGCCTGGGCGGCACAGCCGTTCTTAGTGCGGCACACTCGGTGCCGGAATGCCGCGGTGTGGTTACCATCGGTTCACCAGGCGATGCACAGCATGTGGCCGCACAATTTTCCTGTGACATAGACACTATCGAAAAAAACGGCGAGGCTGACGTTAACCTTGCGGGTAGGAAGTTCACGATCAAAAAACAGTTTCTGGACGACATTAGTCAGACTTCAGTCGCACACATAGGCAAATTGAAGGCCGCACTACTGGTCATGCACTCCCCCGTTGACGCAACGGTCAATATTGCTGAGGCCGAACGCATTTACCTATCCGCACATCATCCCAAGAGCTTCATAAGCCTTGATGATGCTGATCATCTGCTGACGAAAGCGAGCGACGCCGAATACGTGGCTGATGTCATTTCAGCCTGGGCCGGAAAACGAGCTGACAAGAGCGATTCCGTGAGCAGACCGTCGGTATCCTCTGGTGAGGTATCTGTTACCGAAAAAGATCACAAGTTCATGCTCGAGGTTTTCAGTGACACCCATCAGTGGTTTGCCGACGAACCTGTTGACGTGGGTGGTCAGAATGCCGGCCCAGACCCGTATGAGCATCTACTGGCTGCTGTGGGCACTTGCACTGCGATGACATTACGAATGTACGCGGCTCGCAAGAAATGGCCGCTGACTAATGCCACCGTTGTACTACGACACACGCGAGAACATAGCCAGGATTGCGACGGGTGTGATGAGACGCCAAGGCAGCTTGATGTCATTGACCGCGACATTACATTACACGGCGATCTTGATGCGGACCAACAGAAACGATTGATGGCTATTGCCGACAAATGCCCGGTCCATAGAACCTTGACAGGCAAACTCGATATCAGAACCACACAGGCGGCGGTGTAACGCGTTCTGAGCGTAAAACATCGATGCTGACGCACAAAAACCACTCTCCAGTGCAGGAATTTCTTGCAGCATGCAAGGATATCGCACCACTCGCACTGGGCGTTGCTATCTATGGCCTGGCGTTCGGGCTACTTGCATCGCAAGCAGGCATGGATACGTTACAGGTCGGCACAATGGGCACTGTGGTCTTCGCCGGCGCTTCACAGATTCTGGCTGTAGAGCGTCTGGTGGCTGGGGCCGGTGCGCTCGCCGCCGTTGTTGCGGCAATAGCACTCAATTTACGACTGCTGCTCGTGACCGCATCCATCCGTGAAGTATTCAAGGGCCGTCCTTTATGGCAGCTACTACTGGGCGCGCACATGAGCACGGATGAAAACTGGGCCTTGATGCTCGCCACGCGAGCAAAGGGCGGCAACGCTGGTTACTGGTATCTGGTCGGTGGCGGCGTATGCCTCTTTGTCACCTGGCTTGTGTCAACAATACTTGGTGTGTCTTTTGCTCAAGCCATTCCCGAACCAAGGGCACTGGGAATGGATTTCGCCTTCACGGCAGCCTTTATTGCCATCGCTCGCTCCTTGTGGCGTGATCGATCCGATCTCCTGCCCTGGTTGGTAGCCATCAGCATCGTGACTGCGATCATGTTAAATAATTGGCTTGATTCATCGTGGGCATTGTTGCTGGGCGGTTGCAGCGGTGCGTTGGTGGCAGCGTTGATTCCTGATGACTGATATCTGGATTGTTATAACGCTGCTGGCTATTGCTACATTCAGCATTCGACTGGGTGGTGTGCTGCTTGGCCAAAAGCTGCCAGTCACCGGCCCATGGGCCCGCGGGTTGAATGCACTACCTGGCTGCCTGATAATCGCATTAGTCTCTGTGCTGGTACTCTCCGGCGGACCGCACGAATGGATAGCAGGCGCTGTTGCGCTGGTGGTTACGCTTGTCACTCGTAACCTGCCACTTACCATGACAGCGGGGATTCTCTGTATCTTTTTATTGAGACAGTGGTGACGCGCCGCTCCAGCGATCACCTGATATTACGGTGATATTTCTGCCGTAAAGCTGGAATAGCCAGCACATCGCGTCGTCAGCCGTTCAATCTATTCTCGGACTACTAACCGTACAACCGCTCCTCGAGTGACTTGCCGCGAGTCATCTGCCGGTAACGCCAGCCTTTCTCGTGTAAAAGCTGCATGAGGATGGCACTGGTTAGCATATCGTTGTCTGTCTCTATCAGGTAGTCGCCCTGTGCTGTTTTCGTCACGCCCGACACGCCCGGTATTTGAGTGGCAGCCGCTATGAAATCGTTTTCAGCAACGCTACCCAGCCTTAAGGTTACAAAGTCATGACGGTCATCGTCAGTCACAGGACCCACACTGATCAATCGGCCTTTCTCCAGATACACGACCAAGCCACACAAGCGTTCAAGCTCATCCAGATTGTGCGAGCTGACAAGAAAGGTCGTATTGGATGATTGCTCCCGTATGAGATCACGAATCATCTTAGCGTTGGGTGGATCGATCCCGGCGGTTGGCTCATCCAGCAGCACCAGCGACGGTGATCCGAGCAACGATTGAGCTATTGAAATTCGCTTACGCATGCCGTGACTCAGATCAGCAGGCTTGGTATTCATCGAATCAAGCAAATCAACCTGCTCCAGAACGCGCTCTACTTCAAGACGTGATTCCGCACGGTTCATACCCTGCAGCTGAGCATAGAAACGCAACTGCCGCCCCACACTCAGGCGCGGATCCATCAGTGCATCCTGCGGTAGCGCCGCCAGCTTGCCACAGAGCGATTGCGAACCCGGTGATTCACCCAGCACGCTGACGCTACCGCCACTGGCTTGTACAAAACCACACAGCAAGCTGAGTAGAGTGGTTTTACCTGCACCGTTAGGACCTATCAATGCTATTGGCTCGCCCGCAGGCAGTGCCAGGGTTACGTTATCCAGCGCAAGTGTATTGCCGTATCGCTTGGTTAGCCCGTCGCATTCAATCAGATTCATAGGTCTCGCTGCCTCATCATGAAACCACCCAGAACCAGAAATATGAGGGTGTGCACCAGTGGTATCGGTGCATACGAAAGCGTCTGCCAATCTGACAGGCGCACCAACTGACTGACTTGCGAACCCGGCAACGCCCAGTCCAGTAACGGCATGGGACCAAATTTCGCTTGTAGATACCCCACCAACAACGAGACGCTGATCCAGAGTATGAACGCATACATCGTGGCCTGACGAGCAGACCGAGCCATGACAGATACCCACGCCATGAGTGCGATGTAAGGCATGACCAGCAACAGCAAATTGACCACAATCACAGGCGAGCGAGCAACCGCCGCGGACAATAGATCAGGGCTATACAGCATGATTACTATCAATACGCTGACAAGCGTTATCAGCACAACCAGCGTCATGACAACCAGTTGACCGAGGAAGCGACCCAGGAAAATTTCGGTGCGTGAACATCGCAACACCAGATAGCGCAGCGTACCCCGGCTTCTGTCTGAAGCCGTTTGGTCAGCAGAGGCCAGCAATGCAAAAAACGGCAGAAGATACAAGCTGATCACCCAAAAAACGGCCAGCTCGGGTGCAGGCCACTGGCGCCAGGCTTCCAGCCCGAGCCGCGGCAACAGGAGTTCGGTAAGGCCGGAATCACTGGCTCCGACGAAAAAGGCTGCCGCCGGCAGAATGCCGTAGTTCAGCACGGCAATCCAGATAAGCAGGAAGCCAATCAGCGACACCATTCCACGACGTGTGGACAGTAGCCGCAACAATTCATCCTGTGCCAACGCGATGAGCCTCATCGCAAAAAAATTTCTCTGTTCATAGTGCGGTAGCATACTAGGCTGAACTATTCATGAGGCACCTGTTTCATGAAAAAGCCGGGACCACCTCTCGGACACCTAGCATCAGAGCCAGATTATCCAATGCAAGATCAGACCTACAGACGCGGCGTAGGCTACATCATGCTCGCGGGTGTGTTCCTGAGTCTGGGTGGGCTGTTTGTTCGCAATCTGGAGTCTGCGGATCCCTGGACAGTGCTGTTCTATCGCTCGCTGACGTTTAGTGCCACGGTTGTTCTGTTCATGGTCTTGCGTGACGGGGCTACGTTTGCTCAAAAATTCCGACAGATAAAGCCGCAGGAATTAATCGTCAGTCTCAGCCTTGCCATCGGCTTTATCACTTACGTGTTAAGCCTGTTCAACACAAGCGTAGCCAACACGGTTTTGATCTTGAGTACAGGCCCCGTGTTTGCAGCCTTGCTGGGATGGTTGCTACTGCGTGAGCGTGTCAGTCGCGCCACCTGGTTCGCTATGGTGCTGGCGTTTCTGGGTGTTGCCATCATGGTGTCGGGCGGTATAGCCGGTGGCGATCAACTCGGCATCTTGTTCGCTTTCGTGGCGGTGTTTGCGTTTGCGGTCATGATTGTTGCACTGCGCCGCGCACCCGCGAACAAGGACATGATGGCACCCACCGCGCTGGCCGGTATTGTTGCGGCAATCCTGAGCCTTGTATTCATTTCCACATTCACTATCTCGACGCAGGATCTTGTATTGTCCATCTGCCTGGGGTCGTTGCAGGTTGGCTTCGGATTCATACTGATCACTCTGGGTTCGCGTAGCGTACCGTCCGCGCAGGTACCCTTGCTAGGGCTTGCTGAAACCGCACTCTCTCCTCTATGGGTCTGGCTATTCGTTAACGAGACCCCGGCTCGCAACACGCTGCTGGGAGGAGCCCTCGTGCTGTGCGCGGTTGCGTTTCAGGGACTATCAGGGTTACGCAAAAACTAAGACGCCACGTTGTCCAGACGCCACCGCTCAACCAGAGGCACTAGCTTCTCACCGTCTATTCGGCCTTGCGCATAGTCTTTCACCAGTGCCTCGGAGCGACTACCAAACACCAGTGAGCTTAACGCACGCTGTGGACACACCACCGTTATCTCAAGATCAGCAGGTGGGGTATTGATAAACTCAAGTGTGCTCTGCATGACTTCCTCATATCGATCCAGCATCTCAACAGCCTTGAGCGGCGCTGCAGAAAACCGTCGAGCTCGCTCCAGACGTGTTCTCCAAATGAAGGCATCACCCATGGATACATCACCCGGCTTGACACTCGGTGCTGTCCTGATCAACAGAATTCGGCGGGCCCCTTGTTCGTATGCGTACCGTACCGGGAGAGGATCGGCAACCCCACCGTCCACCAGCAGTCGATCGCCGAACGGAACGCCACCTTTGTAAAAGAACGGCACTGCGCTGGATGCCTTCAGGTAAGTCAGAACGGTAGATTCGTCCGGTTCCAGATACACCGGTTCGAGAAATTCCTTCTCGGTTGCTACAAATACAAGCCGACGGCGAGAGCCGAGTGTTGATATTCGCTGATACGGCAAACGGTATTCAGGATCCTGTAATGTGCTATCAAAATACCCATCCAGATCCAGCACGCTGCGCTGCATAAGCCATCGGTAAGGCACCATAAAATCAGGCTTTGAGGTGAGCTCGGCGATTGCTCGCTTTGCAAATCCGTGCTGACCCAGAAAATAGGCCAGCAGGTTTTGTGCACCCGCAGAAACGCCGCATCCCAGATCAAAGGGATTTAGCTCACGCTCCAGCAGAATGTCCAGTATGCCAGCGGTATAAATGCCCCGCTGCCCACCGCCTTCAGCCACTATCGCAGTTCTTGATTTCACGAAGAGATTACGGCGTTACCAACGAGCCGACTGTGCAGAGTGCCAATCATCTTTCCAATCGTTAGGCATTGTATTATTGTCCAGCAGGCAACCTGAGTCTATGGTGGGATACAACTGCGCATAGGTTTTGACAGTCGTTCCCTGCACACGATGATTGATATGCTTGGGTTCCAGTTCATCGAGAGAATCCAGACCGGCAGCGGCCAGTAGTTCTACAAGATTTACCACAGTGGAACGGTGAAAACTGGCCACGCGTGTCGCCTTGTCACTGACCACCAGCCCCTTGCCGCGTTCCGGGTTTTGCGTAGCTATTCCGGTTGGGCAATGATCGGTATTACAACTACGCGCCTGAATACACCCCAGCGCCATCATCATGCCCCGGGCGGAATTAGCCGTATCGGCACCCAACGCAAGGATGCGCAGCAAATGAAAGGCTGAGAATATCTTGCCAGAGGCAATAATTCGAATCTGATCTCGAAGCCCAATACCAATGAGTGTCTGATTAACAAATATCAGTGCATCACGCAGCGGTGTACCTACTGAGTTTGTCATCTCAGTGGGGGCAGCACCCGTACCGCCTTCACCACCATCCACCGTGATGAAATCGGGCACCTTGCCAGACTCCAGCATGGCTTTACAGATAGCGAGGAATTCGTCTCTCCGGCCGATACATAACTTGAAGCCAACGGGTTTACCACCTGAAAGCTTGCGCAGTTTTTCTACAAATTCCAGCAGTTCCATCGGTGTGGAAAAGGCCGAATGCGCCGGCGGCGAAACAACATCCTTACCCATGGGAACAAGCCGTATGCGAGCAATTTCCTCGGTCAGCTTTGCCGCAGGAAGAATACCGCCATGCCCGGGTTTGGCACCTTGAGACAATTTGATTTCAACCATCTTCACCTGTTCGTGCTTGGCGCACTTGGCAAACAGATCCTCGTCAAACTGACCCGCTTCAGTACGGCACCCAAAATAACCAGTACCGATCTGCCAGACGATATCACCACCGCCCTCACGGTGATACGGCGTGAGGCTGCCCTCGCCTGTGTTATGCGAAAAACCCCCGATCTTTGCGCCCTTGTTCAATGCCAGTATGGCGTTCGCGCTGAGTGAACCATAGCTCATCGCTGAAATATTCAACGGTGACGCCATATACGGTTGGCTACATCGATCGCCACCGAACTTGATACGGGGATCGGTGTTGGTCGGGTGCTTCGGCACCAGTGAATGGTTCATCCATTCATACCCGTCTCTGTTGACATCAAAGATGGTACCGAACGGGCGCGTATCTTTATCCCCCTTGGCGCGCTGGTAAATCAAGGAACGAAATTCTCTGGCAACCGGTTTACCATCGAGCTCCGACTCAACAAAATACTGCTGGATTTCAGGTCTTACTGATTCAAGCCAGTAACGAAATCGACCAAAAAAAGGATACAGCCGTCGAACCGTGTGTTTTTTCTGAACGAGATCATAGACCCCCAGCACAATTACGGGCAACACGATGACCAACGCCCATAGCACCGGAGGGTACAATAGCGCCAGACCTAGAAGCAGGATGGGCGCACCCACCACGAACATCTTGAAATACTGGCGCATTAGCATGTAGAGAATACCTCTATGGATGGTCAGACTTCAGGTCGCATATGCGGGAACAGCACAACGTCACGAATACTGGGCGCAGCGGTTAGCAACATAACCAGACGATCAATACCGATACCCTCTCCAGCGGTGGGAGGCATTCCATACTCGAGCGCTCTAATGTAGTCAGCGTCGTAGTGCATGGCCTCTTCATCACCAGCATCCTTATCGCTAACCTGTGCCTTGAAGCGTTCAGCCTGGTCTTCTGCGTCATTAAGCTCAGAAAACCCGTTGGCAATTTCACGACCACCCACAAACAACTCAAACCGGTCTGTGACAAACGGATCGTCATCACTACGGCGTGACAGCGGTGACACTTCTGTGGGGTACAAAGTGATGAAGGTCGGGTCCATCAGATTCTCTTCAACGGTTGAGTCGAATATTTCTGTCTGGATCTTACCCAGCCCCCAGTTAGGCTTGACGTCTATGTGCAATCCTTTCGCAATAGCTGATGCACCTGCCATCGTACCCAGTTCATCGGCACTCATACCCGGGTTATGGGCAAGAATGGAATCAAACAGGCTTAGCCGTGTAAACGGCTTCTCGAAATCATAGTGTCTGTCACCCTTCTCTGAAGGGATGCTGAGCGTGCCGAGCACATCGTTTGCCAGACCACGGAACAGGGTTTCTGTCAGGTCCATCAAGTCTCGATAGTCGGCGTAGGCCTGATAGAACTCGAGCATGGTGAACTCTGGGTTATGCCGTGTACTGAGCCCTTCATTGCGAAAGTTGCGGTTTATTTCAAACACACGATCAAAGCCACCCACAACCAGTCTTTTGAGGTAAAGCTCCGGCGCTATGCGCAGATACAGGTCGATATCAAGCGCGTTGTGATGCGTCACGAACGGCTTGGCCGCAGCGCCGCCAGGTATTAGCTGCATCATCGGGGTTTCCACTTCCAGAAACTCACGCTCCATGAAAAATTGCCGAATGTATGCAATGACCTGTGATCTCAACCTGAAGATGCTTCGGGTCTCTTCGCTGGTCATGAGATCAACGTATCGCTGGCGATAGCGTGTTTCCTGATCACTCAAGCCGTGGAACTTTTCCGGTAGCGGCCGCAGCGACTTGGTGAGTAATTCAACCGATTGCACCTTGACGGACAGTTCACCTGTTTTCGTGATGAACAAGGTACCGCTTGCACCCAGAATATCACCCACATCAAACTGCTTGAATCCTTCGTAAACCTCGTCACCCAGCGTTCCCTGATGAAAGAACAGCTGGATCGAACCGCTGACATCTTGAAGGTCGGCAAAGCTTGCTTTGCCCATGATGCGACAGAACATCATGCGTCCAGCCACGTTCACTGTTATATCTTCGGCAGCCAGATCGGCCTTGTCCTTACCGTCGTGCACGGCGTGCAGATCCGCGGCTTTGTGGGTAGGGCGAAAGGCATTTGGAAAGGCATTACCCGCGTCGCGTTGCAATACAAGCTTGGCACGTCGTTGCTGAATTAGCTGATTGTCGTCGTCAGTCATGAGAGCTATCTGTTAAAGGTATACCCTAGTGTATACAAGAGTGAAAGGCTGGGAAGCGGGACTACCAGACCCGAACTACAACCCAGCTTTCAGACTTTCCGTCAGAAATGCGGTGATATCGCCATCCAGCACGGCTTGGGTGTTGCTGGTTTCGACACCGGTGCGAAGATCTTTGATACGCGATTGATCCAGCACGTAGGAGCGAATCTGACTGCCCCAGCCGATGTCCGACTTGCCTTCTTCAACCACTTGCTGATCGCCCTGTCGTCGTTGCAGCTCGGCTTCATAGAGCTTTGATTTCAGCTGTTTCATGGCAGTTGCCTTGTTCTTGTGCTGAGATCGATCGTTCTGGCATTGCACGACAATACCGCTAGGCTCATGCGTGATACGCACAGCAGATTCGGTTCGGTTAACGTGCTGACCACCCGCACCACTGGCACGATAAACGTCTATACGCAAATCGGCAGGGTTGATATCAATATCAATATCGTCATCGACTTCGGGCGAGACGAATACCGCCGCGAAGGAGGTATGACGCCGGCTTCCCGAGTCAAAAGGACTCTTTCTCACGAGCCGGTGTACCCCGGTTTCGGTGCGTAACCAGCCAAAGGCGTGGTCGCCTTCGAAACGGATAGTGGCTGACTTGATACCTGCTACATCGCCCGGCGAAGCTTCTATCAGTTCAGTTTTGTAGCCTTGAGACTCGCCCCAGCGCAGGTACATGCGCAAAAGCATCTCCGCCCAGTCCTGCGCTTCGGTGCCGCCACTGCCCGATTGGATATCCAGAAACGCGGGAGACGCATCCGCATCACCGGCAAACATGCGACGAAATTCAAGCCCGGCGACACGCTCTTCAAGGCTGGCGAGATCCGTTGATACTGCGTCGACAGTGTCTTCGTCATCCTCTTCGCGAGCCATTTCAAGGAGATCCGACGCATCGCCCAGACCATTGTCCAGCGCTTCGATGACATCAATGGTGTCTTGTAGCGAGGCGCGACGCTGGCCCAGTTTCTGTGCTTTCTCGGGATCGTTCCAGACGTTGGGGTCCTCGAGTTCACGTAGGACTTCCTCTAGCTCTTCCTTTTTGCCGTCGTAGTCAAAGATACCCCCGGAGGGAATCGGCGCGCTGCCGAAGATCCTCGATGTGGGTCAGGTAGGGGGCAATTTCAATCATCACGACGCACGCTGTTGGGAAAACGATACCGGATCGGCAGGTTGGTCTGGGCTCTCTACGAGCAGCCACGCCCAATTCTACCTCAAAGCAGACTGTTCAATATGATGAACGACGAGTTGTACCGAGCGTCGATCACGCCAGACGTTGACGTCCAGTGAGTAGACAGCCAACGCCGGCTCGTCAGGTAAAGGCTGCAGGGCGCAGTTGAAGGCAATGGCGTCGATCGTGGTTGACGCCGACTCATCGAACAATTCAAGAGACAGTTTCAAATGAGCACCTCCCTTGCCCACAGGACGGCTGCTGACTACCCTGAATTGCCCTTCGAACACGGGAGCCTCGAATTGCTGCCCCCACGGCATTATGCTCGCCAGCATCTCGGCATTGGCAAGCGTCCAGTCAGCTGACAAGAGCGCGCCATCAGTCAAGTGCTCTCGCACAGCAGGCTGCCCGTGACTCAGCCTGTGAACCTCTTGTTCGAAAGCGGCTTTGAATTCGACGTATCGCTCACGCGCCAGAGTCAGTCCAGCGGCCATCGCATGGCCACCGAACTTCTCTATCATGCCCGGATTACGAGCCACGATAGTCTGAAGTACGTCGCGGATATGGATCCCGTCGATAGATCGCGCCGAGCCCTTGAGATCATCTTCACCATCGCCTGCAAAAATAACCACAGGCCGATGTACAGATTCCTTGATTCGGCCTGCCAGTATGCCAATGACACCCTGATGCCAGTCCTCTTGCATGAGACAGACGGTGAACTCGGATGTCTCGGCCCGGCTCACGGCTTCCGCCTCTGCCAGCTGTTCGGCCGCTGTGTCGCGAATCTCACCCTCTATACGCCGTCTTTCCTGATTGAACTCATTCAGCAACGTTGCAAGCTCACCGGCACGCTTTCCAGATTCAGCAAGCAGACACTCAACCCCGATTGTCATGTCGTCCAGTCTGCCCGCCGCATTCAGTCGCGGACCTAACCCGAAGCCGATATCCATGGTTGTCATTGTATTTGCCGTGCGCCCAGCCACTGTCAACAACGCCAGCACACCCGGCCGCGTGCGGCCACCTCTGATACGTCGAAGCCCCTGTTCAACCAATATACGGTTAATCGCATCCAGCGGCACCACATCGGCGACCGTACCGATAGCAACCAGATCCAGCAGTGTAGCCAGCGGAGCATTCGCACACTCAACATCCACAGATGCCAGTGCCTTGCGCAGCGCGATCAGCGTGTAGAACATGACGCCCACACCCGCCAGGCTGTTACCGGCAAACGTCGAGCCAGATAGGTTAGGGTTAACGATAGCTACGGCCTTCGGAAGCTCCTCAGGAGGTAAATGATGATCGGTAACGACCACATCAACTCCACGCTGCCGAGCCCTGGCCACCCCCTCTACCGAGGCAACTCCATTGTCTACGGTAACAATCAGGTCTGGCTGGTGAAGATCACAGGCTTTGTCAACGATAAGCGGCGACAGACCGTATCCTTGAGAGAACCGGTTAGGAATCAGATAGTCCACTTGCTGGAATCCCAACATCGCAAAGCCAAGCATGGCAACCGCGGTACTGGTGGCGCCATCACAATCATAGTCACCCACAACAAGTATCCGCTCGTTATGCTCACGAGCAGCGACGAGGCGCTGTACGGCCTTGTCAATATCGGGTAGATCGTCTGGTCGTGGTAAATCCTTCAGTGCTAGATTCAGTTCTTCAGGCACGGTAACGCCACGTGCTGCCAAGACTCTATGCACCAGTGGGTTTTCATGCAACAGTGCGGCAACTTGCGGGACCTTTCGCTCAACAATCCGAACACGGCTCACCGGTTGATCCAGCCTCGTACGCGCTTGGGCAACCACGACAATGCAAGGACAGAGTCCAATACACTCTCCGAGGTGTCTGTCTGCGTCAGCGTGGACACATCACAGATACCGCAACCTCCATCCTCATTCATCAATTTCAGAGTGCCATCCTGTGTTCCAGCTATACGCTCGCATATAGGAATCAGCCAACCCTCATCAATCGCTTTTCTGACCTCACACATGCCCTGCTCATCACCCTCAAAGGCCGTGCTTGCAATACGGGTATCCACAACGATCGCATTCATCTCAACGTCCGGATCAAAAGCCTGCAGAGGTCGATGATCCACGTTCAGATGCTGGCTCAGCGCCACAGCAAACGGATCATCAGCAAACACGGTAGGTGACGACGTCTTCGATGATGAAGGTAAGACTGCTGGCAGAGCACCGCCTCCCCAGAACCACAGACTGTTAACCGTTAGCTGGCCACGTTGCTCTCGCACCTCATTGACAGGATGGGTGTGCAACAACATTTGCACCTCAGCCATCAAGCGGCGCCATTGCTCAGAATCATCGCCGTCCGGAAGAAAGCTGGACGCATTCCGGTGCGCCAGAAACGAAGGTGGATAGCTGGCCAGTGCCGAACCATCCAGGCCAGCCATGAACCAGCGACCATGGATATCGCGGAAAAACGTCCAGCCATCTTCGGCAACAAAGGCATTGAGTGATGCAATCAACTCTGCAGATTCGTGCTCTCTGAGCGCCAGCATGGGTGCGGGTAGCAAGGTAGCTGTGTCCCGGTCGGCCCTCAGGTGGACGGGATCTGCACAGACAACAGCATCGGTTAGCTGGCCTTTTTCGACCAGCAACCTGGCTACCGGTAACGTGCCGGCCTTGTCTGCATCCACGCCCAGAAGGTGACAGAGTGTCAGCTGCCAGGGAAGCTGGGGCTCATCATTGCGCCACTGCAGGGCTACCGGCAGTTCCGGTGTAGTCAGATATCCGGGAACCAGAAAAACAACATTGGACAGTGGCATCAGAGGGTTTCAGGCTAGTGGTAGACAGGTAGGGGGAACTCTTTTCAGAAGGTAACACTCACACTGTGGCGCGTAACCGCACTTGTTGATGCACTTGAGCTCCCGCCACACTATGATACGGGTAGTTGAGTGCTTCGTCATTCTACAACCGTCCACAAAGAAATTACGCATGCAGAATCGTAAACTGTTGATTGCCGTCCTGATCGCTCTGATTGCAGCTTTCTTCCTGTTTGATGTCGGTCGGTTCTTCAATCTGGAATATCTCCAGAATGAACAGGCGAATCTTGACGGTCTTTATGCGAACAAACCCCTTCTGGTCATCGCTGTATTTTTTCTGGGTTATATTGCCGTTGCCGCATTATCCCTACCAGGCGCCGCTATTCTCACAGTCGCAGCCGGTGCTCAATTCGGGCTTTTACTTGGCACTCTCATTGTCTCCTTTGCCTCCACCATTGGTGCCACACTTGCATTTTTAGCGTCGCGTTACCTACTCCGGGATACCATAGAGAGTCGGTTTGGTGACAAGCTGAAGACCTTCAACAAGAATATTGATAAAGACGGTGCATTTTATCTGTTCACTGTCCGGCTTGTGCCCGTATTTCCGTTCTTCCTGGTTAATCTGGTCATGGGGCTGACCCGCTTGAAAACGGGCACGTTTTATATCGTCAGTCAACTGGGCATGCTGGCTGGCACGCTGGTGTTCGTTAACGCCGGAACACAACTGGCGAAGCTTGAAAGCCTTTCTGGAATACTGTCCCCCAAAATCATTCTCTCGTTTGCCTTGCTAGGCATTTTCCCCTTAATCGCCAAAAAGATAATCGACATGATCAAAGCCCGCAAGATATACGAAGGTTTCGACAAGCCCGCAAAATTTGATCATGACATCGTGGTTCTGGGCGCAGGCTCGGGCGGTCTGGTCACCTCGTACATTGGCGCTGTAGTCAAAGCCAAGGTGACTCTGATTGAAAAACACCAGATGGGGGGCGATTGCCTGAACACGGGTTGCGTGCCCTCGAAAGCCCTGATTCGCAGCGCAAAGCTGATGCACCAGATCCGGCACAGCGAAAAATACGGCGTTCAGGAGGCAAGTGCCACTGTCGATTTTTCAAAAACCATGCAACGGGTACATGAAGTTATCGCAAAAATAGAACCTCACGATTCTGTTGAGCGCTACACGGGGCTAGGTGTCAACGTCATCAAAGGTGAAGGCAGGATCACCTCTCCCTGGACTGTCAACGTCAACGGGGAAACATTGACCACACGCAATATCGTTATCGCTACCGGCGGATCTCCGTTTGTCCCTCCCATCAAAGGACTCGATCAGGTGAACTACTTGACATCGCATAACCTGTGGGAGCTTGATACACACCCGGAGCGTCTGGTTGTATTAGGTGGTGGCCCAATTGGCTGCGAACTGACACAGGCATTCAGTCGACTGGGAAGTCAGGTTGTTCAGGTAGAGCGTGAAGGCAAAATCATGGGGCGTGAAGACCCTGACGTGGCAGACAGAGTGCTAAAACGTTTTCAGGATGAAGGTATCAACGTCATGGTCAATACGAACGCTGTGGCTGTTGAAGTTCATGGTGGTGACAAACAACTGGTGTGTGAACACGATGGTGAGAGTGTGAAAATACCCTTTGACGAAATCATCGTGGCTGTGGGGCGCAAGGCAAACACAGCAGGTTTCGGCCTTGAAGAGCTTGGCGTGAGAATCACCGACAGAGGACTCGTGGAAACCAACGACTACCTGCAGACTAACTTCCCCAATATCTACGCGGTTGGGGATGTAGCAGGCCCCTATCAATTCACGCACGTGGCCGCCCATCAGGCATGGTATGCCGCAGTGAATTCTCTGTTCGGTATGTTCAAACAATTTCGCGCTGATTATCGTGTCATTCCGTGGGCCACCTTCACAGATCCAGAGGTGGCGCGCGTCGGTTTGAATGAAACCGAGGCAAAGGAAAAAAACGTGCCCTACGAACTGACAACTTACGGCATTGATGATCTGGATAGAGCTATCGCAGACAGCAGTGACTACGGTGTTGTGAAGGTACTGACAGTACCTGGCAAGGACAAGATACTGGGTGTGACTATCGTTGGCGAGCACGCCGGTGATCTCATCGCCGAATACGTGCTGGCCATGAAACATAAACTGGGTCTGAACAAGATATTGGGCACCATTCATATCTACCCTACCCTGTCGGAATCCAACAAATACGCTGCTGGCGAATGGAAACGAGCACATCAGCCAGAAAAACTACTTGCCTGGGTAGAAAAGTTTCATACGTGGCGCAGAGGCTGATAAACCATGAATCAATCTCAGAAAGTAACCGGCAGTTGCCTGTGCGGACGTGTCACGCTGGACATCGACAATCTGAACCGCAATGTAGTTGCCTGCCATTGCCAGCAGTGTCGCAAGCAGACTGGACACTTCGTCGCAGCAACGCGTGCAGAGAACAGCAAACTGGTTATAACCGGTAGTGAGAACCTGACGTGGTATCAGGCATCCGCTAATGCTGAGCGTGGATTCTGCAAACACTGTGGTTCATTGCTCATGTGGCGCGAGCTGAATGCCAGCCACACATCCATCATGGCTGGTTGCCTCGACCAACCCACTGGCTTGACACTAGACCGTCACATCTACGTGGGCGACAAGGGCGATTACTATGACATCGAACCCGGCGTGGAAATTTTTACCCAGTCAGACTGAATTGCGGACATAAAAAAAGCCCGGTGTTCAACACACCGGACCTTTTAGACGACGCTTGCGAAAGACGACTACTTGCGCTTGTAAACGCGGACGTAGTCTATTTCCAGCGCAGGATCATTGAAGTTGTTCAGGTCGTCCTGGGTAGGATAACGCTGATCTGAAGAGCGACCCAGACCACCGGAATTCGTCGGAAAGTTCGTCCAGTTACCGCCCATCGCCAGATTCAATTTGACGTAGAGCTCTTCGAAATTCACCTTGTCGCTGTCCAATACACTGACTTGCTGGCCGTCGATGTACCAGATAACCCGATTGGGCTCCCACTCGACTGCGTAAGTGTGGAAATCCTGACTGTAGTCCGTACCTGTATACACCTGACCGCTTGGAGCCGGCTTCAGGAAGTTAGCGTCACCGCCGTAGGAGGTGCTTACGTTGTCGAAGTAATGAAATGAGTTGTAGATGTACCAAGGGGCGTGTCCCAGGTTTTCCATGATGTCGATTTCTGTCCGCTTGGTGCCTTCCCATGCGCGTTTCTCATGGAACAGCCAGAATGCAGGGAATGCACCGACATGACCAGGAATCTTGATGCGTGCTTCGAAGTAGCCATACTTCTGACTGAACTTGTTATGAGTGGCAATTGCACCGGACAGGAATGTCTGTTGTGAGGCCATTTCATCCAGAGATCCATAGGTCCGCTTGCCGTTGTTCGTCTTCAACGGGTTCTTCTTGGCACGGATGGCCAATCGTGAGCCATCAAACTGGAACGGGTTGTATTGCGGAACGATCTTGTTCAAGTGGTCCTGATCTGTACTGAAGATGTTCACATAGAACTGGTCTTCGCCATTGACAACCCGATACTCATATCGCTCGCCGTTAAATTCACCATCCCAGCGAAGCTGAGTGTTCCAGCGGTAGGGATTCAGGGCAGTGCCGTTGAACTCATCACTGAACACCAGTTCGTAGCCTGATTTCTGGTTGACTTCGTCGTAGCTGTACGACGTTGGATCGATCATGCTGCGAACATTAGCGGCATTAGCGTCCCCACCAGAAGACGGCGGCGGCGGCGCAGCGCTCACGGTGTCGGACACAGCTGCTACTGAGGTGCTGCTACTCGCACTGCCCGTTACGTTCACCTTGGCCGTTGCAGACTGCTCGGAACGTGACCCTGATCCATCAATAGCCTTGACGGTCATGGAATGTTCACCCGCCCAGAGATTCTCGCTGGTATATCGAGTGTCGCCGGTGGTACCCACAACCCCGCCATCAACAGTAACTTCGTAGTTGGAAGCGCCGGAAACCGCATCCCATTCCCACGTTACAGAACGGTTGTTGCCTTCTGTTCCGCGTGGATTACCTGGTGCCTGGAATCCACCTGAATTGTTTTCTGGAGGGGCTGCGGAAACCGTGGCGCTGGAACGCACCTGCCCTGCAACAAAGCTGCGGCTCGCTGAGCTGGAGCTGAACTGGGCGTTGACAACGATCTTGACCGTTTCAGTACGATCGGAGTAAGTGCCGTCCGCAGCAACAGCACGAACGCTGAGTGAATGGTCGCCAGGCCAGAGGTTGCCACTGAAAAATTGAGGGTCTTTAGTGATGCCGCGGTTTACACCGTCGACGGTTACTTCATAGCTTGCTGCGCCTGGTACACGCGTCCACTCCCACTTGACGAGTGATTGGGCGACTTCGGCGCCTCGCGTATCAACAGGAGTATCGATGGCCGCAGCCATTGTGGAGTAGAAGCTGACTGAGGCCAGGAGCAGACAGGTCCCGAATACTCGTTTGTTACTCAACATACTTTTAGTTCCCCGAACAAAGTAAAAACCTTTAAGGCATTTCGCAGTCCAGAAACGAGGCTTGATTCTTGCCATTCGTTAATGTTTGCTTACACCGTATCCAAACCGAGAGAAGCCCTGGCGCTGAGAGAATCAAAGCGCATCAGACTTTTCCGCACTATTATCTGAGTGAGCCGTAGTCGGCTCTGACCGCCACCGTCATAAAACCAGCGGCGCGTCTGAGGGGAGATTTTAATGTAAAACAGCGTGTCATCGAGCCGAAAGACAGGCCGAATTAGTGAGCATTTGGACAGGATTAGCTTGAAGGAAGCTTTTTCATTGCCAATACGGCAAAACCGACCTACGACTTCGGGAACACCGATTTGACCACAAGTGACCGCGTAGCCCTAGCAAATCAACTAGGAAATCAGCTCTGGCTCTCCGAGATGGAAACCCTGGGCAAAATCGATACCCAAGTCCCTCACGGCATTAAGCAGTAATGGAGATTCCACAAACTCGGCAATGGTGCGCTTGCCCATTGATTTACTGATATCGCTGATCGCCTTGACCAGCGTGTAGTCGGTCTGGTCATCCAGGATGTCCTTGACCAGCAAACCATCGATCTTCAGGAAGTCCACCGGCAGCTTGCGTAAATAGGCAAACGAAGACAATCCGGAACCGAAGTCGTCAATCCCGAAGCGGCAACCTATTGCAGCCAGCTCATTCATAAACTCGCTGACTTTGGACAAATTGGCAATGGCGGCTGTCTCGGTGATTTCAAAGCAGATCTTGGAGGCTTCTACCTCACTGGCGGTTATCGTCTTGATCAGACGCGCCGTGAATTCATCATCGTTGATAGATCCGGCAGACAGGTTCAGCGACACGTGCCGAATGCTGCGTTGCAGCGCCGGATTTGTGGTCAGCCAATCCAGCGTCAGCTTGATGGCTCGTTCATCCAGAGCCGAAATAAGCCCATAGCGTTCAGCTGTTGGCAGGAAAGCCTTTGGCGATACCAGCTCACCATCCGGCATTTCAAGCCTCAGCAACATCTCGAAACGCAGACCGTCAGGCTGGCTGTGTAAAGGCAGAATTTTCTGACAGGCCAGTCTTAACCGATCCGATTCCAGAGCCGTATTGATTTCCTCGATCCAGTGAGTAGCAACTTTACGGTTGCTGGCATTACCTTCACCTTCCCGATAGACAACCACTCGATTACGCCCTTCGTTCTTGGCGATATAGCATGCAGAATCTGCAGCGCTGAACAGGGAGGAAATACTTTCCCAACGGTCGTCTACTACGACCAGACCAACGCTGACGCCAATTGTGAATCGATTCTCTTCCCAGAGAAACTGGAAATTTTCTACTTCGTGGCGAATCTGATTGGCTAGCTTCAAAGCTTCAGGAACGCTGCATTTGTAAAGCAGCACGCCAAATTCATCGCCACCCAGACGCGCCAGGATGTCACTTTTTCGAACCAGCGAATCGAACAGCTGAGTAAGTTGCTTGAGAAGCTCGTCGCCAGCCTGATGACCACAGGTATCGTTAACAATTTTGAAGGAATCGAGATCCATGAAACACAGTGCATGAGCCTCTCGGTTTTCACGTGACGCATTTAGCGCATCGTGAACCGTGTTTTCGAAACTGCGCCGATTGACCAAGCCGGTCAGCGCGTCGTGATTAGCGTGATAAGCCGTCGTTTCTGCTTGTCGAACAGAGGCTGTGACATCGCAACCAACGCCCCTGAATCCAACAAATTCACGGGCCTTGTTGAACACAGGAATTCCACTGTAGCGGACAACTCGAGTATCGCCATCTGTACTCCAGCGGAACTCGAAGTCTCGAAAGGGCACATGATCGTTTAGTTGCTGCAGATGATCGGCCCAGTGTGCGTCGTCATTGATATTAGCCGGATGCTCCAGCAATTGAGACAACCCTCGACCCAGAATGCGATCGCGCGGGATACCTAACACCTGCGCAAGACCGTCAGAGACCACTTGAAATGTCAGACTGGAATCGAGTTCCCAGAAAAAATCTGCAGCAGCACTGGCGTAATGCCGAAACCGGATCTCATTGGCCCGGGTCCGCTTGATCTGCGCCAATTGCTTTTGTGGAATCAGAGCATGCTGCCTGACGACGGTGCCAACCACAGCCGGATCGGTCACAGCCACGTCGACAAACGAGAGCAGAGTGGCCCGAGAGACACCCCACTGAACATGTGTGACACGCGTGATTAGCCGCACCAGGCTACCGGTTTTTGATCGTGCCTGAAGATTGACCCGCTGTGCAGCGGGGGGAACCGGCACGCTCAAATCAGTCACGGCCATCTCCAGAATCCGTTTGCATTCGGTTTCACTAAACAGATTGCTGACTCGGCCGTGATCAATCAGGGCCTGAGGGCTTGTATAACCCAGTACGCGGGCTGCGTTATCGTCTGCAAAGAGGATGGATTCTTTGGCAATAATAAGGCTGCCCTGGATACCGTCGTTGACCAGTGTCTCGTAGTCTATGGTGACGGCGGATCGCGGCGTGTTGATGGCAGGGCCACCAAGCAACCGGATATCAATCCCTTTGACGCGGTTGTCGGTGGTTACCACCGGCGTGCGTACGATCATGGCTTGCTTGAGAGGGCTGTTGTCACCAGCAGAACCCAGATTGATTGCGCTGATGTCTGCCTGTGCTGAAAATATGGCTTGACTGTCGAGGGCCATTTGTTCTCGGGCTACGTCACCTGGAAACAGATCAAAATCAGTTTTGCCGATGACATCTTCAGGCGACAAGCGTCCCACGCTCTGAGCAAATGCCATAGAGCAGGCCCTGTAGACCAACCGCTCATCCTTGAGTGCAACGCGATCACTGGATTGTCCCAGCACACCGCTTCGACTCAGCATGCGCACTGGTTATCGAAAGCTGTGTTGAAGGGCTTCACGAGTGGTGGCATCGCTCTTAATATCTGAGCCCCAGTATAGTTCAGATCACAGGTTCTGGATGAAGCCAGCTCACACTTTTTTAATGGTAATAAGACTTGGAACTATTATTCGTTTTCAACCCTCTACAGGTTACGCCGATACTGTCCACCTACATCAAACAGTACATCGGTAAGCTGCCCCAGAGAGCAAACCTCGACGGCCTCTATCAGGGCTGCAAACACATTACCTCCCATAATCGCCGTTTGTCGCACCTGAGCCAGCGCCGCCGGTGCTACATCCGCGTGTCGTCGATGAAAATCTGCCAACCTCGCTATCTGCTCGTTCTTCTCGTCGTCGTCTGAACGGGCAAGTTCGATTTCCGGCTGCGCGTCGCCTTCCGGGTTCCTGAACATGTTGACGCCAACGATAGGAATGGATCCGTCATGCTTGCCATGTTCATAAAGCAACGATTCGTCCTGAATTTTCCCACGTTGATAACCTGTTTCCATAGCACCCAGGACACCACCACGATCCGATAGTCGATCAAACTCTGCCAACACCGCTTGTTCAACCAGCTCTGTAAGTTCATCGATGATGAAGCTACCCTGATTGGGGTTCTCATTACAAGCCAGGCCCCATTCTCGATTGATGACCATCTGTATCGCCATGGCTCTACGGACCGATTCATCGGTCGGTGTCGTTACCGCTTCATCGTACGCATTGGTGTGCAGGGAATTACAATTGTCGTACACGGCTATCAGGGCTTGTAAAGTCGTGCGTATATCATTGAATGCCATTTCCTGCGCATGCAAGGATCGACCGGATGTCTGAATATGATATTTCAACTTCTGGCTGCGCTCGTTGGCACCGTAGCGCTCGCGCATGGCGATGGCCCAGATGCGCCGGGCAACTCTTCCCATGACCGTGTATTCCGGGTCCATCCCGTTGCTGAAGAAAAAGGACAGGTTCGGGGCAAAGTCATCAATCTTCATACCACGAGCCAGATAGCTTTCTACATAGGTAAAGCCGTTTGACAACGTTAATGCCAGCTGTGTGATCGGATTGGCCCCCGCCTCTGCAATGTGATATCCGGAAATGGATACGGAATAGAAGTTTCTGACCTGCTTGTCGATAAACCATTCCTGAATATCAGCCATCATTTTCAAACTGAATTCAGTGGAAAATATGCACGTATTCTGGCCCTGATCTTCCTTCAGTATGTCTGCCTGCACCGTCCCTCTGAGCTGTGAATAGGTCTGCAGTCTTAGTGCCATTTCCTCATCATTGTCTGGCTGACGACCCTTGTCGCGTTCGAATTCCACAAGCTGCTGACGAACTGCTGCGACAAAGTAGAACGCCAGTATCGTGGGAGCTGGCCCATTGATTGTCATTGACACCGAGGTAGATGGATCACACAGATCAAAGCCGTCGTACAACGCCTGGAGATCTTCTATAGTGGCAATGGACACCCCCGAGTTTCCCACCTTGCCGTAGATATCGGGTCGTACTGCAGGATCATTACCGTAAAGGGTAACCGAATCGAAAGCGGTGGACAGACGCTTGGCTGGCGAGTGTTCCGAGAGCGCCTTGAAACGCCGATTGGTTCTGTGCGGACCGCCTTCACCCGCGAACATGCGGGTAGGATCCTCTCCAGTACGCTTGAAGGGGAATACACCTGCCGTAAACGGAAATCGGCCCGGCAGATTCTCCTCGCGCAGCCACCTGAGCAAATCGCCGGCATCTGCATAGCGCGGCAATGCAACCCTTGAGATGGCCGTTCCCGACAGGGTTTTCACCTGAGTGGCCGTACGTATTTCCCGCTCACGACTGTGAGAGACCAATTCATCAAGACTGTAGGCCTCCACAGTCTCGGGCCAATCATCGAGTAGCGCCTGACTACTCGCGCTTACCTGCTGGGATCGCTCGCTGATCAACAGAGTGATTTCATCGTGCTGATTGAGCAAATCCGCCGCCGTCTGCAAATGCTGTCGCTCACGAACCAGGTTCGCCTGTTGCGCGGTCGCCTCATGGTAGGCGCGAACCGAATCCGCTATACCAGACAAATAGCGTTGTGCTGAGGAGGGAATGATAGCGGATTGGTCTGTGCTGGACTTTACGGTGACAACAGGCAATGCCCCTGCTTGAAAGCTCAGCCCTGCCTTGCTCAATTCAGCCGCTATGGCCTGATATAGAGCCGTCACTCCGTTATCATTGAACCGTGCTGCAATGGTGCCGAACACCGGCATGTCTTCGGGCGATTCGCTGAATCGTTCCTGATTGCGCTGCACCTGTTTTCTGACATCTCGAAGCGCATCCTGTCCACCTTTACGCTCCAGCTTATTGATGGCTACGACGTCGGCAAAATCGAGCATGCCGATCTTCTCAAGCTGACTCGCTGCACCAAACTCCGGTGTCATCACATATAAGGACACATCACTGATGTCGACGATGCCGGCATCTCCCTGCCCTATTCCCGGTGTTTCCACGATCACCAGATCTACACCCGAGAGACGACACGCCGCGACCATGTCAGGCAACGCCTCTGGCACTTCATCCCGTGCATCTCTGGTTGCCAGTGAGCGCATGAAAATACTCTCGTGCTCGATCGCATTCATACGAATACGGTCGCCGAGCAAGGCACCACCGGTCTTGCGACGGGTTGGGTCAATAGCCAGCAATGCCACCGACAGGCTATTTTTCTGATCCATTCGCAACCTGCGAATCAGTTCATCAGTAACCGATGATTTGCCAGAACCGCCCGTGCCAGTGATACCTAACACAGGCGCTGTTTTGGCCATGCTGGCAGCCTGAGCGCGCAATCGTTCAAGCGCACTGGCTGATAACCGCTTGTTCTCGATATCTGTCAGTAACGTTGCCAGCGGTGCATGCGCCTGCTGGTCAAAACCCTGGCTGGCTGGCGTAAACAAATCGTTATAGACAAACTCTGGATTCATCTGCTCAGCCGGATGACGAGCGGCTGCGCGAGTCTGGTCGATCATGTGCTTGATCATGCCCTGCAAACCCATTGCCTGCCCATCCTGGGGCGAGTAGATACGAGCAACCCCATAGTTGTGCAGCAAGGCAATCTCATCAGGTACGATAACGCCGCCACCACCGCCAAATACCTGAATATGCCCGGCACCGCGTGCGCGCAAGCTGTCAATCATGTAGCAAAAATACTCGACATGCCCGCCTTGATAGGAACTGATCGCTATGCCCTGAGCGTCTTCCTGTATGGCTGCACACACCACCTCTGCTACCGAGCGGTTATGGCCCAGATGCACCACTTCCACACCGGATGCCTGCAACATGCGCCGCATGATGTTTATAGAGGCATCGTGACCATCAAACAGGCTGGCCGCCGTGATAAAGCGGAGCGGAGGTACCGCAGCGCCTGGCGAAGCATGGACGGCAGGTTGCGACATGTTGGGAGGGCTCCAGAGCTTGCCGTATCGGTGGGCGAAACAATACTAGAGAGTGCCCGCAGTTGACGTCAACGTCAACGTCAACTTACTCTTATATGATGAACGCTAATTCAATTGATCCAGTCGTCATCGTTGACGCTGCCAGAACGCCCATGGGCAGCTTCCAGGGCGAACTTTCCGGTGCAACTGCCCCCATGCTGGGCGCCACCAGTATTCGGGCAGCCGTGGCTCGAGCAGGCCTGACCGGCAAGGATATCCATGAAGTTATCATGGGTTGTGTACTGCCAGCAGGACTAGGTCAGGCACCTGCCAGACAGGCTGCACTGGGCGCAGGAATTTCTCAAGCCACCGGTTGCACAACCGTGAATAAAATGTGTGGTTCCGGCATGAAAGCCGTCATGTTCGCTCACGACCTGATCACTGCAGGCAGCGCCAATGTGGTGGTGGCAGGCGGGCTGGAAAGCATGAGCAACGCACCCTACATTCTGCCCAAGGTGCGAGACGGATTGCGCATGGGTCATGGCGAAGTGAAAGATCACATGTTTCTCGATGGCCTCGAAGACGCCTATGAAGCTGGCAAGTTGATGGGCCATTTCGCCGAGAACACAGCTACCCACTACCAGTTTACTCGCAAGGCTCAGGACGACTTTGCCATCACCTCGCTTAAACGCGCCCAGGCCGCCATTCGCAGCGGCGTCTTCGGAAAAGAGATTGAACCTGTCACTGTAAAAACGCGCAAAGGCGAAATCTGTGTGCAGCATGATGAACAGCCACCAAAGGCAGACCTTGAGCGTATTCCCACTCTGAGAGCGGCCTTTGCCAAAGAGGGAACCGTGACAGCGGCCAATGCAAGTTCCATTTCTGATGGCGCAGCAGCCATGGTCATGATGAAACTCTCAGAGGCTGAAAAAAGAGGCTTGACGCCGCGTGCCCGTATACTCGGCCACACCAGTCACGCTCAAGAGCCTGCATGGTTCACAACAGCTCCAGTCTTCGCAATGGAAAAATTATTAACTCAGCTCGGCAAGCGCGCAGCTGACATCGACCTGTTTGAAATCAACGAAGCGTTTGCGGTAGTGGCCATGGCAGCTATCCACGAACTGCAGCTTGATCACGCCAGAGTCAATATCCATGGGGGTGCGTGCGCTCTGGGCCACCCTATCGGCGCTTCTGGCGCACGAATTCTCGTTACACTGATGAACGCTCTGGAGCACCACGATCTTGACCGAGGCGTAGCCTCTTTGTGTATTGGCGGCGGCGAAGCCACTGCCATCGCTATCGAACGGATCCGCTAAACATGCTGAATCTGACCGAAGAACAACAACTGATTCGCGATACCGCGAGAGACTTTTCCCGCTCCGTGCTTGCCCCGCAGGCGGCAGCCAATGATGAGCACTGCCGCTACCCGGCTGATGCCATCAGCCAGATGGGTGAACTGGGATTTCTGGGCATGCTGGTACCCGACAACTTCGGCGGCGCTCAGACCGACAATATAGCCTATGCACTGGCTTTAGAAGAAATCGCTGCTGGCGACGGCGCCTGCTCCACCATCATGAGTGTGCACAATTCGGTGGGTTGCATGCCGGTGCTGAATTTCGGCAATGCCGATCAGCAAAAACAGTATCTACCGGCTATGGCGAGCGGCAAACTACTGGCAGCCTTCTGCCTGACAGAACCTGATGCTGGTTCCGATGCCGCAGCGATCCGAACCACGGCCGTGCTGGAAGGTGACCACTACCGCCTTGACGGCAGTAAGCAATTCATCACTAGTGGCAAAAACGCGGGAATTGCTATCGTGTTTGCCAGAACCAGCGAAGGCAAGCGTGGATTGACAGCCTTCATCGTCGATACTGAAAACCCCGGCTACATTGTCAGTCGCGTTGAGGACAAACTGGGTCAACGGGCCTCCGATACCTGTCAGATCACGTTCGACAATTGTCGGGTACCCGTGTCCGATCGCCTTGGTGAGGACGGTGACGGTTACCGGATTGCCCTGTCCAACCTTGAAGGTGGGCGAATAGGAATCGCGGCACAATCTGTCGGCATGGCCCGCAGTGCCTATGAGCACGCCCTGAAATTTGCACAAGACCGGAACACGTTTGGCAAGCCGATTATTGAGCATCAGGCAATCGCCTTCAAGTTGGCTGATATGGCCACACAGCTAGAAGCGGCGCGTTTACTGGTCTTGCGTGCGGCGGCACTCCGGGATAAAGGTCAGGCGTGTTTGGTCGAAGCCTCCATGGCCAAGCTTTTCGCCAGTGAAATGGCCGAAAAAGTCTGCAGCGACGCTATACAAATTCATGGTGGCTATGGCTATCTGCGTGACTATGCCGTAGAACGGATAGCACGGGACGTACGTGTGTGCCAGTTGTACGAGGGAACCTCCGAGATCCAGCGTCTGGTTATCAGTCGGGCGTTGAGCACGCGAGATTCAACCTGATTTCAGATCAATTCATAGCAGCAAAACGGCCAGAGACATGTATGTCCAGAATCATTGACTTCTATTTCGATTACTCATCACCGTACGGGTATCTGGCTAGCGAACGCATCGAAGAGGTTGCCGAAGCCAACAACTACAGGGTGGTCTGGCGACCGGTATTACTTGGCGCCATCTTCAAAGTGACCGGCCAGGCACCACTGACAGAAACACCCCTCAAGGGTGACTACGCCATCATGGACTTTGCACGGTCCGCCAGAGAGCATGAGCTCGATTACCAGCACCCGCACACTTTTCCCATCGGCGCTGTTGCGGCTTGCAGAGCCACGTTGTGGATGCGCGACAACAGTGATGAATCCATCCGCGTTCAAACGGCCGAGTTTGTACATGCAACGTTTCGTGCCTACTACACCCAAGGCAAGGACATCACCAATCCGAGCATTCTGAGCGCCTGCGTCGTAGAGCTCGGAATCGATCCAGACCAGATGATCGAGGCGATACAGCAATCCGAAATCAAGGACGCTCTGCGCAAGGAGGTTGAGCATGCCATCGCAGCGAAAATTTTCGGCTCACCCATGATGGTGGTAGATGGCGAATTATTCTGGGGCCATGATCGCCTGGAGCAGCTCGGACGCTGGCTGAAAAACGGTGGCTGGTAGTCAGACTGACACTAAAACAGCGCGCGGGCTCTCACTGCTAGTGATGCTGCTAATGGCATTGCACGTGCTGTTTGGCGTGACCGGTTTGATGGCGGCTCTGATCGCCCACCTCAGACTCGGCTCGACCACCGGAACCCGTTATCACTCGCAACTGCTCTGGCTAATCGTGACTTTCTGGGTGGCAGTGGCGGGCTATATTGTCACTTTCGTGATCTGGCAGAAATGGGGTCCATTCTGGCCTGTGCTGATCGTATTCGCATGGGTAGGCTATCGCCTGCTGGTTCACTATTACCACTGGAAAAAACATCAACCCATGACACGGCTTTTGTAACCATGGCATATCTGAAGACTCAGACCGATTCACGCGGCGTAACCGTCATCACGCTGAATCGTCCTGAACAATACAATGCGATGGATCGTGCGTTCATGGACGAACTCACCCTGGGCATCAAGAGCCTGAGCAGCAACACTCGCGTGCTTGTAATCGACGCCAATGGCCGACATTTTTGCGCTGGCGCAGATATCAACTGGATGAAGGCGTCGACCTCATTAAGTGTGGCGCAAAATCGCGACGACGCGATGGCCTTGTCCAACATGCTGGACACGCTAAACACATTTCACCGACCTGTCATTGCCAGGGTTCATGGAGCAGCCCTTGGCGGCGGCACCGGACTGGCCTGCTGCTGCGATATCGTGGTGGCCTGCGAATCAGCGCAATTCGCGTTCTCTGAGGTGAAACTGGGGATTATTCCAGCCACCATCAGTCCATACGCGCTGGCCGCTATCGGACCTCGTGCTGCCAGACGCTACTTTATAACCGGCGAGCGCATGGATGCGCTTGAGGCTTATCGACTGGGACTGGTACACCACGTCTGTTCAACCGACAATCTGGACACTCGCGTGGAGGAAATCGTCAGAGCCATTCTCGATGCATCGCCCGCTGCACAAAAGAACGTCAAAAGCCTGATTGCAGATGTTGCGGGAAGACCAGTCGATACCGCACTTCGTGAATCCTTGAGCGAGCAACTGGCGACAATCAGAACCACCGATGAGGCACAGGAAGGTTTGAGTGCTTTTCTCGAAAAACGACCCGCACAATGGACATTTTAGAGCCCCTGTCATAATTGTGCAGGTTACACGGACACAATAGTACGATAGCCTTGCTTTCAGTTTGATACAGATCAAACGGCTGATCGATTTGGCGAATACTAGCCCTTCGAACCAAGAGGAAAAAAATATGACAACAAAACTGGTAATCGGTCTGGACGGACACGGGTCCGGAGATCGAGCGCTTGCCTATGCAAAGCGCATGGCAAACCTGATTGGCGATTGCGAATTGCTGATCGTGTATGTTATCGAGTGGTCCCCTTACTCATTTCAGACCGCTGAGGAAAATGCCGTTCGTAAAAAACGTCGGGAGGAGGAAATCAGCACAGCCACGGAACGCGTCATTGACCCGGCTGTAGCCACACTCAGCTCAGCGAAGGTACAGGCACGCGGAATCGTCCGCCATGGCAACGTAGCCGATATTCTGAATGAGATTTCTCTGGAAGAGAATGCCACTCAGATTATCGTCAGTCGTTCCTCGGAAGGTGGTTTTGCAAAGCGCCTGTTTGGAAGTTCCACAGCAAACCTGGTGATGAGCGCAAGCGTGCCCGTCACAGTCGTCGGATGAGGACTTGAACATGACACTGATATCACGCCTATTCATGGCACTGATCGCCTCCACGGCGTTCATGTCGTCAGCATTCGCTCAGGATGCCGTATCGCTCGACCAGAAAGTCAATGAGGCGTTTGCCGCCTTCACAGGGCCGTTTGTAGGTCTGATTTTCGCACCACTGCCCGGCACAAGCTTCCCATGGATCGTTTTGTGGCTGGTAGTTGCAGCAACCATATTCACCCTGTATTTCGGGTTCGTACAGTTGCGCTTCTTCTCTCATGCCATCTCACTGGTCAAGGGTGACTACTCTGACCCGAAGGATGCGGGTGAGGTCAGCCACTTTCAGGCACTCACTACCGCCCTGTCGGGCACAGTAGGCTTGGGTAATATCGCCGGTGTCGCTGTTGCCGTTGGTATCGGTGGCCCGGGAGCCACGTTCTGGATGATTCTTGCCGGCCTGTTGGGAATGGCGTCAAAGTTCACCGAATGTACGCTGGGTGTAAAATACAGAAATGAATATCCGGACGGAACTGTTTCCGGTGGACCGATGTACTACATCTCCAAGGGATTCAAGGAACGCGGACTGCCAGGTGGGAAGTTCCTCGCTATCCTGTTCTCAGTATTCTGTATTCTCGGCGCACTTGGCGGGGGCAACATGTTCCAGGCTAACCAGGCGCATGCGCAGATCTCCGGTATCGTCGGTGACTATCCGGGCTGGATTACAGGTGTCGTGTTTGCTGTTGTTGTTTTCGCTGTAATTGTCGGTGGTGTAAAGTCGATTGCTCGCGTTACTGAAAAAGTAGTACCTTTCATGGGCATTCTGTACGTCGGTGCAGCAATCGTTATACTAATCATCAATTTTGACCAGATCGGCTGGGCATTCGGACAGATATTCGACGGTGCATTCACGGGTCTGGGAGTTGTGGGTGGTTTCGTCGGCGCTCTGATTCAGGGATTCAAGCGAGCTGCATTTTCCAACGAAGCGGGTGTCGGTTCTGCAGCTATTGCTCACTCAGCGGTTAAAACAAAAGAGCCAATCACTGAAGGTTTCGTCTCTTTGCTTGAGCCTCTGATTGATACGGTTGTGATCTGTACGATGACAGCGCTTGTTATTACTATCTCAGGCCAACTGCTTATCGACCCTGAAACCAGCCTGTACATGATCGACGGTGGTGCTATTGCCACGGTTGACGGTAACTCTGGTGTTGCACTTACCTCTGCAGCCTTTGGCTCAGCGATTAGCTGGTTCCCCTACGTACTGGCTATTGCAGTGGTGCTATTTGCTTTTTCCACGATGATTTCCTGGTCTTACTACGGATTGAAAGCGTGGACCTACCTGTTCGGTGAGGGCAAGATTTCCGAGATCATTTTCAAGGTTATCTTCTGTGTGTTCATCATTATCGGTGCAGCGGCCAGTCTTGGACCAGTCATCGATTTTTCAGATGCAGCAATCTTTGCGATGGCAGTTGTGAATATCACTGGACTTTACTTCCTTATGGGTATCGTCAAGCAAGAACTCGCTTCTTACGCATCTCGTCTGCGTTCCGGCGAAATCAAGAAGTTCACTCACTAAAAGCGTTTACGCCTTAGATGTAACCTGCCCGCCCACAACGTGTGAGCGGGCAGGACTTGCAGAATCGGTACACCTCGATTGTGAACTACTGTCAAAGGCCTGCCAGCGCATGACAACCTGCCCAAGCTTATTGGTACAGTTCTCGTAGAGTAGCCTGTATCCACATGGCCTCCGGCATGCCACGCATGTCCCGTCCAATACGCCTAACCGCGAATTTGTCTATGGGGGTCACCATGCTCGCAGCCTGCCTGATAAGCTCCGCACTGTTACTGGCGATGTTTCATTGCATCAAACGCTCTCTACCTGCCAGACACGCACGTTGTATTCTGGTACAGGAAAAACTCAGCAAATTCGCGATTGCAAACAGAACTCGTGAGCTGACATCTGCTCAGATCGAGCAGTTCTGGACCCAGACAAGTAACACCTACTCCGTCTACGGGATCACGGCAACCAACGAACTGCGGAACGAGCTGTATCAAAACGCGTTATTGTTGCTGAGTACTAAAAACCAACTGTCAGACCCGGGTTTGTCAGATGAGCGACACACACAACTGGCGAAATTGCACGCCGACACTGTTCAATGGTTCAGCGCAGCTCTGGTTCAGATGGATTCAGACTTTACTGATATACACACTGGAAAAGTGTCTGCTCACGACGTCTGGGAAGAACTACTACGCGTTGTATCCCAGTCTCTGCGTGCCTGAATTTGCTCGCTAGGCCGGCCTAGGATCCTTCCATTGCCTTGTCAAAACAAGGGCCCGCCTTCTCTTCATCAAAGCCTGCATCGGCAAACACAGACTTCGGGCAAGACTCCAGCGCGCTGTTATCCAGCTCACTCGGCTCCATTTGCTCAGGAAGTGGCAACAGGCATTGTTCTATCGCAGATTCAGCCAACGCCAGACAAGACTCTGACGTAAAACCCATACAGCTCGCAAACGTCTCTGACTGACACAGAACCGAAAACTGGTTGCGCGCCATGTCCACCAGCAACGAACGCTGGATCATTTCCTGTGACTGAGCAATAGGGCCCGTAAACAGAACAAGGCTTGCAAGGCCGTAGCCTGCACATTTTCTTACAGCTGTCTTGAAGTGAGTCATAAACTGATGTGCGGTGGTAGTCGTACCGACTAGTATACGGCCTGAATAAGTGTAACCCTGTTTTTCACTGCTCGCCGGTCTGTTTACTACACGCATTCGACAGAACTTGATCCGCTTCGAGTACCCTCGAAGCCGACTTTAGCAGCAATACCCACAACAAAACTTACTGGCAATGAACCTCAAGAACAAGAAGTACTGGCTATTCGATATGGACGGCACGCTTACCTGCGCCATGCATGATTTCGATGCCATGCGTGCCGAGTTATCCCTTCCCGCAGGCGTTCCCATTCTCGAAGCTCTGGCCGCCATGCCAGAAAAACTGGCTCATGAAAAACATCAGGCCCTCGACAAGATGGAACTGGACATGGCTGCTGATGCAACGCCACAACCCGGCAGCGTTGAGCTACTCGAACAGCTCGTATCACAGGGTGCAAAGCTCGGCATCGTGACTCGCAACGGCAAACAGATTGCCGAAGTGACACTCGCGGCCTGTGGGCTGGATCATTTCTTCACAGCCGACACCATCATTAGCCGAGACTGCTGTGCAGCAAAGCCCGACCCTGCAGGCATAAACCTACTGCTGTCTCGCTGGGATGCATCCAGTGCCGATGCTGTTATGGTCGGCGACTATCTTTTCGATCTGGAATCGGGACGCAATGCCGGTGTGGCCACTGTTCACATGGATGTAGAGAGCCAGTTCGCGTGGCCTGACATGACTGATGTCAATGTGGGTTCGCTAGCGCAGCTGTTAAAACTGATTGGCTGAAGACAAAATATAGACAAGCAAATTCGTACACACTCATGATAAACATCGACTACATACAAATGATGGCGCGGTATTCATCATGGCAGAATACCAGTATTACAGCTGCCGCAGATGCACTCAGCGATAGCGAGCGTAGCAAAGAACGAGGGGCATTCTTCGGCTCAATTCAGGGAACTCTTAATCATCTACTCTGGGGTGACCGCATCTGGATGCACCGCTTTGCGGATACCGACAAGCCAAATGTTAAGCTCATTCCAGAATCGATTAATGAAACCATTAACTGGGCTGAATTCTGTATTGCGCGCAAAGCGATGGACGCCACCATTTCTATTTGGGCCAATGGACTTAACCCACTATGGCTCGACGAAGAGCTAACCTGGTATTCAACCGCGGCAAATCTCACTATCACTAAACCCAGACAAACCTTGGTGGTTCATTTTTTTAACCATGGAACCCATCACCGTGGCCAGCTCCATGGCATGCTGACAGCGGCAGGTCAGTCACTAACCGATACCGATCTCCCTCTGATGCCTGATTAAGTTCATGCCACACACAATATATTTTATTTCGCACCCGAACGTTGAAATCAGCACCTGCGTTCCAGTAACACAATGGCCACTGTCTGTGACGGGGTTGCGACGCATGGAAGCATTGTTGCGAAAAAACTGGGTTAATAACATTACCGCGATTTACTGCAGTAACGAACAGAAAGCTATCGACGGAGCAGACATCATCGCCAATCATCTGGGCCTGCACTACGCAGTAGATGCTAACCTGGGAGAAAACGATCGATCATCAACCGGCTTTTTAAAACCTGCAGAATTCGAACGCACCGCTGATGAGTTTTTTGCTGCTACTGAAAAATCAGTTAGAGGATGGGAAACCGCAAAATCTGCACAAACAAGAATTGTTGAGGCGGTTCAACGGATTGATCAGCAGGACAGCACACACGGAGACATCGCAATAGTGTCTCATGGCGCTGTAGGGACGCTATTGTATTGTAACAGTACAAGAAAACCTATCGACAGACGCTGGGATCAGCCCGGTACAGGCGGTGGCAATTATCTAGTGCTCAGATTGTCACCCATCAATCAGTGTAGCTGGTGGGAACCGATTGATTAACCGGGTGACTGAGAGTGGAGAGTACTTGCCTGATGCAAACCTATACCGATAGGCGTTGAGCAGCAATATTTCTAATGACCGGCTCGACTACTCCCTGATCAAAACCAACTACGACACCCTTCGCAATTCCGCTTTCATAATCAAATACTATCGTCCCGGTGCCTATGTCTGCAACAGAGCGATCTTGAGGCTTGAAAACGATGGAATAGACACTTTTATATTCACGTACCACTTTTATTCTGTAGGGTTTCGGGTGTGTCTCTTCAGAAGGGCTGACTTGCACAACCCCCCAAGTGACGTCACCAAACGATCCATAGAGTAGAACGTGATCAACAATGATTTCGCCATTCTTCTCAAATTCACTACTCCACTCGCCAGACAGTTCTGTCTTGCGCCAGGCTAAAAACCTTGAGATGTGAAACCCTATTGAATCTGCACTGACAACTCCAAATAGAGTTGCAATGATGATAAGTACAATTTCCATGTTGCTACCCTCTAGAACTGTCAGAATTTTGTTTCACACACTCACCCTGGCGTTTCGCTGAGCAACCAAAGTATACAGCCCGCTGAGCACGACCAACAGACTACCCAACAGGGTCATGGTATCGGGTCGTTCACCAAATATGACTACTCCGATAGCCATACCAAATAATAGTCTCGTGTATCGGAATGGGGATACAACGGACACCTCGCCGCTACGCATGGCTATTGTCAGCGCATTGTAGGCACACACTCCGACAATAACAGCAGCAAGCACATAAGCCAGAGATTGCGGTTCCCACTGCACGGTGTCGCCTCTGACAATCATGACCAGCAAACCTGTGGGTATGAGTACAAAAAAGCCATACACTCCCAGCTGTACATTGGACAGATCAGGGGGGGCAGCACGCGTGGCCAAGTCTCGACCGGCGAACCCGATAGTAGCTGCCAATGCGAACAATGAAGTTGAATCGAAGCCTGCCAATCCAGGTCTTATGATCATCAGCACTCCAATGAATCCGACCAGCACAGCAATCCAGCGCTTGATCCCTATTGTCTCGCCGAACAGAAAAGCGGCGCCCAACATCACAATTAGCGGTGTGGCCTGCAATATGGCGGAGGCGTTGGATAGTGCGGTCAATGCGATGGCCACTGTGAAACACAGACGGGCCAAGGCTTCGAATGCAGCGCGTATCAGTACCGGGCGTGACAGGATGGCCGGATGAAACACGGCTTCGCCTCGGTTTCTGGCCAGCGTGACAAACACTACCGTACCACCCAGACCGAAAAGGGTAAGAATAAATCCGATACCCAGAGAGGCTGATGCAGACTTGATCAGCGTATCTTCGATGGAGAAGGCAGCCATGGCAAGCACCATGTACAAGCTGCCTTTTGCATTATTCAAATGACTATTGAGTATCGTTTTGCAGAGTAGCAGCGGACGCCTCAATGGCCGCACGCACCTTGTCACGAATAGCATCTTCGTCGGCACGCTTGAAGCCGATGTGTCGCTCGATGAAGTTACCCTCATGATCGTATAGATAGGTTGTGGGCATACCGGGTACTTTGAACAGCGATGCCAAGGTTCCTTCCGGGTCATAAACTATGTCGAATGGTGTTTCAAACTCTGCCAGAAATTCATCAGCATCCACCTGATTTTCATCGACATTGATGGCCACTATGGCCAGCTCATCACCGAACTGTTCCACCATGTCAGCCATGAATGGAAACGATGCTCGACACGGCCCACACCAGGACGCCCAGAAGTCAACGTAAACTGGTTTGCCCGCGTAATCAGACAGGTTGAAGTTGTCGGTGACGGGGGCAGGTGTGTCCTCGGCGCCGTAAACAACTGATGTCACCAACAGACTGATGGCGAGTAAAACCCTGGAGATCCATGATTTCATGCAGTCAGACTCAATGATCGATCATTAGATACAACAATATCCGTGCCGACAGGTTTTCGCGAAACTGCCTGTATAGTCAATATCAGCAAGCCCCACAGAACGAACGGCGATAACGCGCCACCACCGGAGCTCCCTGCTGCTGTTGACGGCTGTTCGCCTGCTGATGCAACCTGTGCAAAGTCGACGGCTTCAGCGATTGCCAGCGACACTTCCTGTCGCGAAGCACTGCTGCCGGAAGGGCAAAGATCCGTAGGTATCACCACATCTTTCAAACAGACATCCAACGCGTGCTGGCCCTGATCTATCAATTGCAATTGCGACCCTACTCCGCAAGCAATGGTTTGTCGCAGGTTCTCCAATGGATCAAACTCGGCATCCAGAGCCAACAGCTCCCTACCCGCTAGCGCATCGCATAGACGCACGGATTGTCGCGCCTCTACAAGATCATCCGCAACACCGTGCACCATCATCAGCGGAGGTATGGACAAACCACCTTCTACAATGCGTATGGGAAAGCTGTTCTCGGGAATGGGGGATACACTGAGATCAGCCTCTGAGGCCCTCGCGCCTATCACGCTGTCAAGAATACCCAGCCCTTGCGGGTTGTTGTACAAGCCCTGCTGAGCTCGAAGAGCGAAATCGGTGAAATCTGTCGGTGGATAAAACAGAATGCCGCCAGCAATGTCCTCAGCTGAATTGACAGCAAGAGACAGGGCCAGATGAGCACCCGCTGACTGACCGAATACGACAGGTTTTGGACTGCTACCAAAAGACTCGGCTCGATCACGCACCCACTGCAAGGCAGCTTGTGCATCTTCAACCACATCTCCAATGCTGGCGTCGTTGCACGCAGCGCTTCCATCAGAGGTCTTTAACAAACGATAAAAAGGCGCGTATACGACGAAGCCTTTATCGGTGTAGTGCGGCACCGTTAGTTCCAGGCCGAAGAACCCAAAACCTCGTGCACTCCAGCTACCACCGTGGAAAGCCAGTAGCGATGCCTGTTCGGTGTTTGCTTGCGCGGTGCTGTCAGGCGTAGAGGAGTACACCCGCATTTCGAGGTTACAGGTTCCCCGTGGGGTCTCGATCGTTCTGTAAACATGTCTCTGCATATAGGGTTGAGACACGCCTTCCAACGAACGAGCGCCAAGATCAAGACGTGTGCCTGGTGGCAATGTCCAGACGTTTTCAACGATACCGTTGCCCTCGCCAAGCAATGTGGAATCCAGCAGCAGGCTGCAATGACTGCTCAGCGATGTATATTCAAAATCCACCGGGCTGGTACACGCCATATCGTTGAAATAACGTCGACTCTGATCGTCGTCGGGTTCAAGACCGACACAGGTGTCGCCCTCCATTGTGTAGAGAGGTTCTACGGGCATGTCGGCGAGTAAGGGCTCTACTACTGCACACGCAAGTGCGTTCTGGAAAACATCCTTGATATCAGGCTGTGCTCGCGCTATTCCAGAGGCGAATGTTGCTGCGCAACATAGCGCAACAGCCGCCGTTGAATAGACTCTATTGAACAATATCTGCATTGATTATTGTGACCTTGATCTGTTGTGCCTGGCGAGACGTCAGCTTCCTGCCGGTGTCTATTAAACTGCTTTGACCCGCCGGAATAACCTGACGGACTTTCTGCACACGGGTGGGCGTTCCCGGCGCACTTTGCAGTCCTAACTGAACGTTGGCTATGTTTCTGGATGTCTGGTTTATCAGTTGAATGGCAAATGTGCCCTTGGGCGTAAGACCTTGACGAACCAGCAGGCGAGTTGATGTCGTGGCGGGGGGCTCAAGACGCATAAGCGCTGCACGTGCGCTTGTCGCATCATCGCCCGTTGCTTGCGCTGCCATGGCGTAATAACGTTTGGCCACCTGGGGTTTGCCACTTTGCTCAGCAAACCGCCCCAGACTCAGCTGGGCTGCGGTGGTGGGTAGCAATTTCACGCTGCGGGCGTAGTCAGCTTGCGCAGCTTGTACATTTTTTTGCTGCTCGTAAATCTTTCCACGTTGCAGATAGTAGTAAAAAAAATTGTTGTTCAGCGAAATGGCTTTGTCAAAAGAGTTTTTCGCCACAGTTAAATTTCGCTGAGCCAATGCAATATCACCGGCCAGAGAATGAAAATGCGCCTCTCTGGGTTCTTGCCTGATTGCATCACGCAGAAGAGCTGACGCCTGTCTTGTATTATTTTTCTTGAACGCTTGCTGTGCCTGCTCAAAGGCTTCATAAGCGGGCTGCGTTTTGACGATGCGAGCCATCGCCTTTGCGTAGGCGTCTTCTCCACGGCGACCGTTCGCAGACAGCGACCGTGCTGTCTTGATGTTCTCGGCTACACGCTTTTCGGACGGTGGGTGACTGGCAAACAAACGTGACAATCCGTCACTGCGCTGCCCTTTCGACAATTGAACGAAGGTTCGTTGCAGCTCGACAGCACCTTGAGGGTCAAAGCCGGCTTTGGCCATATAGTTCATGCCAAAGCGATCAGCTTCCAGCTCAGCGCCCTGCCCGTACTGGCTCGTAATAATCTGTGCTCCAACGCTAGACAGCAACTGGGCTTGTTGACCATAACCCTCACGCGCGCCAAGGATAGAGGCTGTCATGACACCCAGTTGCAATCCGATGCCTCGGGTTTGGCCCTTGGCACCGTGTTTAGCCGCAGCATGCACAATTTCGTGTCCCAACACCGCAGCCAGTTCAGCCTCACTCTTGAGACGCACCAGCAAGCCGCGATTGATACTGATCTTGCCACCCGGTAGTGCCCACGCATTGGGTGTTGAATCGTTAATAACATTGAATTCATACGGTAGCTTGCGATCACTTTGCGCAGCCAGCCGCATGCCTACCTTGCGAACGTAGGCCTCCACACCGGGATCAACCACATAATCTCCGCCCTGTGACTGTCGAAGTGGCAGATATTGCTGGGCACCAATCTGCAACTCCCAGTCCTCGGAGACCAGTAAAAAATCCTTCTTGCCCGTCACTGGATTCTGCACGCAGCCTGCCAGTAGCACAGTCGCCATGAGGCTGATGGTCACAATCGGTAATTTGCCGAAAAATCTCATGTGGCGTTTTCCTGCAGATAAAAGAGAGTTCATATCACATGTTACCCGTGTTGGTGTCCACCCACACCATGTGCATGGCCGTGTGCCAATTCACTTTCAGATGCCTTGCGCACCGACACCACCTGCACATCAAACGTCAGATCTACGCCGGCCAGTGGATGATTGATATCGACGTCGAGATTAAATTTACCTACTTTCAATATCGTTGCCGGGCTCGCTCCTTGCTCACCTTGCAGTGTAATAATCTGCCCTTTACGGAACGTCTGATGTTTGCCACCGTCTATTTTCTTACGCGGTAGCCGTTTTACCCGGTCCGGATAATGGCGACCATAGGCTCTACCATGGGGAATTGTAATTGAGAAGTCATCACCGGCTACTTTACCAACGAAAGCTTCCTGCAGTGCCAGTAAGACACCTCGCTCCCCCTGCAGACACAGAACTGGATCTCCGGCTTTTGAAGATTCGATTTTATTTGCAGAAGCGTCGTACAAGTCATAATGAAATGACAGCACCTTGCCGGGGCCTGCCTCTATGGCAACCGTGCTCTCAGGGGCTGGCGCTTGATCTGACATCTGAATTCTCCTCGACTGGACTATAAATACGGCAATGTTGTCTTTATGATACCGACAGAAATGCGTTCGTGGAATGGCTCTTCACGACTACGGCTACTGATCGTCATGCTTCTGCTGGCCAGCGTGTTCTTGACAGGCTGTACCAACAGCAAACTGATCATAGGTCCCTTGTACAACCAGCTCGACAATCAGATTCGCTCGGAATTCGAGAAACTGGGCGAGTTCAACGCAACACAGACCGCAGCGTTTGAAGAGGCGGTGGGCACGTTCCATGTCTGGCATCGACAGTCTGAGATGCCGCAGTACGCCACGTTGATCGACGAGCTCGCCAATTCGATAGCACGGGACGGTGCGACCTCTCCTGACGATATAAAGCGCTGGTCAGAAACGGCAGAAAAACATTCATTGCTGGCCAGACAGTGTTACCCCGCAAATTTTCTTTTCGGCACCGTTCAAACCCTGACCGATGAGCAGATCAATTTCATTGAGCGACGATTCAAGAACGAGAGACGAAAAAACCGTGAAAAATATGGCGAGCAAACACAGCAGGAACGTATCGAACGCAGACTCAAGAATATTGAAAAATGGGCAAGTCGTATTGGTCTCGACTTCACCGCTTCGCAGCGCGCTACCATACGCACCAGCCTGACTCAACAAGTGAGTTTGCGCAAAGAGTACTACCAGTTGTCGGAACAGTGGAACCGGGAACTGTTTGTGCTCGCCAGAAATCAGGAGGCCGCAAACTACAGTGAACAACTCACTGCTCATGTAGAAAAAGTCTGGACATTGCTCGAACGCGAACATCCAGAGCAGTGGCAGGCAAACAGAGATATCTGGCGAGAGTCTGCCTTCAAGCTGGTTTCCAGCATGAATGATGAACAACGCAGCGGAACCAGTCGCTGGTTATCCAAGATGGCCAGGACAGTCAGGGCCATATCCAGAGACAAACCCTCTTTCCAGATTGGCACAGATCCAACAGTGGGTTGTAGGGTTGATAGTTCCAGCTAAAGAAATAGCTACTGCACGTCCAGCCATTGCCTGTGGTTATCGAATGCACGTTGAATTTCACTGACATCATGCAGCGTACGCAGTCTCGAGAACAACTCGATTGCCTCAACGTAGTTTCTCTTGAGGTAGGCGAGCCACTGCTTTGTCCGGTTACCGATATGACGTGGACTATGGCAATCTGATCGCAGAAACTGCGCTTCCACCAGATGTGTGAGTGCCAACCAGTCCAGCGACTCTATAGATTCTCCATTGCCCGCCGCTACGATACGCCTGGCAAGATCGGGCGCTGCCAGTGCACCACGACCTAACATGAGATGAGTACAACCACTGCTGGCGCGTGCCTGAACGCTGTCTTCTACAGTCCAGATTTCACCGTTGATACACGTGCCTGTATCGTCGTCTGCCACAACCTGTCGAACAGTAGACCACCACGCCGGTGGCTTATAGCCATCAAATTTGGTTCGAGCGTGTATGGCAAGCTCAGTAGCACCAGCACGCTGGATATGATCAACAATCTCAGCCAGTGATTCGCTGTTGTCATAGCCGAGTCTTATCTTCGCGGTTACTGGCACATCAGCGCTTACAGCATCCCGAACCGCTCTGACAATCTGTCCGACGTGTGCAGGATCGCGTAATAGAATGGATCCTCCCATACTGTTGTTTACGGTCTTGGCCGGACAACCGAAATTCAGGTCTACACCCGGTGCCCCCAGTTGTACGGCACGCACCGCATTTTCCGCTAATACAGCAGGCTGACTTCCCAGCAGTTGGGTATAGACCGGCGTGCCATGCGCGGTCACGCCGCCGGTTTCAAGTTCCGGGCAATAGCGCAGAAACACCTTCTCCGGTAACAACACGTTAGTTACTCTGATGAACTCTGTCACACAACGGGTGTAGCCACCCATGCCGGTCAGAAGTCTGCGCATCGGTGCGTCTATGACACCTTCCATAGGCGCCAGCATGATTCTGCCTGCTTGTCTGTAGGAAGGCTGGCTGACGGCAGGTTGTTCGGCAAGGATGGAGGGCGAGGTCATTCAGCCATGATAACTGGTGTTACCGGCGGCACGCGCTTACACTTGCGACTATGGTAGAGATAGGCATTGAATCCGAGCTCAAGGTAACTGAGTGCAATCGTGAACACATACTGCTGGATGGTGAGCAGCTGGGGCCGATAACGCTCGATGTCAGCAAAGCTCCTTCGGCTGTGCCCGGTGATGCCTTGTCGGTGTTTCTCTACACAGACCCGCAAGGTCAGGCGCTTGCCACACTCTCAAAGCCGGTGGTTCAGCGAGGTCAGTGCGCCTCTTTGAAGGTAGTCGACATAACCAATGCCGGCGCTTTCCTCGATTGGGGACTTGACAAGAATCTGCTAATGCCGTTTGCAGAGCAACGCAGACCGGTGGATATCGGTCGCTATGAAACCGTACTGGTCTACCTGGATAACAGCGGCCGCCTGGCCGCCAGCAGCCGTCTGGATCATCACTTGCCTGAAACCGATGACAGTTTTCGGCCATGGCAAAAAGTGTCATTGCTGATCTTCCAGCGCACTGATCTGGGACTGAAAGCGGTGGTAGATAATCGCGCCCTCGGCCTCCTGTACAAAGACGAGATATATCAACCGTTACGCGTAGGCGAATCTCATACTGGTTATATCAAGAGGCTGCGGTTTGACGGGCGCATTGATCTGTCGATGCAACCTCGTGCAGAAGTTCTGAAACCCGTGCTCAGTGAGCAGATCCTGCAGTATCTGCACGATAACGACGGTGCCTGTGAACTGAGTGACAAAAGTTCACCTGAAGCCATTCAAACGACGTTCAAGGTCAGCAAAAAGAATTTCAAGAAAGCCATCAGTGCCTTGTACAAGGAACGCAAAATAGTCATACACGCGGATCACATCGAGCTGGCCGACTCTGCAAGCTCGAGCCCGAGCCTGGAACCGGGTTCCGGCGAATGAGCATTCAATGGTTTCCCGGGCACATGCACAAGGCCCGCAAGGAGATGTCTAAGATACTGCCGGAAGTGGACGTAGTTGTGGAGGTGCTGGACGCCCGTATTCCCTGGAGTAGCGAGAATCCCATGCTCGCCGATATTGCCCGCGACAAGCCCGTGCTCAGGGTACTCACGAAATCTGATCTTGCAGATCCCAGACTCACCGCGGAATGGCTTACTTTTTTCAGCCAGGATGAAAAGCGTGACGCTCTGGCAATATCCAGTTCGCAGCCTGCCAGCTACAAGGCAATTCCGCTACGCCTGAAATCCATGGTGACTAACGGGACAGCAGAGCGGCTGAAACCGCGTGTTGCCATGATCGTGGGTATTCCTAATGTAGGTAAATCCACGTTGATCAACAAACTGACTGGGCGTGTACATGCCAAGACAGGTAACGAACCTGCTATCACCAAGCGACAACAGCTGATCAAGCTCACCGAAGGCTGGAACCTCAGAGATACCCCGGGAGTTCTGTGGCCGAAAGTTGAGAATCCTGGTAGCGGGTTTCGACTGGCAGCCACCGGTGCCGTCAGAGATACTGCCATGGACAGCGCTGAGGTTGCGGCCTATCTGCTCGATTACCTGTGTACCGAATACGCTGCTGAACTACACAATCGCTACGGCGCTGATCTACCGCTGCACGATAGCGTAGAGACTCTCGATGCCATTGGACGCCGTCGCGGGTGCCTGGGTGCCGGCGCGCTGGTTGATTTCGACCGTGCGGGTCGTCTGCTGTTACAGGAGTTCCGTCAGGGGCTACTGGGAGGTGTAACCATTGAAACACCCGATATCCGTGCCAAAGAGACGCTGGAAACCGATCAACGACTTGCCCGGCTAGCTGAAAAAAAGGAGCAGCGCAAAGAACGCAAGACTCAGGAAAGAGAAGCAAGTCGCGCGCGCAAAAATGCCGCCAAGGGCCGCTGAACGTTGATCCAGTCACAAAATTAGCCCGATCATTGGAATTACCTCTGATCATCGTGCGCTACACCTCGAAAAAGCACTAACCACGCCGCTACTCTGTTTTGAAAACTGTTCACACTAGTTTTCGCTGTTCAGACGTCGACCGGAGTCCATCGTGAGTGAGGTGTCAATTTTGCAAATCCGAACTGTAACCGGCAGGCGGGCCCTGATGGGTGCCGTCGTCGCAAGCCTGTTGCTGACCAGCGGTTGCACCATGATGGCAGCGCACGAGCCAGATATAGCCTCCCGCAATCAGGCGCTGCAGCGCTGGGAGAGTTGTGTCGAACGTTACACATCCATAAGCCGCGGATCAGTCAACACCGTCTATCGCGACGTTGAGACATTGTGTGACGGCCATCGCAGAGACGTGGCAGCGACCTTTCCCGATCATCTGGAGAACCAAGTTGCCAAGCGCTTGTCCCAACGGGCTAGTGATCTCGCATCCACCCGGCATGTGAGCACAGACGCCATTGAAGCGTGGGCTGACCCTCAAGGTACCCGCATTGACACCTTCAGAGTACGCCTGAGAGAGGCGCGCCAAGGCGATCTATGACATAGTGCTGGGGTTTTTTATACGACAACCCTTTAAAACGGCAGGACGTTATAGACCCATGAATAAAACATTAGTAATTAGTGCCACTTCATTGCTGCTGACAGGCGCGTTGAGCACATCAGTATTTGCTCAGGACGGCGAACTCGCCACTGACGAGGACAAGGTCAGCTACGGACTGGGCATGATGATCGGAGAGCGCGTGCTGAAGCAGTACGGCGACCTCAACTACGACCTGCTCATGCAGGGCATGCAAGCCCAACAAGCGGGTGGTGAAACACTGCTCAGCATGGAAGAGGCGCAAGCTGCTTTGCAGGCTCAGCAGCAGGCGGTCGCTGAAATGGCCTCTGCGGAAGCTCAGGAAGAAGGTGCAGCTTTCCTCAAAGACAACATGGCTCGCGAAGGCGTCATGGTAACCGATAGTGGGCTGCAGTACGAAGTGGTCACTGAGGCTGAAGGCCCCAAGCCAACGGTTGACGACACGGTAAGCGTTCACTATGTCGGCACGCTTATGGATGGCACTGAGTTTGACAGCTCCATCGCGCGTGGCGAACCAGCATCTTTCCCGCTCAAGGGCGTTATTCCTGGCTGGACAGAAGGCCTGCAGCTGATGAATGTCGGCAGCAAGTATCGATTCGTTATCCCATCTGACCTGGCTTATGGTGATCGTGGTGCGGGTGAAGCTATCGGGCCCGGTGAGACGCTCATCTTTGAAGTCGAACTGCTTGAAATCAAGTCTTAATTAGTAAAAGGCCTGTGCGGTAGGTTAATCCCAATCACACAGGCCTTTTTGCTTTCAGCGATCGTGGCCTGTTTCAGAGCGCTGCGTGTTTTGCCAGTTATCAGGCTCCCAGACTGGTGCGGTATCAGTCTGCAAGTGCGTGCCCTTGATCAGATCGGCAGCTCTTTCGGCTACCATCATGCTCGGCGCATTCAGATTGCCGTTAGTGATCACCGGGAAGATGGATGAATCCACTACCCTTAAGCCTTGGCAGTGACGCACGCGGCATTCACCATCCAGAACAGCCATGGGATCGGTATCCGCTCCCATCTTGACACTGCATGACGGGTGATAGGCGCTCTCTACGTTGGCTTTAACCCATGCATCGATGGACTCGTCGGAGTCGATGTCCATGCCCGGCTGTATCTCGTCACCTCTAAAGGGAGTGAGTGAAGGTTGTTGCAAAACTTCACGCGTCAGCCGGATACAATCACGCCAGTCCTGTCGATCCTGCTCATGTTGCAGATAGTTGAACTGGATACTCGGGGCTTCGTACGGGTCACTGGAACGAATGGCGATATGCCCACGACTACTCGGTTTGTTGGGACCCACATGCACTTGAAAGCCGTCACCTGCAAACGCTGCGCGACCGTCGTAGCGCATGGCACCTGGCAGGAAGTGGTATTGCACATTCGGTGATTTCAAGCCGGCACGCGATCGTATAAAACCGCAGGATTCAAAATGATTGGTTGCTCCCAGGCCTTTTCGGGTAAAAAACCAGCGTGCACCGATAAGTCCCTTTCGCCACCACGACAACTCTCTGTTCAGTGATACCGGTTGCGTACATTCATACTGAAAGTACACTTCAAGGTGATCTTGCAGGTTTGCACCCACGCCAGGGGCATCTACGCGTACCGGAACATCGGCGGCGTTGAGCACTGCCGCAGGGCCTATGCCAGAACGCTGCAAGATGGTTGGCGAACCAATGGAGCCTGCCGACAGGATAACTTCTGCCTTGCAGAACAATTTCAATTGACGACCCGATGTACGGTAACGAACACCAATCGCCTTTGTGCCGTCCATAATGACGTGATCAACATGGACTCGGGAAATCACTTTAAGGTTAGGCCTTGAGCGTGCGGGGTCCAGATAACTGCGCGAGGCAGAGGCGCGAACACCCTTGTCGATGTTCATGTGCTTCTGGCCAAAACCTTCCTGCTGGTAGCCGTTGTAGTCAGCGGTAAACGGATAGCCTGCATCCTGACCGGCATTGATAAACGCCTGATATAGGGGGTTCAGCTGCATGTCGTTACCCGCATTAACGGCAACCGGACCATTCGCACCACGATACTGGTTCTCACCGTGATGCCACGACTCCATACGTCGATAATAAGGTAAGCAGTTAGCATAGTTCCAGCCTGTCGCACCTGATGCTTCCCATTCATCTATATCACAAGCATGTCCCCTGACGAATGCCATGCCGTTGATAGACGACGAGCCGCCAATGACTTTACCGCGCGGACAATCAAGCTTGCGACCATCCAGACCCGGCTCTTCTTCAGATTCGAAACCCCAGTTGAACTTCGGCATGTTCATGGGAATGGACAACGCCGTTGGCATCTTGATGAACAGGTTCTGATCAGAGCCACCCGCTTCGAGTAGCGCTACAGAGATAGTCGGGTCTTCAGAGAGCCTTGCAGCCAGTACGCAGCCTGCGGAGCCCGCTCCAACAATGATGTAGTCGAATTCAGTCATCGGTTAATTGCTGCCGTGGTTCATGGGGGGTGTGGCCGGTTTGAATGACACTCGCGAACCTGCTTCCACTTCATTCAGATCCAGATGGTTACGCATGAATCGCTCTGATGCATCCTGATGGGGTTGATGGTCCCACGGTGTGAAACGCCCATGTCGCAGTGCGTCGTAGCAAACAATACGACGACGCTGGTTTTCACGGATGTCTTCATCAAGGGCATCCAGATTCCAGCCAGCATCCAGTATATCGATGAAGTGTTGCAGCGTATCGCTGTGGGTAGTGTCGGTAGCCAGATTCGATAACTCAGCTGGATCTTTATCGATGTTATACAACTGATCGGGGTCTGCGGGGCAATGGACAAATTTCCAGGGTCCCTGGCGTAACATGATCATGGGACATACTGAGCCTTCGGCCATATATTCTGTGGCGACCAGTCGATCAGTCTGTTCGCGCCCCTCAGCCGCTGCAACCAGCGACTGTCCATCAAGTGGCATGGCAAGTTGCTCTTCACTTATGCTTGCCAGTTCCAGCAAAGTTGGCAATACATCCATGGCTGATGCCGGCATGGAGACGTTATGTGGCTTGAAGCGACCCGGTGCGGCTATAGACAGGGGTATTCGCGCAGCTCCTTCAAAGAAATTCATCTTGTACCACAAGCCTCGCTCTCCGAGCATGTCACCATGATCGGAGACAAACACAACAACGGTATTGTCGGCAAAGCCACAGCTGTCGAGTGTGTTCAAAAGCTCCCCCACTTTCTCATCGAGGTAACTAATGTTGGCGCAGTAGGCTCGGCGCGCATTACTGACATCCTCATCAGTCACGGTAAATCGGCTGGCATCCACCGCGTCGTGGATGCGCTGGCTGTGAGGGTCACGTTGATCTTCTCCCAATGCCGGGACTACGGGCTCGGGGATATCAACGCCTTCGTAAAGGTTCCAGTATTCGGGGCGAGCTGTATACGGGTCGTGTGGATGTGTGAAACTGGCGGTGACACAGAAGGGCCTGTCATCGCGGCCCCGCGCTATATTCAGCAAGGTGCGCTTTGCATGGAAGACCACCTCGTCATCGTATTCGAGCTGGTTGGAGGTTAGCGCTACGCCTGCTTCGGTAACCGATGACAGGTTGTGGTACCACCAGTCAACACGTTCGAACGGTACGCGCCAATCGGGTGTCCAGCCGAAATCCGCCGGATAGATATCTGTAGTCAGGCGATCTTCAAAACCGTGTAGTTGATCGGCTCCTACGAAATGCATCTTGCCACTGAGTGCTGTGTAATACCCACCGGCTCGAAGGTAGTGAGCAAACGTGGGCAGGTTGGATGGGAACTCGGCTGCGTTGTCGTACACCGTGGTAGTTGAAGGCAACAAACCTGTCATGAACGAACCTCGCGCGGGGGTGCACAGTGGGCTTGGCGAATAGGTATTGGAAAAATTCACGCTACGGTCGTGCAGTCGGCGCAAATTAGGTGCGTGCAGAAATTCTGCCGGACCGTTCTCCCAGAACGTTCCGGTGAGCTGATCGACCATCAGGATGAGAAAATTAGGGCGGTTTGTCATGAGGTTGTCCTGAGTCAATCGGCTAAAAATCTGTTGCTACGCCACCCGCATCCTTGCGTTGCTGAACAAACGCATCCAGTTCTTCACGAATAGCGGGATCCATCGCTGGCTGCTCATAGGCTGCCAGTCGCTCTTTCCAGACGCGGTTAGCCTTCTGCAAGGCAGTAGGTTCGCCAGCTTCTTGCCAGCTTTCGAAGTTGCGCCAGTCACTGAGTACCGGCGAGTAAAATGCGGTCTTGAAACGTTGCTGAGTGTGGTCAGTACCAAAGAAGTGCCCTCCCGGGCCCACTTCGTCGATGGTATCCACTGCCAGCGATGCTTCGCTGAAATCCAGAGGGGTCAGCATTTCAGCCACCATCTGCAACAGATCAATATCAAGCATTGTTTTCTCGTAGGAGCAACACAAGCCTCCCTCCATCCAGCCGGCACCATGCTTGAGCATGTTCATGCCACCGTTGATGGCACCCCATAACGAGAAAACGCTTTCATACGCGGCTTGCGCATCAACCGTGTTGGCGGCGCAAACATTGGATGTTCTGTAGGGAAAATTATATCGTCGTGCCAGTTGCCCGCCAATAATCTGTGCCTTCATGTACTCCGGTGTTCCAAAGGCTGGAGAACCCGATTTCATATCCACGTTGGATGTAAAGCCCCCATAGACTGCAGGCGCTCCGGGATTCACGATCTGACTGAAGGCAATGCCAGCCAGTGCTTCGGCATTTTGCTGAACCAGCGCTCCTGCAATGGTTACCGGTGCCATGGCACCTGACAGCGTAAACGGCGTGATAACTACTGGCTGCCCCATAGATGACATTTCAATGATGCCCTGCATCATGGGAATATCCAGTTGCAAGGGGGAGTTAGTGTTGATTACTGTCCAGACGGAAGGTTGCTGTTTTAACTGCTCGGACGATACTCCACGACCGATACGTGTCATCTCAATTGCATCGCGGTTGCGCTCTGCACCTAATGAATAGATGCAATACGACTTGTCGGTTAAGCTCAGAAGATCGTTTACGCAGTCCAGATGGCGCACTGATGCATGCACATCGACTGGCTCACACGGGTATCCACCGTTGCCGTGGATAATATTATGCTGCTGGGAGAGCTTGAGAAAGTTTTGATAGTCCTCCTGGTTACCGGTACGACGACCCTTATCGAGACACGATGCATTCGGCGCACTCGCCATCATGAAGAAGGTGAGGTAATCGCCGCCGATGATGACGTTATGCAACGGGTTGCGCGCGTGTAGCGTGAACTGCGATGGCACTGTGCTCACCAGTTGCAGAACAAGTTCGGGATCGAAGTGGACACGTATGCCATCTTTACCGAGCGTTGCACCGGCGTTGAGCATCAGCTGCCTGGCTTGATCATGCAAAACTGCAATACCGGTATTGCACAGCAGTCGCAGCGAGGCCTGATGCAGCGCTTCTATTTCATCCTCTGATGCCAACGCCAGACCCTGCATTCGACCGCGCCTGGGCTGGCCGAATGAAGATTGTTCGAAATCCCCCGCCGCCGGAGCAACGCGACGTCCACGCCGGGTGCGACGGGAGTGACTCACTTGGTACCGAAGATACGGTCACCCGCATCGCCCAGACCGGGCACGATGTAGCCGTGTTCGTTGAGCTTTGTATCGACAGCTGCGGTCACCACAGGCACATCAGGGTGAGCGTCGTTGAATGCCTTGATACCCTCAGGCGCAGAGATGAGACACACGAAGCGTATATCCACCGCACCACCTTGCTTGAGACGCGTTATGGCAGAGATAGCCGAGTTGGCTGTTGCCAGCATCGGGTCTACCACCACAATCAGGCGATCCTCCATGTTGCTCGGCACCTTGTAGTAGTACTCCACGGCTTGCAGGGTTTCCGGGTCACGGTATAGACCCACATGACCGACGCGCGCGGAGGGGATAACATCGAGCATGCCATCGAGCATGCCGTTACCCGCTCGCAGTATGGAAATGAACGCCAGCTTCTTGCCACCCAGCATGGGAGCATCCATGGCCTGCACCGGTGTTTCTATAGGGGTGTCCACGAGCGGAAGATCTCGCGTTACTTCGTAGCACAGCAACCACGATATCTCGCGCAATAACGCCCGGAAGGCAGAAGACGACTGCTCCTTGCGTCGCATCAGAGTCAGCTTGTGCTGCACCAACGGGTGGCGCACGATCGTCGCCTTGATACCTTTGTCCAACAGATCCTGTTCTGTGAGCATACCGATAATCTCTTTACTAATAAGTTGTCATGAAATGTGCACGTTGCTGCCTGCATTGACGCGCTAGCTGGCGAGCTTCTTGTATCGTACTCGTTTCGGTTGTGATGCCGAATCGCCTAGCCGCTCTCGTCGATCCGCCTCGTATTCAGTGTAATTACCATCAAAGAAATTGATTTCACTGGGATCTTCATAAGCGAGGATATGCGTAGCAACTCTATCCAGGAACCAGCGATCGTGAGAAATTACGATGGCGCAGCCCGCGAAATCCAGCAGTGCCTCTTCCAGTGCGCGCAGAGTTTCCACATCCAGATCGTTGGAAGGCTCATCGAGTAGCAGCACGTTAGCGCCCTGCTTCAGCGTCATCGCAAGGTGCAGTCGACCACGCTCTCCGCCTGAAAGATCCTTGACGAACTTCCCCTGGTCACTACCTTTGAAATTGAACCGGCCGACATACTGGCGCGCTGGCATTTCATAGTTGTTGATGGTGATCACATCGCTACCGTCAGCGAGTACATCAAACACCGTCTTGTCACCGTCAAGATCGTCACGACTCTGGTCTACATAGGCGAGCTGAACTGTCTCGCCCAGGATGATGTTACCGGAGTCGGGTTTTTCTCTGCCCATTAACATGCGGAACAGCGTTGATTTACCGGCACCATTACCACCGATTACACCAACAATAGCGCCCTTGGGCATGGCGAAAGACAGATCTTCGATCAGTACTCTGTCGCCATAGGATTTGGTGACATTTTCAAACTCGATAACCTTGTCGCCCAGGCGCTCACCGGGGGGAATATAGATCTCGTTGGTCTCAGAGCGTTTCTGAAATTCCTGAGACTGCATCTCTTCGAAGCGTTGCAAGCGTGCCTTGGATTTGGACTGTCGCCCTTTTGCACCCTGCCGCACCCATTCAAGTTCCGCTTTCATCGCCTTGGCATGTGAGGACTCTTGTTTGGCTTCACTATCGAGGCGAGCAGACTTCTGATCCAGCCAGCCGGAGTAATTACCTTCGTACGGTATGCCATGCCCACGGTCCAGCTCCAGAATCCAGCCGGCCACGTTGTCCAGAAAGTAGCGATCGTGGGTAATGGCAACGACAGTGCCGTTGAAATCGTGCAGGAAGTGCTCAAGCCAGGCCACTGAATCCGCATCAAGGTGATTGGTGGGCTCATCGAGCAGCAACATGTCGGGGCTTGATAACAGTAATCGACACAGTGCTACGCGG
>Ga0114956_1000047_pt1 | contig 59859 bp, 57 predicted proteins | sample MaitaG_FD_87304 | JGI IMG/M metagenome (GOLD analysis project Ga0114956, IMG submission 87304) | Marine algal microbial communities from Maine, USA - Maine_Asex2 metaG | ecosystem: Host-associated > Algae > Red algae > Unclassified | place: Maine, USA | collected 2015-01-05 | reverse complement strand
AGCACAGAAGCCGGAATCCCTTGTGTTTCAGCTGTTTGTTTGAACTGTTGAATAACAACCCGTGTGTTAACAACATCGCAAACCTGAACAGAAAGAGCGTAACGGCTGTGGTCATCAATAAAAGAAAGTATCTCAACGCCGGTATCTTCAGCTAGTTGCCAGTGTGTCATATCTGTCTGCCACATCTCGTTAGGAAGATCCGCCTCAAACCGGATATAAGACGATTTAGGCCGTTTCCTAGGCTCCGGAACGACAAGCCCGGCAGCAACCAAACACCTTCTAATTGTTGATGTCGAAACAATAATTTGGTGATCGTGTTCGAGATGCCAACCAATAGTTTCAGGACCAGCGTCTAACCCAAGACCAGATAGTTTCTTTCTAAGATCAACAATTTCTTTGATTATTGATTCACTAATCTTTGAGGGCGAAGTCAATAGTTCGCGAGATTTCGGTTCGAAAGCAGAAACACCCTCGATTTTGTAACGGGTTATAAGACGTGTCACCCAAGATGAAGGTGCCTTCGGAACAAAACTGCTTAATCAAGACCTGTGTTTAGAGCCATTAATGTTTGGTCGAAAAGGTTTACTAAACATGCCAGCTGAATGTCTTCAAGAAAACTCTGGTCACGGAATCGAAGTTGTAAAAGATCATTTAAGTTAAGTCAAGAAATTTTCCTACGTCAAAATACCATATATAAGGTAGATTGTTTAGACAGCAAGGAATTTTGAATGTTTAAGTCGTCTGTCAAACGGAAATTAACAAATACCTCAGATGAGATTAAGAAGGTTCAACACGAGCTGGATATTTTAGATGAACAGGTTGTCTATTTTGATGGGATAGCAGACGAAAACCGCTTACGGGCTCTAGTTTCTGAAACCCCTATGGCAGAAAAAGAATACAACGAATCAAGAAGAACTCTCGAGGCTTTGATACGAGATCAAGATGTGCACTTGGCGAAGCTCGTAAAACTAGAACAACGCCAAAATGAATTGCTTGATAAATTAAGTGGCTTAAAGTGAATTTTTTTTGTAGGATAGAAAAATGACACCAGCGCGGGTTCTAATTGCAGAAGATGAATCACTACTAAGACTCGACCTCAAAGAGTCTTTAGAAGAACTAGGTTATGACGTGGTAGGTGAAGCTTGTGACGGTCTAGAAGCCATCACTTATGCACGAGAACTTCAACCTGATGTAGCTTTGTTAGACATCAAGATGCCAAACGTAGATGGTTTGCAAGCTACCAGAGAGATCATTTCGAATAATCTTTCAGCCGTTGTAATAATCACAGCATTTTCTCAAAGAGAATTAATTGATGAAGCCTGCGAAGCAGGAGCGCTTTCTTACTTAGTAAAGCCATATCAGCAAAAAGAATTAGTGCCAGCAATTGAGCTAGCAATGTTTAGATTCAGAGAACACGTATTAATGTCTGAGCAAGTTGCTTCATTATCAGAACAGCTTGATTCAAGAAAAGTTGTTGACCGTGCAAAAGGCCAGCTAATGGATAACTTTGGTTTAACTGAACACAGTGCCTTCCGATTTATACAGACTCAAGCTATGTCAAATCGAAACACTATGAAGGCAACCGCTAACAGCGTGCTTTCAGGAGATTTACTTCCTGAGTCAGAGAGCTTAAGCTAACTACTTCGGCTAGGTTAATTCCATGCCCAAAAGAATTATGCTTATAGATGGAAACTCATTAACTTACCGAGCTTTCCACGCCCTGCCAGCTGATTTAACAACCTCTAGCGGCCAAGTCACAAACGCTGTTCTAGGTTTCACTAACATGCTTATCTATCTTGTTAAAGATCACAAACCAGATGCTATTGCCGTTGCTTGGGACCGTAAAGAACCAACGTTTCGCCATAAAAGAGTAGACACTTATAAAGCAAATAGAAGTGAAACTCCAAGTATTTTGATTCAACAACTTGGGCTTGTTAAAGAAGTCTTAGACGCAATAAAAATTCCACAAATAGAAAAGTCTGGTTTTGAAGCTGACGATATTTTGGCGACTCTTGCGACACAATCTGCCAAACTTGGCAACGATACACTAGTAGTCACTGGAGATCGTGATAGCTATCAATTAGTAGAAGATCCCCACATTAGAGTTGTTTATAATAAACGTGGAGTTAGCGATTACGCTCTCTACGACGAGGCTGGAATCCTGGCCAGAACAGGTGTGACCCCTGCTAACTATGTGCAATATGCAGCTCTCAGGGGAGATCCGTCAGATAACTTGCCCGGAGTTATGGGAGTTGGCGAAAAAACAGCAGCGAAGCTAATTAATACTTATGGCGGTATAGATGGAATTTATGAAGCTGTTGAAGACCAAACTCCGAAGTTGCAAGAGAATCTAAAAAATTCAGAACTGAATGTGCGCCTTAACGTTGAGCTTATGAAGTTAATTCGAGATGTCGAATTGGAATTAGATGCAGCTGATCTCGTAGAATTAAAAGAATACAACCCAGACGATGTTCAAAAGATTTTTGATTTACTGGAATTTAAAAACGTTCATAAACGTCTTGCTGAAGCGTTCGGTAGGGATGCTATTGAAGAAAATAACGATTCAGTTGAACTCGAAGCAAAATATGAAGTAGTAAGTACAACAACAGAAATTTCAGAGTACTTAACTTCTCTTGTCTCAGATGCCCAAACAATGTACATAGAAGTTTCTGGTGATGCCTGCACTATTGCCGGAAGTTCCCAAATAACCGATATTGCCATCTGTTCGGGATCATCTTCAGATGTGATGGTGGCTGCCTTTAATGATTTGAAACAAGTAGACGCTGGATTGTTGGAAGAATGTTTTGGAGCTAAAGGCCCAGGAATTGTAACTCACAATTCAAAACCATTAGTTAGAGGGTTTGCAGAACTAGACATAGATCTTAATCTGACTTTAGATACCTCCATCGCAGGGTATCTGCTAAATCCGGCTGGTAACTCCAAGTACGAAGTAGCTGATTTACTCAAAAAATATACCAATTATATGATTGCAGATTCAGAAGAAGATACTTCCGGACAGTTGAGTTTTGATGAACTAGTTCCTGATGCAAAACTACCTATGGCAGCTCGAGTAGCAGGCCTTCGTGAACTTGGTCCGGTCCTGACTGACCTTTTAGAAAAACAAAACTTAATTGAAATTATGCAGACGATGGAACTTCCATTAGCCAAAGCCTTGGCAAGGATGGAACAGATAGGTGTAACTGTTGATCGAAAGATATTAAGTACTCTTTGTGATGAGATGACAGCAGAAGTTAGTATTTTATCTAAGAAAATTCAAGAACAAGCTGGTGAAGAGTTTAATGTTAATTCAACTAAGGTTTTACAGCGAATATTATTTGAGAAGCTTGAGCTAACACCTCAGAAAAAAACTAAAACAGGTTACTCAACAGATCAAGGGTCGTTGGAGAAGCTTCGGGATGATCATGAAATAATTGAATCCTTATTGTCTTACCGAGAAGTTGAAAAGCTTCGTTCAACATATGGAAAACCTTTATTAAATTCAATCTCTGAAGATGGACGAATTCACGCAACTTTCAGACAAACTGTTGCAAGAACAGGTCGGCTTTCTAGTGAAAATCCTAATTTGCATAATATCCCTATCCGTAGTGAGTTAGGCAAGAAATTTAGGGGCGTATTTACGGCACCTAAAGGCAAACAACTTCTAGTTGCAGATTACAACCAAATTGAACTTCGTTGTATTGCACACCTAACAAATGACCCTGGTCTGGTTGAGGCATTCAGAACAAACGCAGATATTCATACTGAAACTGCAGCAAAAATATTTAATATTGAGCCAGGAGATGTAACTTCTGAGCAGAGAAATCAAGCAAAAATGGTTTCATACGGATTGGCTTATGGAATGGAAGCGTTCGGCCTAAGTCAAAGATTAAAGATTTCTACAGGTGAGGCTAAAGTTTTTCTGGATGCCTTTTTTGATAATTTTCCATCTGTGAAGCAATATATGGATGACACAGTGGCTCAGGCTAAAGAGCTTGGCTATACCGAAACTCTGTTTGGAAGAAGAAGGGCTATTCCTGAGCTTTTATCAAATAACAGGAACGTGCGAATGGCTGCAGAACGCCAAGCAATGAACTCAGGGATACAAGGTTTAGCAGCTGATATATTTAAAATAGCTATAGTTAAAATTGATCAAGCTCTACAAGCAGCAGATGTTCGTAGTCAGCTTGTTCTGCAGGTTCACGATGAAGTCATCTTGGAAGTAGACCTCGATGAATCTAAAATAATTGAAGAGTTAGTTGTATCAAATATGGAGTCAGCATTTGAAATGTCTGTACCTTTGCCAGTTAATTTAAGTTTTGCATCTAGCTGGGAAAAAGCAAAAGGTTAATCGCATATTAGGTTAATAAGCTATTTAAGTGGGTTTCATTAAGTCTCTGATAGCCTTAGTAGTTCAGGAAATTCCTGAAATCTAAACGACTAGATGTAAACAAAATATAGTCTGTTTTAGATAACTAGAAAGCATTCCCAAAACGTGACCGATACAAAAGTAACCCCAGATTCTGCAAGTGAAGATACGGGATATAAATTCCGCCAAATAACCGATAATAATTTAGAAGGTTCTCTTGAAGACGCTTACACCGCTTCAATGGTATCTATCGAAGACGGCCAGTTAGTAACTGGAAAAGTAGTAAGAGTTGACCGAGATGAAGTCTTAGTTGACATTGGTTACAAAAGTGAAGGCGTAGTTCCTTCCCGAGAACTTTCAATCAGAAGTGACCTTGATCCAAGCGAAATCACTTCGATAGGTGAAGAAATAGAAGCAGTTGTTATTACTAAAGAAGACGCAGATGGGCGTTTAATTCTTTCTAAAAACAAAGCCCAGTACGAAAAAGCTTGGGGCAACATTGAAACAATTAAAGATACTGGTGGTGTCGTAAGTGGCCCAGTCATCGAAGTTGTCAAAGGTGGCTTGATAGTAGATATTGGTTTACGTGGTTTCTTGCCAGCTTCTTTAGTTGAACTCAGAAGAGTTCGAGAACTTGATCCTTACATAGGTCAAAATGTTGATTGTAAAATTATTGAGCTTGATAGAAAACGCAATAATGTTGTACTTTCAAGAAGAGCTTTCTTAGAAGAAAACCAAAAAGAACAAAGAGAAGATTTCCTAACTAACTTAGCTCCTGGAGAAGTCAAGAGCGGTGTTATTTCTTCTGTTGTTAACTTCGGTGCATTCGTTGACCTGGGCGGCATGGACGGACTTATCCACGTTTCAGAGCTTTCTTGGAAGCACGTTGACGATCCGGCTAGCATCGTGACCGTTGGCGATGAAGTAACTGTACAAGTTCTTGAAATTGATCATGAACGTGAAAGAATTAGTCTTTCTTTGAAAGCTACACAACAAGATCCATGGCAAGAGTTTGCTACAAGTCACCAGGTTGGAGAACTTGTTTATGGACGTGTTACTAAACTTGTTCCTTTCGGTGGATTTGTACAAGTTGGTGAAGGTATTGAAGGACTAGTTCATATTTCAGAGCTTTCTGAGCATCACGTTGAACTGCCTGAACAAGTTGTAACACCCGGCGAAGAACTTTGGGTCAAGATAATCGAGATTGATCTTCAACAGAGAAGAATTAGTTTGTCTATCAAACAAGCGGCTGAAGGTGGGGTTGTAGCTGAAGAATACAAGCAGCACTTCGGTGAAGAATCATTTGATGCTGAAGGTAACTATATTGGGCCAACTGAGGTTGATCCAGAAACTGAAGCAGCTTGGAGAGGCTACTACGAAGGTATGGAAGAGGGCACAGATACAGCCGCTGCCACCACCGAGGGAACTCCAAGTAGTGAAGAAACTGCTACCCCAGATACAGCTAAAACAGAAGAGCCAGCCCCCGCTGAGGATATTTCTGAAGAAGCTGTAAAACCTGAAACTTCAGTAGAACCAGCTCCAGAAGATATAAAAAGTGAAGAATAAAGCGTAATTTCCTCATTCGCAAACAACCTAAAATACTTTCTATAAAAAATACTAAATCTGATCCCATGGATGCCGAACTAAGTAATTAAGTAATTAATGCTTTTAGTCAGGAGAATTCCGTGGGATCTCGAAAGATCATTTTAGTAGTAGCTGTAGTAATAGGGATATTAGCTGCAGTTGGGTTGGTTGGGTATACCCGGTCATTGAAAGATGATGCTACCGCTAGCAGCGAAGTAGTTAAAGTTTGGGAAGTTGAGGCACGGATCCCTAAAGGGACACCAATAAGTCAAGTATTAAGTACAAATTTGATTGTTGAGAAATCAGTTCCTAAAGAATATGCACCAGACCTAGCAGTAAAAGACCCAGAGACTGAACTGAATGGTAATTTAGTAGCTGTATCTGACTTAGTACCAGGAGAATACGTTGTCCAAGGCAACTTCGTAAGTGAAAGAATTGCCGGATCTGGTTTAGCCACATTATTACCAGTTCGTGATCTTGTCACTGTTACTGTGAGCGTTCCAGATGTAGGAAACGCTGGTGGCTTAATAAATCCTGGTGATTTTGTTAATGTCTTATCAGTGGTCCCCCTCGAAGATAATTGGGGAGATGACAACATCCCTCAACTTAACGAAGTTTCTAGCGAATCAGCAAATGAGATCATAACAAATTCTGCAATAAATAAGTTGCAATCTAGATATGTCCCAAAAGAACTTAGAGATTTAATCGGTATTGGTCTGAATGCAGAAGTTCCTGAATTCTCCGACCTAACACCAACTCAGAAAGCTCTTGTTGTTGATTGGACAGAAAAAAATGGTGACTTCATTTACCTAATTGAACAACTACATCAATCTTCAGCAAGGTATCTCTTACAGAATGTAGAGGTGTTAGCTATTGATAGAAAGCTAGTTGCAGATCTTGGTCAAGTAGCATCAGCAGAAGTTGCCCCCGCAGCTCAAGGAACTACCGGTGCTATTGTTACTCTTGCCGTCCGTCCAGAAGACGTTCAAACAGTATTGAATGCTAGTAGCAATAATGGATCAAATGGTATATATCTTTCACTTGTACCTGATAACTATGAACCTAGACCACTTTCTCCTCATGACCCAACAGGTCAAGTTGCTCCAGGTGAAGATGTCACAAGATTAATAACTGAGAATGAAGGTAGCGTTCTTAGCTTATTCGAAGGATCAATTAATGTACCAGAATCATTAGCTTCTGCAACATCTAATCCTCCTGTAATAGAGAACCCTGCCGTACCAAGAGGCGACGGTGCCGCAGATGCACCAATAGATCCTGAACCAACCCCAGAGCCAGAGGAATAAAAATGCAAGAATATGATTTCTCAAATATGGATTTTGATAGCTTCGATGGTTTCGATGGCTCAACAGAAGAAATAGCCGAGAGTGAATACAAATTAGCTGGAGGTGCATCACTTGCTATTGTTGATGCGGATCAAGCTGTCTGTGATTACTTAACTGGCGTATTCGGCGGAACAGTTGACACTGCATATTCGCTATCTGCTTTAGAACCTCAGTTAGGTCTTGAGGCCAGGGTTGTTATTTTAGGGCCAACATGTGGCACAGAACAAGGGCTTCAATTAGTAGAAGAATGGGGAAAGAAATATCCTCACATCGCTACGGTTCTAGTAACTTCTGATTTATCTACAAATCTTTTGCACCAAGCAATGAGATCTGGGGTGAGAGATGTCTTGGCGGCTCCCATAGACGAAAAGCTTCTGGTTGAGACAGTTCATCGTGTAGCTGAATCTTTGCCAAAAGCAGAAGATCTAGTTGGCTTACAAGTTCCAAAAAAAATTGTTGAACCAATTGATGGCGAAGTTGGAAAATTAATTACAGTTTTTTCTACAAAAGGTGGTTCAGGAAAATCTGTTACTGCCACAAACCTAGGAGTTGTCTTAGCAAGACATTCTTCAGGTCCTGTTGTGATTATTGACGGACACTTTCAATTTGGTGATATCGCCGTAATGCTTAAGCTTCAGCAAGCTGAACATAGCGTTATGGATGTAATTGCTAGAGCAGATGAATTAGATTCTGAAATGATAGAACATTTTATGACTGTTCATGAACCAACTGGATTAATGGTATTGCCGGCACCTACAGAGCCAGCTTTAGCTGATCAAGTGAATCCTGAAGATTTCTTGCGTGTAATCGAAATTGCAAAAGGCTTCGCTGAGCACGTAATTGTTGATATGCCTGCATTCTTTAACGATGTTACTTTCAAAGTACTAGAAGCTTCAGATGACATTGTGTTAGTAACTGGTTTAGATATTCCAAATATTAAAAATGTTCGAATTGCAATGAATACTATTTCAATGCTTGGAATCCAAAACCATCGGGTCAAATTAGTTTTAAATCGAGCCAATTCAAAAGTTAAACTTGAAGTGAGCGAAGTTGAAAGAGCCCTTGGAATTGAAGCTGCAGCCCATATCCCTTCAGACGTAGTTGTTCCAATTTCGGTTAATAAGGGTTCCCCTGTAGTTCTTTCCGCTCCTAAGTCGGGAGTAGCTCGTGCATTTGAAGAGTTCGCATTGCAATTCATTGATAGTTCCGTAGCTGCGGCACCTGCTAGCACAGGTAACCGTAGAAAGTTTTTTAGTTAATTTAGTTTAAGGTGACCTGTTATGTCTGTTTATGATCGATTGGGTGAAAGCTCACATACAACGCAAAGTTCTATCCAACGTAAGACATTGGAGGATTTAAGGCACCGTGTTCATTCGAGCTTGATCGAAGAGCTCGGCCCTGTTCTTTATGATAAAGAGCTTTCAGAAGACGAGCTTCGATCTCGAGTACACGACTCATTACAACGGTTCTTGATGGCAGAGAAAACTCCTATTTCCGCCATGGAGAAAGCCCAGATTATTGAAGACGTCTCTGATGATGTCTTAGGTTATGGGCCCATCGATAAGTTACTTAGAGATGAAGATGTATCGGAAATTATGTGTAATGGTCCTGATCAGATTTTTGTTGAGCGTGGAGGTAAACTCAGTGTTGAAGATGTGACTTTTGTTGATGAGAGTCACCTCAGAAGAATCATAGATAAAATTGTTGCCCAAGTTGGTAGACGCATCGATGAGTCCTCACCTTTGTGTGATGCTCGATTGCCTGACGGCTCTCGTGTTAACGCTGTAATTTCGCCTTTAGCATGTGGTGGACCATTTCTAACCATTCGTAAATTTTCTGCAGATCCATTAAGAATTGATGATTTAATTCGCTTCGGCACGCTTAGCGTCCATTCTGCAAGATTTTTACAGGCTTGCATTATTGGTAAACTAAATGTTGTTGTTTCTGGTGGTACTGGTACTGGTAAAACGACCACCCTTAATGTTTTATCAAGTTTTATTCCTGAAGGTGAACGTATCATAACTGTTGAAGATGCTAAAGAACTTCAACTTAGCCAAAAACATGTTTTATCTTTGGAAACTCGTCCTCCAAATATCGAAGATAAAGGTGAGGTTACTATTCGTGATCTTGTTAAAAATACTCTTCGTATGAGACCTGATCGAATTGTTGTAGGGGAGTGTCGTTCGGGTGAAGCACTAGACATGTTACAGGCGATGAATACTGGCCACGATGGTTCTTTAACTACGCTGCACGCAAATACACCTAGGGACTCACTTAGTCGTTTAGAGACATTAGTTTTAATGGCTGGATTTGATTTGCCAATCCGTGCGATTCGAGAACAAATTTCATCTGCGGTGGATTTAGTAGTACAGCTCCAAAGACTCAATGATGGTTCTAGAAGGATTACCCATATCACAGAGGTATCCGGTATGGAAGGTGAGATTATAACGCTTCAAGATATCTTCTTATTCGATTACACCGCAGGGATAGATGAAAACGGAAGATATCAAGGTGATTTGAAACCTACTGGAATCAGGCCAGGATTTAGTAAGAAACTTGCCGAGAATGGTATAAAACTAAGTCCTGAAATGTTCGCACCTGAGGCAGTTAGACAAGCTAAACAAACTATTGAGAAGAATAAGGATTAAAAATGATAAAAAAAGCATTTTTAGCATTCACAGTTTTATTTTCTCTTTTTGGTTTTGTAAATTTTGCAGATGCTCAAGAACAGGCTCGAGAATTTAATGTTCACCTTGTAGATGCAACAACAGATCAGACGAAGCTTTCAATAATCTCTAAGAAGAGTAATATCGACTCAGATACCATAACTCTGTCTCAAGCTGATGAGCAAATCGCTATAACTTCAAAAGTTACTAGCCGATCAGAAAATTTACCAGTAGAGCTAGCAATCGTTTTAGATATAAACACTCGAGGTTCAAAAGATGGAGCACTAGATTCTGTACAAGAAGTATTACTAGGCTTACTAGGAACTTCATCTCAAAATAGTATATTACCTGAAAACAGTAATGTAACTTTATATTCTGCTGGAGATCAAGCAAACACATTAGTAGGAAAAAATTCTAAAATTTCTTTAGCTTCAAAAAAACTTGAAAATCTGAAACTTTCTGGAGATTCCGCTGTATATAAGAGTTTACAAATAGCTGGGAGCTCGTTTTCAGATAATGAGAATTCAGTTAAATCTGTATTGATGTTTAGTTCAGGACCTTCAAGCGATAGTGAAATTGCATTAGCAAAGTCTGCTTTGGTGCAATCGGGGGCTCAGCTACTTGTCGTTCATCTTGACGGGCTGGACGCAAATATCGCTTCCTTAGTTTCTTCGACAGGGGGATTAGCTTTTGCTTCAGATGCTGAGAGTGTCGCAGTCAATTTTGGAAGCGCCTTTAACTCTTCTATAAGTAGATCTTTAGTTTCGTTTGATTCTAATGACCGATCAAAGAAGCAGAATCTTGATGTTAATGTTGATGGTAAAACTCATAGTGTTTCATATATTAATGGCTCCGTATTTACTTCACAGAGTCAGATTAATGAAATTATTGTAGTATCAGCTTCGTCAGAACAATCGGTTTTTTCGAACAGTGCGGTACTATATGTTTCAATTTTGATTGCTGCGATTGCTGTCACCCTTGGTGCTTATTTGGTTGCTAACTTAATATTCAGCTCTAGAAAAAATTCAATAAATGGTGTTTTATCAAGCTATGTAACTCCGACTACAGACGATGAGGTATCTAATGAACAAGTTATCCAATCTTCGATAATTCAAAAAGCTGTTTCTGCTACTGAAACTTTTGCTGAGAAAAGGGGTTTCTCGGAACGCCTTTCTTTAATGCTTGAACAAGGTGATATCCCCTTAAGAGCCGGTGAAGCATTATTTTTATCCGGTGCTGTTATCACAATGTTATTTGGGTTAATCTTCTTTGTTACAAAAAGTATTCTAGCTGGGATCTTAGTTGCTCTTGTGGCCGCCGGCCTTTGCTTTTTTGTTGTTCAATTCCTTTCACGCAGAAGATTAAGAAAATTTGAAAAGCAACTTCCAGATACGCTACAACTTTTAGCTGGTACTTTACGTGCTGGTTATTCTCTTCCTCAAGGAATGGATGCAGTTGCAAAAGAGACTGCAGATCCAATGGGTGAAGAGCTAGCCCGAGCGATGTCTGAAGCTCATTTAGGTAGAGACTTGGAAGAAGCCCTTCAAGGTGTTGCGGATAGACTTGATAGCCCCGACTTTGCATGGACTGTCATGGCAATTGGAATTCAACGCGAAGTTGGTGGAAATCTAAATGAGCTACTGATGACAGTAGCTGACACTATTGTTCAACGAGAACGTCTACGTGGCGAGGTAAAAGCTCTTACAGCAGAAGGTCGTGTTTCTGCTGGTATTTTGACTATGATGCCGCCCACCTTGATGGCAGCAATCTCAGTTATGAACCCAGGATATCTTAACCCATTGTTCACTGAAGTTATAGGCTTTGTGCTGCTTGGTTTAGGGCTCTTCAGTCTAGTTGTTGGATTGTTATGGATGAAGAAAGTGATTACGATCGATGCTTAATGAAATTTTCCCATATTTAGTAGGTTCAGCCGGCGCATTAGCCGTTGGCCTTCTTGTATTCTTTATCCTATCTCAGTTCCAAGAGAAGGCTTCTGCTCGTGATGCTTTGAGCCAGTTACAGGAATACAACGTTCAGTCTGATAGAGACAAAGAACTTTTAAATCCATTTTTTAAAAGAGTTGGTGGACCTACAATCGCTTTTCTAAATGAGACTGGATCAAGATTTAACCCGCCTACATTTGTCGAATCTGTTAAGGAAAAACATACTCGTGCGGGTATCAAGAAAGTTGGGGCGGTTGAAAGGTTCTTAGCAGTAAGACTTATCGGCTTTATCCTTGTCCCCTTCTGGGTTATGTTTAGTCTTTTTCTTCTCCCTGTAGGGCCATTGTTAAAATTGGCTGCATGTGTAGTTGGTGTTGTTGCTTTAGCGATTCTTCCAAATACTCGATTGGATAATAAAGTAAAAACACGTGAGAACGGTATTCGGAAAACTTTACCTGACACGCTAGACCTATTAGTTATTAGTGTTGAAGCTGGTTTAGGATTTGAACAAGGCATTGACCGTGTTGTACAGAATGTTCCTGGTGAGCTTTCAGTAGAGTTTGCACGAATGATGGGTGAAGTAACTGCAGGTTCTACTAGGGCTGATGCTTTACGCAAGTTGCAAGAGCGTGTTGATATAGAAGAAATTCGATCATTTGTTTTAGCAATGATTCAGGCAGACTCCTTTGGTGTAAGCATTGGTAGAGTATTGCGGGGCCAGGCTGATGAGATGAGAATCAGACGTCGTCAAGCAGCTCAAGAAAAGGCTCAGAAAGCTCCAGTAAAGATGATGCTTCCAATGGTTTTTTGCATCTTCCCATCGCTGTTTATCGTAATTTTAGGTCCTGCTGGGCTGAGTATTGCAGAAGGACTTGGCGGGACATAATAATTCTATGATTGCCTAGTAAAATATCGTTTCTGAAACTTCGATAAACCGATCTGATGGTACTAAGATCAATAGTACTGGGAGAACCTTAGAAGTCCAGAATATTATCACGCGTCTTGGTATCCCAATTTTATTGATTGTTCTAGTCGTTTTAGCACGTTGGGATTACAGCGTACATTTTGACTTTCAAGTATGGCAGGCGGCTACTCAACTTGCTGATGCTGGTGAAAACCCTTACGATATAGATACTCTGAACGACAAGCTTAGAGAGATATCCGCTGGTGGTTACTACACAGAAGAAAACCGTGAAGAATACCGAATGCAGTATTTTAGTCCACCATGGTGGCTCGTTCAATTAAAGTTACTTAGAACTAACGCGTTAGCCATGAGCCTCATAGGAGCTATATTAAGTTTTGCTTGCATCGGTTGGCTAGGGCGTGATCGTAAAACTCTAGTTTTTTTAGCTGCTGTAATAATTCCTTGTTACCTGATATATCGAACTTTAGGTGAATCAACGTTTTGGTTAGGTCAAACTGGCTTATGGCTTTCAGGCCTAGCCGGCCTCTATCTAGTCCTCAACTCTTCTAAATTTAGTGGTGGCCCTCTAATGGCTATGGCATTTAAACCCTATATTGCTATTGCTTTACGGTTACCAAAATTTATCACAGAGTGGAAGACTTCTTTGCGTCGTTGGCTACCAGTAATTATTGTTTGTGTTGCAGCTTCAGCTATTGTATTGCCAGCTGAACTTTGGGTTGAATATGTCAAAGCGAATTTGTCTAGTGATTTACCTATTGGCTACGAAGATATGACACTCAGAACCTTGAGTGCTAAATATTTACTCTCATCAGCTACCAACTTGCCGTTCTTAGCCGTATCAATAGCGATAGCTGTATACACATCGTACAAATGGCGACATGCAGACCATAACATCATAGGGCTATGGGCGATGGCAATAATTATATTCGGTTCTGGTCACGGCTACAGCCATGACTGGTTGTGGTTAATTTTTATACCCGTTGTCTGTAAATGGCGTGCTCTAGTAACTATTCTTGTTGGCCTAGTTGTTGCCCAAGTTCACGCTTACGGTTGGGATGTTGGCCGAGTGGCTGCACAGGCTGGCGACCCACAATTAATTTCTGTGATGTCAATCTTTGGACTAGCTATAACATCATATTTGGGTTGGGCAAGCTACCAATCAAGCAAAAATGCACAACAGCAGGTCATCTCCTCTAACAAGGATCTTATATTGGCTGGGATCTATTATGGTGCCAAGTTTGACGTACCGGATAAACTTTTAAAGTGGGTTTAAAAAACAAACAATTAATTGGAGTCACTTTTGCTGTTACTTCGGGAGTGCTTTTTACCATTGCTGCTGTGACTAACCGGTTTGTATTCTTGGAGAACAATTTTGAAGCGTATAGATATGTTGCAAGCGTTTTATTGGTAGGTGGTTGTTTCGGTTTTATTGATCTCGTACGGCGTCCAAAGTTTGTAAAACAAAACCTCACTAAGTTTGGTCGACTTTATTTGATCCTGATTATTGGTCTTTTATCTACAATAGCCATTGGTTTAATGATTTATGGACAGAGTCTCACTACATCAACCAATACTAGTATTATCTCCACAGCAGTTATTCTATCGACGGCTTTCTTTGCTTTGATCATAGCGAAAGAGAAACCACGCCCTAAAAGTAAGGTTTGGCTACCTGTAATGTTCATCGGGGTTATATACAACCACGGTAGGTTTCGGAAGCATTAATTTGAATTCCGGTGATTTATTTATCCTTGCAGCTATATCTGTTTATGGTTTGAATAATGCGATAACTAAACTTTCAATGGACTCATTTGATCCTAGTTTTGTTGCAGATGTGTTTTGGGTAATCGGAGGTCTTGTACATAGTTCGATTGCGATAGTTGTGTATGGATGGGATTTCTTTTTGAGTACTGTGCTGCCTTATATTATAATCTCCGCTTTAGCTGGTTGGCTAAACGGAGTATATTCTAATAAAGCTATTCAACTTATAGGAGCTAATAGATGGATCACTCTCAACATGGCTCATATCATATTTACAATGATTGCCGCTTCTTTATTGTTGAATGAGATATTAACAATAGAGAAAGTATTAGGAGCTGGCCTCATCATTACAGCAATCTACAAACTGAATTATCTCGATTCTAGATTGCATCAATCAGATAGAAACTTTGATTGAGTTGATGAAATCTCAGTTTAAGCTAACTATGCCCATACGTACAGCTTGTAAGACAGCTTGTGTTCTGTCTCTGGCATCAAGTTTTTGATATATAGAAGCCAAGTGATTCTTAACTGTCTTCTGACTAATAAATAAGTCTTCAGCTACTTCTGGAGTAGATCTACCGTCTGCGATTAACTGTAAAACTTCTTCTTCTCTTTTAGTTATAACTCTGTCAGACTTTTTCTGTCCTTCAAATTTTCTTACTTCAGCTAATACCGTTGCTGCAAGATGAGGCGATAATGCTGTTTCTCCTGTTACGACAGATTCTATTGCTGAACTAATCTCATCGATACTACAGTCCTTCACAAGGTAGCCATTTGCCCCGGCTTTGATTGCATCGCTAAGGATCTTCTGATCAGCATGCATTGTAAGAATAATAATAAAGGTTGCAGGTACACGCTCTTTTAATTTACGTGTTGCTTCAATCCCATCAATGCCTGGCATAGTAATGTCCATAAGTACAACTTCAGGTCTAACTGCAGCAGCCAGATCAATTGCTTCTTGACCATTCTTAGCTTCACCAACTATTTCGAAACCTTGAGCAGTCAGTGACTGGTGGAGGCTTTCTCTAAAAACTCGGTGATCGTCAACAATCATGACCCGTGTTTTTGCCACAACAGTTTTTGCTGCTCTGATTGGTGCAACCTTAATATTCTTATGATTTCTGGGGCTCATGTCTCTAGGATGCATCGCAGTACAGTTCCTTTTTCTTTTGTTGATTTAATTGATAATTTTGCGCCAATAAGTTTAGCGCGTTCTCTCATCCCAATAATTCCGAATTTATTTTGTACACCTATATGAGGGTCAAAACCTTTGCCATCATCTGATATTTCGAGAGTTGATGACAGTTCAGCAGAAATCCAAGTAACTTGGACATTGCTTGCTTCAGCATGTCTTTGGACATTAGTAAGGCCTTCGCTCGCAATTATTGCAATTTGAGTTTCAATATCAGGCTGAATAGAGTAGTTACTGACATAGTCGAAGCTGATATTAGTGTTTTGGCTTAGCTCAGCGCACTTTGTGTTTATAGCGCTGACAACATTTATATAACTGTTAATTCTGTTACTTCTTAGTTCACTAAGAATGCTTCTAAACTCATCTTTTGCCCCTATAACCTGATGTGCCAGTGAATCTAGATCTAACTCTTTTTGCTCTGGACTATCTATTATTTGATCCAATTTTAAACTGATCGAAGCTAAGATCGGTCCGAGTCTGTCATGAAGTTCTCTGGCTAGTTGGATTTCAGGGGAGTTTTTGGTCGCGTGGTTATCTAGATTTTCGACTTTTATATCTGGGTTATTTCCGCCATTTTTAATTGTTAAAAGTTTATTCATCTAGAGTTCTCGTTGCCACTCTTTATATTAAAATTTGTATTAATAGTTAATTCGGCTCTGATTCGAATTTCTTAAGTCATTTGAATTAGTTGATGCAGATTTCTTTTAGTGAATCGATTGCTACTAAAGGAGTTTTAGCTTCATAAATCGTGCATATTTATAATTTTTGGCTGATATTGTACGGAAATGGCAACATTTGCAATTACTGGAGTGATGGGTTCTGGAAAATCTACTGTGGTCAACCATCTGGTTTCACTGGGATTGGTCGCAATTAGTGCAGATGAGATTACACGAGATTTACAAAGGACTGGTACCCCCGTTTTTGATCAAATTGTTAATAAATGGGGGCAAACAATACTTACTAAAACGGGTGAACTAGACCGATCAGCTTTAGCTTCGATAGTTTTTAATAGTGAATCTGACTTAGAGTTTTTGGAGAATATTATACATCCGAGCGTTTATCTTGAAATTCGTCAGAGACTTTCTGTAATTGGGAATAACCAAATTGTAGGTTTAGAATTACCTTTGCTTAAACACGATGATAAATATTTAGAATTATTAGATGGGGTAGTGCTGGTTGAATCTGATATTGATATAGCTATTAATAGACTAATTGAAGATCGGGGATACTCTCCAGATGCGGTTTCAACTAGAATTCAGAATCAGATTGATAATCCAACCCGGACTAGCGAAGCTGATTTTAAAATTACCAATAACGCTACTTTGGATGAATTATTTTCTCAGGTAGAAACTTGTTGGCAATGGATGTTGGATCTAAATGATTAGAATAGATGCTTAATGTCTAATACAGAATTAAAAACCACAGATTATCAGCGTTTTGTCAGTGGTGACGAGCGGGCCCTTAATGAGCTATATCAGGAGTTTTCGCCATTAATTCTTGGTATTGGAAGACGAATCGTTGGTGATGACGCTGAGGATCTATTACAAACAGTTTTTCTTTCGGCGTGGAAGAACCGTAAACAATTTGATCCAAACAAGGGGTCAATGCGTTCTTGGCTTTGTGGCATCACAAGATATCGGGGAATAGACTATTTGCGTAAGAAAGGTCAGAATTCTTCTGTACTTGTTTCCGATACAGATTTACATGTAGTTGATATTAGAACAGAAGAAGTAGATGATGTATTAGATAGCTTGGTAGTACATTCTGCTTTATCAGAGATTCCTAATAAACTCAGAAATATTGTAGAGCTTGGGTTTTTACAAGAATTATCGCACAGAGAAATAGCTGATAAGACTGGCTTACCACTTGGAACTGTTAAAAGCAGTATGCGCCGTGGTTTGGCACTCCTTCAATCTGAGTTGGAGGTTAGCAATGTCAGAAACTGATTATCCAGAACATGAAAAACTAATTTCTATCCTAAAAGGAGACCAGAGTCGCATTATTCCTGAGATTCCAGACAATAGGTTATGGGACCATATTGAATCACAACTATCAGCAGATCGCATAAAGCTTACAGATGATAACTTACAAAAATCAGTTGTAAATCATTCAGGTAAAAGGCGAGCATTGTTTGTCGCTGCTGCTGCGCTTTTACTTTTAGTTGGCTCTTTCGTATACATTAATTCATCAGATCAAAATACTGAGTTGGTGGCTCTTGGTGAATTCAGAGGTTCTGATTCAGCAGAAGCAAGCAACGATAGTTTGTCGGTTAAGGTTAGTGAATTAGATCCAATTGACGACCATTTTTATGAGCTTTGGTTAATAAATTTTGATGAGTCAGGAGCAATTGTAGATTTGGTCTCATTAGGGGCAATCAGTTCTGATATTAAAGTTGACTTAGACGATATTGATACCGGAGTATTCTCAACAGTAGATATTTCTATAGAACCTGACGATGAGAACGCCTCACACAGTGGTAATTCTGTATTACGTGGAGATATCTTATAAATGTCTGATCGAACGACTAGATTATAATCATGCCAAGATTCGAAATGGTCTCCGATTTTAAACCAGCCGGCGATCAGCCTAAAGCTATAGCTGAATTAACAGCATCGATTAATAACGGTAGTAAGTTGCAAACATTGCTTGGTATCACAGGTTCTGGTAAGTCAGCTACTATTGCTTGGACAATTGAAGCTTTACAGCGTCCCACTCTAGTCATCGCACCTAATAAGTCTTTGGCCGCACAGCTGGCTAATGAGTTTAGAGAGTTCTTTCCTAAAAACCGTGTCGAGTATTTTGTTAGTTATTACGACTATTATCAGCCTGAAGCTTATATGCCTTCTTCTGATACCTATATAGAGAAAGACTCATCGGTAAATGACGAGATTGATCGTTTAAGACATGCAGCAACATCTGCGTTGTTAACTCGTAGAGATACAATTGTTGTTGCTTCTGTTTCTTGTATCTATGGTTTGGGTTCTCCGGAAGAGTATCAAAAGAAGCTTTTGGTTGTTCGTTCTGGTGAAGAGTACGACCAGCGTTCAATTTTATCTGATCTTGTAGATATGCAGTATGACCGTAACGATATGAACTTAACTCGTGGAACGTTTCGAGTTAGGGGAGACACGGTTGAAATTCATCCTGCTTATGAAGAATTTGTTGTCCGCATCGAACTTTTTGGTGATGAGGTTGAAAGCATCTATTCGATTGATCCTATAACCGGCGAGGTCTTAGAACATATGGAAGTTCTAGTTATCTTCCCAGCCTCACATTATGTTGCTTCAGATGAGAGACTTACAAAAGCTATAACTAAGATCGAGGTGGAGCTTCAAGAAACACTTCAAGAATTTGAGTCTCAAAATAAGTTGTTAGAAGCCCAACGCCTTCGGATGCGCACAGAATACGATCTTGAGATGATGCAAGAAATGGGTTTCTGTAACGGCATCGAAAACTATAGTCGCCATATTGATGGTCGTGAAGCTGGCGAGGCACCGTTCACTTTGATGGACTATTTTCCAGACGACTATTTAATGGTTCTAGACGAATCTCATGTTGCTGTTCCTCAGCTACATGGTCAATATATGGGGGACCGTAGTCGTAAATCAACTTTGATAGAACACGGTTTTAGATTACCTTCAGCAGCAGACAACCGACCACTCCAATTTGAAGAGTGGGCGAGTAGAACTGGACAAGTTGTTTTTCTTTCTGCAACGCCAGGACCGTACGAGTTAGAAAATTCGGATGCAATTGTTGAGCAAATTGTTAGACCCACAGGCTTGTTAGACCCTCAGGTTGAGGTTCGGCCAACTAAAGGACAGATTGATGATCTTCTAGAAGGCATAAATGATGTAACTACTAAAAATGGCCGAGTTTTGGTTACAACGTTAACTAAAAAAATGTCTGAGGACTTAACAGAGTACTTATTGGAACAAGGTGTAAGAGTTAAATATCTACATTCCGAGATTGATACGCTCCAGCGCATCGAAACTCTTCGTGGTTTACGTTTAGGTGAGTTTGACGTTTTAGTTGGCATCAATCTCTTACGCGAGGGTCTAGATTTGCCAGAAGTTCAACTAGTTGCAATTTTAGATGCTGATAAAGAAGGTTTCTTGCGTAGCGTAACTTCTTTAGTTCAAACAATTGGCCGCGCAGCTCGTAATGTTGATGGCCGAGTGATAATGTACGCAGATAAGATGACCGACTCAATGACCAAAGCTATTTCTGAAACAAATAGAAGACGTGGTTTGCAGAAAAAATACAATGAGAAACATGGTATAACTCCGAAGACCGTGACTAAAGAGGTAACCGATATTCTTGCTATGATGCGTCCAGCTGAAGAGCGTGCCCCTGTTCCTGGGCAAGATTTACGCAAACGTAGTGCTGCTGAGCTTAAACGGATGGAAGATCTTTCTGATCTCCCAGAAGAAGATCTAAAACGTTTGATCGGGACTCTAAAAGATGAGATGGCTGAAGCCTCTTCTGATCTTAGGTTTGAGTATGCAGCTCGTCTACGCGACGAGATTAAAGACCTAAACCGTGAGCTAAAAGACATGCTCAAATAGTTATTTGTAGAGTTGGCTGTGAGTCCCGCATGCTACAAATATTGCAATTTCGTCTACCATTTTATAATGAGCCCGCCAATCTCCTCCAAAAGAAATTGACCTGTAGCCTATCCATTCACCTGCCAAAGGGTGATTGTATAGATCTGGATGGTATGGATTATTATCTAGAATATCCTTATCAGCCGATTCCATGATTTGTTGTAGATTGCAAAATGAATCAATGGACTAAATAGGTGCAGCTATGCTTCTAATCCGCTCGTCTGGATCTTGTTGCGTAGCATTGGCGAAATCTTGCCAGTTGTCGGCTACGTTGCCTTCACTTGGGAATCCGTTATTCTGCTTTAATAAGTTTGCCATGTGCATGAGATTCCAAGACATGATAGTTGTATTTCGGTTTGTAAAATTATTGTTATATCCTGCAGGTGCTTCAAGAGTTTCGTCACCCCATTGAGTGTCGCTGTAGCTTGGGCCTGGGCCTGCTTCTCCTAGCCATGCACAATCAGCCTGCGGCGGTACTGCATAGCCAATATGTGACATCGCATAAAGCATGTCCATAGCGCAGGCTTTTGCTCCATCTTCATTACCAGTTATGATACAACCTGCAGTTTTTCCATAATAAAGGTATTGGCCTTTATTATTTCGGTCACCGCTATATGCATACATCCGCTCGATAACTAAGGTTGCAACACTTGCTTTAACTCCTAACCAAATTGGTGTTCCCAAAACTAAAATATCTGCTTCCATAATTTTTTCTTGTATTAATGGCCACTCATCTTTGCGGTCACTGACTTTACTAAGATCTTTTTCCATCCCAAAAGCAATGTCATAATCAAGAGCATGAATAGTTTCAGTATTAACACCCTGACTACGAAGAATCCCGGCTGAACGATTAATCAGTTTTTGTGTATGCGATGTTTTGTTGTCATACTTGATTGAACAGTTTATATACAGCGCTTTTATTTCGGTCATGCCCTGAGCATACCAATCAATAGCAGAATTCATTCATGCTTAGCCTGTGGTTATTGACTGCTAAGTTTCTATAATACTCCTATGATCATTTCGACAACAGAAACAATTCAGGGTAAGCCAGTCATTGAGACTTTGGGGCTTGTAATGGGCAATACTATTCGTGCTAAAGATATCGGTAAAGATATTGGTGCTGGTCTAAAAAGTATTATTGGTGGTGAGCTGAAGAGCTATACCAATATGATGACCGAATCTAGAAACGAAGCAGTTAGCCGAATGATTGAGCAAGCTCAAGGCACCGGAGCTAATGCCGTAATTGGTGTTAAATTTACAACTTCTATGGTTGTCGGCGGAGCTGCAGAAATTCTTGCTTACGGAACAGCCGTTAAAATTTAGAACATTCGTTTGGTCAGATTCTCCTAAGTGGCTAGTATTAAAGTGTGTCTGAAAAAATTATTGTAAGAGGTGCCAGAGAGCACAACTTAAAAGGTGTCGATATTGAGCTACCACGTGAGAAGCTTATTGTTTTCACCGGGCTTTCTGGGTCTGGTAAGTCGTCTTTAGCCTTCGATACCATTTATGCTGAAGGCCAACGTCGTTATGTCGAGTCCTTATCTGCTTATGCTCGGCAGTTTCTTGGGCAGATGGACAAACCGGATGTTGATTTTATAGAAGGGCTTTCACCCGCTATCTCGATAGATCAGAAATCATCTTCTCGTAACCCTCGTTCAACGGTTGGAACTGTTACCGAGATCTATGATTATTTACGTTTATTGTTTGCTCGTATCGGTGAAGCTCACGATCCTGATACAGGCGAAAAACTTGTTAAACAAACTCCTCAGCAGATCGTCGATCAAGTTTTAGCATTAGAAGATGGAACCCGTTTCCAAGTACTTGCACCTGTTGTTAAAGGTCGTAAAGGTAATTACGAAACTTTATTAAAAAACTTGGCTGATCAAGGTTTTGTTCGAGCGGTAGTTGATGGTGAGCTAGTAGAACTCGGTGCAGAGTTACCCGAACTTGAACGTTATGAAAAACATGATATTAAAGTTGTTGTTGATCGTCTGGTTCTCCGTGACGGGATAGAGCGACGCTTGACAGACTCGATGGAAACAGCACTGTCTCTGGCTGAGGGAGTTGCAGAGATTGAAATAGTTCCAACTAAAGATTCCAAAACAAAAGAGTCAGAGTTTCTAGTATTTAGTCAACACTTATCTCGGCCTAGCGATGGAAAAAGTTTTGAAGAGTTAGCACCAAGAAATTTTTCGTTTAACTCTCCGTATGGTGCTTGTCAAAGTTGTGGGGGATTGGGTACAACATTTGAAGTTGACCCAGAACTTATTATCCCAAACCCTGATTTGACTATTGAAGAAGGTGCAGTTCACCCATGGGCAGACGGACGTAGTCAATACTTTTCAAGATTATTAGAAGCAGTTTGTGAAGAGTATTCGATAAATACTACCGTTCCGTGGAAAAAGCTCTCAAAAAAGAACCTAGGGTACCTTTTGGGTGGTGGCGATTCTAAAAAAATTAAAGTGACGTATAAAAACAGATACGGACGTAAGAGAACTTACAATGCAACGTTTGAAGGGATTGTTCCCTATCTGAAGCGAAGACATTCAGAATCAGAGTCAGACAAAGTCCGAGAAAACATTGAAGGCTATATGCGTTTGATTCATTGCGGAAAATGCAATGGCGCTCGGTTAAATCCGTTATCTCTTGCTTGTACTATAAATGATTATTCAATTTTTGATTTATGTTCAATGTCTATAGCTGACTCTGTTAAGGCAATTGCAGGATTAGATTTAAACGAACGTGAAATGATGATTGCTGATCGTGTTCTTAAAGAAGTTACAGCACGTCTCAGCTTCTTATTAGATGTTGGTTTAGATTATCTTAACTTGGGTAGGTCGGCTTCGACCCTATCTGGGGGAGAGGCGCAAAGAATACGACTTGCCAGCCAAATTGGTTCTGGCCTAGTTGGTGTTCTATACGTTCTTGATGAACCATCAATTGGTTTACATCAGCGAGATAACCAAAAACTAATAGGAACCCTGCAACGTTTGCGTGATATCGGCAATACTGTTTTGGTTGTTGAACATGATGAAGACACAATAAAAATAGCTGATCATGTTGTTGATATCGGCCCTGGGGCAGGAGAGCATGGGGGTCAAGTTGTCTATAGCGGCACTACAAAAGGTTTATTAAAATGCAAAGCCTCTACTACCGGGCAATATATTTCTGGTAAAAAATCTATACCAGTGCCACAAATTCGCCGTAAAGGCAATTCAAAAGAACTCAGAGTTATAGGCGCTAGAGAGCATAATCTAAAAGAGATCGATATATCTTTTCCTTTAGGCAAACTCATCTGTGTTACCGGTGTTTCAGGATCGGGTAAATCGACATTAGTTAATGGCATCTTACTGCGTGCTTTAATGCAAAAAATATATCATTCAAAAATGCCACCAGGTTTACACAAGGCGGTTGAAGGCATTGAAAACTTAGACAAAGTTATTGCTATTGATCAGTCACCTATCGGTAGAACTCCTCGTTCAAATCCGGCAACCTATACTGGAGTGTTTGATAAAGTACGCAAACTGTTTTCGCAAACAACAGAAGCTAAAGTTCGCGGTTATCAGCAGGGTAGGTTCTCATTCAACGTATCCGGTGGTCGTTGCGAGGCGTGTAAGGGCGACGGAACAATAAAAATTGAAATGCATTTTTTACCTGATGTATATGTGCCATGTGAGATCTGCAAAGGTAAACGTTATAACAGAGATACCTTAGAGATTTTATTTAAAGGTAAATCAATTTCTGATATTCTATATATGCCTATCATCGAGGCTTTAGATTTTTTTGCAAATCAACCACCGATTGCTAGGCATTTACAAACTTTAGTTGATGTTGGCTTAGGTTACGTTCGACTTGGACAACCAGCACCAACATTATCTGGGGGAGAGGCTCAGAGAGTAAAACTTGCTTCAGAACTAGCTAAAAGATCCACCGGTCACACTATATACCTATTAGATGAACCAACTACTGGTTTGCATTTTGAAGATATAAACCGATTACTAATAGTCCTAAGCCGACTTGTTGATCAAGGCAACTCAGTATTAGTAATTGAACATAATTTGGATGTTATTAAGACGGCAGATTGGATTATCGATTTAGGCCCTGATGGAGGCGACGGTGGTGGTAAGGTTATTGCTACTGGAACACCAGAAGATGTCGCTAACAGCGCCGTTAGTCATACTGGAAAGTTTTTAAAGGAAGTTTTATAGTTTTTTGAGAGTTGATTCGATGAAGTTTATTTATATATTTATTATTGGATTGTTTGCACTAAGTATTTCATCATGTTCATTCATAAATAGAAATAGCTCAGATTTAATTGTGGGTTCATGTTTTGATGTGCCACCTGAAGGAGAATTCTCTGACGTTGAGTTACTTAGCTGCGATGAATCACCAACCGCACAGGTTTATGCTGAGTTCAGATCAGAAGAAATAGATTACTCTAAATTGATTAATAGCGAATTAAATATAAATCAAGAATCAGGTATTGTTATAAATTCCACCGAACTAAAATGTAATGAATTTCTGGTAGAACTTATAGAAGCTGATGAAATCAATTTACCTGAAGATTTTCAAATGTTTACCATCCATCCGTCCGAAGAGGCTTGGATTGAAGGCGATAAGACTGTTTTATGCTTAGTAACCTCTGAATTAGGCCTAGAAGGTTCACTAATTAAATAATCGGAGCTAATTTTAGCTAACCTTTACACATGAAACCGTGATAATCTATCTTATCACGGTTTCATTTAACGGTTAGTTTGTCCCTGCAACCAACCCACAACAATAGCTAATAGGCATTGACGCTTCTTTAGACAATATAAATTATAATAAATTTAATGAAATCATCTGAATCTAAAACTAAACGAGATTCTTACATAGATTTTTTGCGTTCGTTTTCTTTGATTATTGTTGTTATCTGGCATTGGGCATTCTCAGTATTAAAAATTACCCCAGAAACAATTTCTCCTTCGAACCCAATCGGTCAAGTTGGTGGCATGTGGGCTGCAACTTGGGTATTACAAGTTATGCCTATTTTCTTTTTTGTTGGCGGCTATGCCCACAAAAATGCTTTTAATAAACATTCGGATTCTAAATTAAAGTTTTTATCTACAAGATATAAAAGGTTACTGATCCCATCTTTGTTATTGGTAGGTATCTGGTTTGGATTAGGTTTTACGCTCAAACAATTTATTGTTGGAGACTGGGTCTGGTCTGGAGTTATCTTAGTCCTCTCCCCTCTGTGGTTTTTAATTGTTTACCTTGTTCTGGTAACATTAACTCCTTTAGCTATTAGTGCGCACACTCGTTGGAATGGAATAGAGATTGTTTGGCTAGTTGGAATAGCTGCTGTGTTTGATGTTTTGCGATTCTCTCATGGGATTGGCTGGGCTGCTTGGTTAAATTTTTTGGTTATCTGGTCATTGGCTCATCAGCTTGGTTTTTACTATGAATATTTAGTTATGCAAGGTAAACGTCTCGGCTGGATGCTGCTTTGGAGTGGCCTATTTGGTTTGATTGCTTTAACAAATATAGGTTTTTATCCACGTTCTGTTGTTGGTGTACCTGGAGAGAGATTCTCCAATATGGGCCCTCCTACCCTAGCTATAGTTGCTCTAATTTTTCTACAGATTGGCATAGTTCTAGTTTGTCGAGAATGGACTTTGAACAAGTTAGAGACAAGTTCAGTTTGGCAAAAAATGTTTTCGTGGGTGAACCAAAATTCGCTTATATTGTATCTATTCCATACTTCTGGAATGGCAATAGTCTTAGCCTTTCTCTACTTGGTATTTGATTACCTTCCACCCGAAGAACCCAATTTACAATGGTGGCTGACAAGACCTGTCTGGATAGTTCTGCCAGCAATTGCAACTTACCCACTGATTGGATTTTTCAGAAAAATTACCACTAAAGAATCTGCAACTGAAACTCTAGAAACAGCTTGATAATTTATCTTGACTAAATCTTGATTGAATATTTGACAGGGAATAGTCGATATATAATTTAGAAAATAACATAACCAAAATTGATAATTTCAGCAATACCTCTGTAAGAGCTAACAGCACTCCCCCTCTAGCTGTAAGTTATTATGGAGGTTTGCTATTCAACCAACTACCTGACGGTCGTAGAGCAATGCGACACTTTTGTAGGCAAATTTTATCCATAATTCTACATTGGCGATCTACCTGAAGAAATATATAAATACGTAGCTTTATCTTCATAAGATCTAATATTATTGGCAGCAAATTCGTAGCCTGAGCAAATTTTTTCTAACGGCAGCTCCGGACAACCATTACAGGCTTTGCCTTTCAACTTAATTCTTTTTAAAGAAAAAAATCTCCAGGCAATAAATATTAATCCAGCAATTGCTATACCAAAATATATGTTCACAAACCATGTCAAACCTAAAGTAGTAGCGATTAATACTCCTAGTAGTAACCTCAAGACGTCTTTAAAAGTTCTATTGTATGACTTGTACCAGCTTGGATAAGAAGGCAGCAGAACTGTTACAGCAAGAAAAAGAACTGTAGGAAGTAGAAAACCTTGTATCGATTCAGATACTGATATACATATTAAGCCAAAGAATATTCCTAGATAAACAAGAGTGCAGCTTCGACAGATATACATAAATGGTTTATCTACTGATCCAAGTCTAAAAGCTCCGTCAATAAATCTAGAACACAAAGGCGTATGAGCCCAACGAAATTTATAGCTGTGTGAGAGCCAAAGAAATTTCTGTTTTAACGCATACATCACAAGGATTATTGTTTTTGATTCATTGTGTTACTAATGTCATGAAGGATGTTTCCTACTGCGCCTTCAGGAACATAGTTAACTATTGGTTTTATTATGACGGCGGTACCAAACACAACTACTTCAGAAGCGCCTTGAGCTGCACCAGAAAGTTGAAAGTCTACGTTAATTATTCCGTTTCCCCCAAGGTTAGCTGCCATTTGTAGCATAAGATCAACAGCCCTTTGTCGTGATTCGTGACCAAGTTGAGAATATGATGTTAGCTCTCCCCCAGTGATATTTTTACAGCCCATTGCACAATCTTGGCCCATGTCCTTTGCACGGATAGAAATACCCCAAGCCATACCCCTGTATTCAATAATTTCATAACCATCAAAGCCGTCAGCACCAGTCATGATGACTCTGCCACCAATATTTGGTCGAGTTCCAATTAGGAGATCATTATTAGGGGCCGTTGCGGGGGGCTGTCCTTGATTAGGAGGAATATTTGGTTGATTAAAATTTGTGTTGGTCATACTATTTGTTCCTAACTAACTTGACTAAATTCTGAGCCACATACGTTACATCTTTTTGCATTCATATGTTCCATATTTTCCGTTACTTCGCCGCAGGTTTTACATGAATAAGTTTTTCTAGATTTGATTGCTAAAATCCAGAAAAGCCCACCAAGAGCGCAAGCTACTAAAAATCCGACAAGATATATTACAAAAATCATCGGCTAAATTATAACAAGATCATGTATGGATTATGCTTTTACTTGTTTCAGGACCGTATCGATAGTTAAAGCGGAAGCGAGGACCATAGCGTGTAAGGCCGGGTCTAACGCTTGTTTAATTTCTAATACGTAGTTATCTGCTGAGGTAAAGAATTCTTTTCCTAAGCCTGCCCAAGTTTTTGATACACGTGCAACATCATTACCTTGGGCATCTTGTATCCCAAAATTCCATGCTCTAAAGTTTTCTGCGTTTAAAGATCCAACTGGTTGTTCATTTATCAAATATGTGAAGCGGGCTTTACCAAGCCGAATTTGCTGCACTATTACTCCAACTAGACCTTGTTGGTTGTGTACTTCAAATTTTGCTTTGAAGAAATGCCGAGGTTTATGAAGTTTGAGTACGACCTTGCCTTGCATATCTAAAATTTCAAGGTCTGTAGTAAAAAGACCATCCGATTTAACAAGAACCCTGAATATTTTTTTTAAAGCGGATTGATTTATTTGGCGCACATTACCAATTTGATTTCCATGCTGATTCATAATCGAATATTGACTGCTGATTTCTATTAGCTTTGCCTTTTGATTTACGACTATGATAGGTTCGGTGAATAACGTCCCTCCACCTTGCGCAGAATTTGAAACATTAACTTTTGCTACCTGATTCTAAATTTTTTGTAGCTGAGAAGGATCTTTTTGATTCATTCGTATATTCTATCGAATGCAAATATGAATTCGATACAGAGATATATCTCTGTATCATTATTTTTGAATTATCTACCCGTTGTGGACCAGTGCCACGGCTCTGAAGGTAAGTTTTTTAGTCCATATTTTGATGCATTAGCATCTAGCCACTTAAAACAAGCATTACTTCGTTTTTCAATTAATGCTCCATTACAAGTAAGATCTAAGGCTAGTCCTGATTCGTGTTGAGAATTTCCAGGTGTTGCAGTCGGAGGGTTACAAGAGCTAGATGGCTTCCTATAGATCGCATAGTTACTTGTTCCGCAGTGGGCCTTTCTCAAAGCAATTTGTTGTTGAGCAGTTCGGAACCCACCGCCACCTAAATTTAGACCATCCGCTCTAGCCGCATCAACCATCTCAAGTACATCAGCAGCGATGCTTGGGTGGACAATAAAATTACGGACTTTCAACATTTTTCCTTTTCTTATTACGTCAAGTAAAGGTTGAATCTCTTTTTCAATTTCTTGTAGTTGTTTTTTTTCAGTTTCTAATTTTAGTAATAATTTTGCTTTACTTGTGATTGCGAACTCTTTATTTTCTAACGCAGTCTGTCTTATATCTTCTGCTATTCTTTTCTCGTCTTTAGCTATTTCGAGCTCCGCTAATAGTTCAGACTCATTTTTTATTACAGTACCTAAAATCCATTCAGCCCGTAATTCTTGAATCACAGGATTTGAATCGTCGGTGTTTGAAGAATTTTCTGAATCACCTACGTAACTATTTACAGCTTTACCTTTTAAATCTTCAGTAATTTTTTCAATCGTTACGTCTAGTTCAGCTTGTCTCTGCATTACCTCATCAACGGTAACATTTGCTTTTACAACAGTATTTTGTGCTGTAGCTAATTTAGATTTTGTTGTTTGAATTTCCGTGTTTATCAAACGAATTTTGTCATTGACCTCTTGATTTTTACGTATAGCATCTTCAATCTGGGCAGCCTTTGGATTCCCAGACTGCGCAGATACTGAATTTAAACCACTGAATGGAATTATCATGACTAATGAAAAAACTATTAGCGTATATTTATTTTTAAACATTATTATCCCACCGTATAAATGATTATTTAATAAACACTGTTGCATCTACACGATACAAGATGATAACATGTGCATCTACACCTATGGGTTGAACAACCTAAAGATTCATACAATTCATTTGCAATACTTACGCTAAATCAGACTTTTTTGATGCAGAGAAGTTAGAAGAAATCTTTTTTATGAGGTTTTTTCTCAGTGATTTGTTTACTTCTTCTTCTAAATTTTCTGGGATTGGTTCATCAGGTAGGGGTTGAACGACTGGTCGTCTACGTTTGCGTTTAACAACTGAAACTAAACTGCGCATTTCTTCTAACTTTCCAAAGCAAAGCAACTTGTCGTCAGCTTCTAAAATTTGGGCATCTCTTGGGTTTGGATGGACCTTGACTCCCCTATGCAGAGTTAAGACTGTAATATCTCTTTCCCGCAAGCCGGATTTAATTGTTGCCCCAACTAAATCTGAGCCTTCCCCGACCACTAGTTCTACAACTCTGTATCCAGTTGAAACAGCAAGTCTTTCACGAACGTCTAACTCAGGAAATGATACTTGGTTTGCTATATAGTCAACGATTACTCCAGCGATATCTGATCCTGTCGCTTTTTCAATTCCTTCTAGGCCAGGAGAAGAATTTACTTCCATTACTAAAGGACCAGAATCTGATTCAAGCATGTCTACGCCTGCCACCTTTAGACCCATAATTTGTGCCGCTTTTACTGCTATCTGTTTTGCTTCAGGATCAAGTTCTACTGGCTCAGTTGTTCCGCCTCTATGAACATTAGATCTGAAATCATCTGGTAGACCAATTCGACGCATTGACCCTACGACTTGATCACCAACAACAAATGCTCTTAGGTCTCTACCTTTACTTTCTTTGATAAATTCTTGAATTAGAACATTCTGGTTTGTCCATTGCATTGTTTCGATTACGGTCTCTGCAACTTTAATATCCGGAGCAAGAATTACTCCAATGCCTTGAGTGCCTTCAAGTAGCTTTACGATTACTGGCGCTCCCCCGACTCGGGCTATCGCTGGTCGTACGTCCTGTCTGTTACGGACGAAAGTAGTTCTGGGCATTCCTATTGAGTGACGTGAAAGGATTTGTATCGCTCGTAGCTTGTCTCGTGAGTTAGCAATTCCGTTTGCTGTATTTGGGGTGTAGATATCCATTTGCTCAAGTTGCCTAACAACGGCCATTCCATAGAAAGAAATAGAAGCAGAAATCCTTGGCAGTACAGCATCGTAGTCTTCTAATTGGTTTCCAAGATAAAACAGGTCGGGGTCGGTATTTGATAAATCTATTGCAAGACGTAATGTGTCTAGAATATGAACCTCATGGCCCCGTTCTAAAGCAGCCGCTTGAATTCTTTTGGTACTATACGATTGGGGTGCCCGTGACAAAACGCCTAGTTTCATAATTCTATGTCCTTTAGTAAAAATGATTTATCTGGATCCACAACAAATATATTCTTTATAGATTCGCGTCCAAGAAGCATTCTGAAACCCATATTGTCTCTAGAAGCTAAAGTGATCTGTGTTTCAAATATGTTATTGCCCAGCTTGATTTGAGTTTCAATTACTGGTCTTGTATCAAGAATTCCATTCGAAGATTTGATTGTTCGAAATTCTATTACTTTGGTTGATAAATCTACTTTTGTATTCTCATTATCTTGTTCTGGAAATAATGTATATACAGCATAGATCTCATCTTTTTCTCTGGTCTCAATACTCAAGTTGTCAACGTGCAAAGAAGAAGTACGGGCGCCTGTATCAACCTTGGCTTTTATTGAGGTAGAACAAAGTTGAGGCAGATTAACCCATTCTCTCCAGCCAATAACGGCAAGATTGCCTATACCTTGCATTCAACACCCTTTGTTCCCAAATCCCGCTTATATATTCTACTGGTGCTTTAGTAAAAGCGGCTAGTGCCTTTACTTGATATTTGTTTGTTTATCGGCCGGTCGTTGACCAATGCCATGCTTCAGATGGTAGGTTCTTAAACCCGTACTTGCCAGCATTACTCACTAGCCATTTATAGCAAGGGCTAGTCCTCGAGTTGCCTATTCGAGCCCCGTCACAGGTAAAGTCAATAGCAAGCCCAACCTCGTGTTGAGATCTACCTGGTCGAGCTGTTGGAGGTGAGCAACTGCTTGCTCTCATTTCATAAATTGCATAATTGCTAGATCCACAATTTTTTCTTCTTAAATCTATTTGTTGTTGATTACTACGAAACGCCCACCCTTTTAAGATAATTCCATCGGCTTCAGCTGCATCAAGCATCAAGAGCAAATTAGCTGCAATGCTCGGATCTACGGTGAAGCCTCGAACTTTTGTCATCTTTCCAGAGCTCACTGCATCAATTCTTGGCTGTATTACTACCAAAGCAGCCTTCAATTTACCTTTTTCAACTTCAAGTACTTTTAATAATTCTGTTTGAGTCGTAATAGCAAATTCTTTGTTTTCTAAAGTTCGCTGTTTTATATCTTCTGCTATTCGTTTCTCATCTTTCGCATCTTTTAACTCAGCAATAAGTTCAGATTCATTTTTTATTACAGAACCTAAAATCCACTCAGCACGTAATTCTTGAGTTACTGGGTCAAGATCACTTATGCTGGCGTTGTTATCTGCAGTGTCGGAGACGTAACTATTTACGGCCCTGCCCTTCAAGTCTTTTGAGATTTTTTTGATCCTGACTTCAAGCTCTGCTTGGCGTTCTTCAATTTCTTTAACTGCAACACCTGCTTCAGTAATAGTTCTATTTGCATTAGCCAATTTAGCTTGAGCAGCTTGAATTTCTGTATTTATTGTTCTCAACTGATCGTTTATTTTTTTATTGTTTAAAAGGGCTTCTTCATAATCTTTTTGAGCAGTATCTGCTGCAGACTGTGCAGAAGATACTGAGCCGAAACTTGTAGCAAACAATATGATCATCAAAATAGATATAAATATTAATCTGTATTTACTTTGAAACATTCTCAAATCAACCCGCTACTTTAGATGCAATACTATTAAGTATAGCTGATTATAGCTGCTTGATGATATAGGTGTATTTCCTTAGGCCTATTTTCTTAAGATATTAGTTATACAGTATAAAAATGTTAATAATTGCAGGAACCTTTAAAATAGATAGTGAAATACGTGACAATTTCTTAAACGATGCGGAAGAAATGATCTTACTCTCACGCAAAGAAGAGGGCTGTTTAAGCTATTCTTTCATGAAAGATCTATACCAGGATTCCATTATTAGAGTTTATGAGCTGTGGGAATCACAGGAAAACATAAAAAACCATATCGCCTCGGCGCATTCACTCCATTGGAATCAGAACGTGCTTACAGGTTATTCGTGTGAAATAGACATTAAGAAATATAATATTTCTAAAGTTGGTGAAATAGAAGACTGGGAATAGAAAATGTGGGTTTGACCAGAAAGATCAAACCCACAAAATATTTATGCTTTTTGAGCTACCAATGTATTTTCCTTCGAATCCATGGTTTCAAATCCAAGTTCTTGATCCATAGAGAACGATCCAGGGCCAGTAGCTACCAAACCTAGTAGTGCAGCAATGTATGCATCTATTAGTTTGCTGTGTTTGAAAGATGTCCTAAGGAGCAGTTTTGCCTTAAGTACAGTTTGAACAGTAACCGTGGAGTTCAAGGGTGTGATCGACAGGTTTAAACTTAAGTTTTTTTGCCTTCTTACTTAAGCTCTTGTCAATAGTTTGTTCTGTATCAGCATCTAACTCAATATCTATTACTAAACCGCATGTTATACAAATCAAATGATGATGGTGTTCTTTAAATGGCTCGGCTAGCTCGAAGTGGCTGTGGCCTTCGCTAACTATTTTTGAGATGACTTTACACTCAGAAAGTACATCTAGGTTTCTATACGCCGAACTCGACACTAACTCTGGATTGTTACTTACAATTTCAGGCAGAGTTACGGGTGCTGTCTCATGGGCCAAAACTTCCACAAGCTTACGCCTACTTCTAGTATATTTCTGCTCCTTAGCAGTAAGACGCTTATGAACTTCTTCGTGAATTTCTTCAATTTTTGTGGGCATTATTTTCCATACTTTATTCAAGATAGATTCGTTGATAGCAACAAACTAATTATTCGCAATGTTTGGCTTAGTAAAGTTTACCGAGTACCTGAGTAAGGTTCGCACTACTAGCGCTATGGCAAAGTTAGAAACTGAGACCAAAGCCATTGTTGCGCTCGGTGCAGTGCCGTAATGGTAACTAATAATTAAACCAAAGAATACGGCGAAGACACCAAATGCTACGGCTAGTGGCATCATCCATTTAATATCACTTACAACTATTGATGCTGTCGCTGGTGGTCCTATCAAAAACGCAAATACAAGTAAGTTTCCTACTGTTTCAAAAGACGAGACAATCACAATGGCTAGAAGTGCGTTGAATGCTAAATTTATTAGTTTGGGTTTAAACTTCAAAAGCTGAGCCTGTGTTTCGTCAAAGGTAGTTACAAGCAAAGGTCTGAAGAAAACAGTGACGCACACAACTGCAATAAGAGCGGTTATGGCTTGTTTCCATAGATCTGTTGAATCGATACCAGTTACAGAACCAAATAGAAATCTATTTAGGTCACCAACACTAGATTTAGAAAGGATTATTACCGCAAGTGATAGAAAACCTACAAATAAAAGTCCGATAGAAGTATCATCTGGAAGTTCTGAGTTCTTTCTTACGAGACTTACGCCAAGAACCATAATAAGTGCAGCGAGGAATCCGCCAATTGCGACATCAAATCCGATGATGAACGCTATAGCAACTCCGGGAAGAATGCCGTGTGCTAAGGCATCGCTAAGAAAACTTAGCCCTTTAAGGACCACCCAAGTACCAGCGACTGAGGTGCTTAAGACAACCAACAAGCTGGCTAACAATGCATCTTGCATAAATGGATTTTGAGTGAAGGGTGCAATCCACCATTCGATCGGACTGGTCAAGAAATCCATTTTAGCCTTATTGCAGTCACACCTAAGCTTACAGAGAATGATTCTCATTCGAAACTAAACCGATAAGCTAGGTGCTATGAAGCAATCTCCAAATATCGCAGAACCTAGCTTATCTTTAGAAAAAGTTTCTGTAGATTTTGGATCCTATACAGCAGTAGAAGATGTAAGTTTTGATCTTGTAAGCGGAGAGATACTTGCACTCGTTGGCCCTAACGGTGCAGGAAAGAGCACAATCTTAAACGCTATTAGCAAAATAGTGAAACCAACCAGAGGCACTATTCGCTGTAGCTGTAGCGAATCGATTGCTTATGTTACACAAAAGAGCGAGAATCGGCGTTGGATACCTATCAAAGCTATTGACGTTGTTAAAATGGGTCTTTACTCGGAGTCTGGCTTTTGGAAATCAATCAGTAAAGACGCAAAGAAAAGACTCAACTATTACGCAGAAGAATTAGGTGTAAATGAATTTGCAAATAAACAATATTGGAATCTTTCTGGCGGCCAAAAGCAAAGAGTCCGTTTAGCTCAAGCACTTGTACAAGAACCGAGCCTTCTACTACTAGATGAACCATTCAACGGTTTAGATATTACAAATCAAAATATTTTATTAGAGGCAATAACTCGACAAGCTGATAAGGGAACAATGGTAGTCTTAACAACTCACAATTTAGATCTCGCAAATCATTGCCAAAAACTAGCTTTGATTTCCAAGAAAATTATCGCTTACGGTGAAACAAAAGATGTTCTTAGTACAACTAATCTACAAAAAACTTTTGGAGGCCACGTCATAACCGATATTAATGATCCTTCGAGACAACATTTAATCGTTGAGGAACACCACCATTAAAATGCTATTTCTAGAATAGGGTTGCAAATGAGAATGATTATCATTAACATTGCAATTGTTAAACAAATCGACACTAGAAATCAGTAATGAAACTAAAACAATCAAAAACATATTTATCCTTACTCTGTATTGGGTTATTTTCGTCCGCATGTAGCTCCAACGATTCTATATACAGCGATTCAAGCTTAGAATCTGAGATTCCACAGATTCTAGTCAGCACTTCTTTATGGGGCGATGTTGTGTCAAATGTTGTCTGTGACGGAAGCGCTGAAATTAATGTAATTATCCCTGCTGGTTCAGATCCTCATACATTTGAACTTTCTCTAACTGACCGCAAGTTGATGGAAGAAGCAGATCTAATTATTAGTAATGGTCTTTTTCTAGAAGAAGGCCTTACGCCTGCGTTAGAAGAACTTTCATCAGAAGGCAAACCACTATTTCAGTTCAGCGATCATGTAGAGCTCTTATCTTACGATAAGAGTAATGACTTGGACCAGGATAAAGACCATGACGAAGATTCTCATGAAGACGAAGACGAACACGACGATGAAGACGAAGATACTCACGATGGCGATGATGAACACGGCGATGAACATGGAGATAGCGATCCGCACATTTGGCTAGATCCAACTTTAGTCTCTACATCCCTAGATGAATTAGCTACAGTCCTAAAAGATGATATTAATCTGGATGCTGCAGCAGTTGATCGTTGCACGCAGAATTACCAGAGTCTTTTAGCACAGACGGACTCTGAAATCGAGACTTTGGTAGGACAGGTAAAGCCAGAAGATAAAAAATTAGTAACTAATCATGATGCTTTCTCTTATTATGCTAAAAGATACGGCTTTGACATAGTTGGTGTAGTAATACCTTCACCCTCAGAATTAGCAGAAACTAACCCTGCACAGTTACAAGAACTCGCGGATTTGATTCGAAATGAGAATATTAAAGCAATATTTGCTGAGTCTCAACATTCCGATAAAGATGCACAAGCATTAGCAAATGAAATCGGGAGTGTAGAAGTGGTCTCACTGTATTCAGGCACACTTGGAGAAAAAGATTCTGGTGCTGATACTTATATTGGTTATCTTAAAACTAATACCAATTCAATAGTTGATGCCCTGAAATAACCTAATCTAAATAATAGAAATAAGAAAGAGAGTCAATTTTCCATGACTAGTTCAAAACAAAAAATCCTACTTACAATCACGATCACAAGTCTGTTAATACTTTCATCTTGTGGCTTTAGTTCTTCTGAAGAAGGTACAAGTACTAACAAAACCGTCACATCTGATGAAGAGAATCACTCTGATGATGATGGCGACGACCATGACGATGATCATAAAGACGATGACGACCATGATGATGACGAATCGAAAAGTGGTTTAGGGTCCCATGAACATGGTACAGCTGAATTATTTGTTGCTTGGACTGAAGGTGATTTTATCATCGATTTGATAAGTCCAGCTCAAAACATATACGGCTTCGAGTATGTACCTTCAACTGATGAAGATAAAGCAATCGTCGAAGATCGAAACAAAGCACTCTCCGCCCCCGGTATAGTCGCCATAAACGCTGAGGCTGACTGCCAACTTGCTGGCGATGTTAAAATTGATCTAGAAATAGAAGGAAGCCATTCTGAAGTAACTACTTCATGGAACTTCATCTGTGAAAACATTGATCAAATTAAACAACTAGATGCAGGTGGGCTTTTTGAAGAATTCCCAAACTTTGAAGATGTTGATGCGCAGTGGGCGTCTAATTCTGGTCAGTCATCAGCCGAACTATCACCTACAGCGACTATTCTTCAGCTTGGATAAATGAATTCAAAATCACAAACAGTAATAAAACTAGATCAATTAAAGTTTCGGTGGCCTAACCAGATTGCCGACACTATTGAGATTGACGAGTTGCAGCTCGAGGCTGGCGAGCATCTGTTTGTACGCGGAGCAAGCGGGAGTGGCAAAACAACTTTGTTAAACTTACTCGCAGGTATTCATAAACCTACCAACGGGAAAGTCGAACTGCTAGGGCAAAATTTAGCGTCTCTTTCAGTTAGCCAACGAGATCAATTTCGGGCCGATCATATGGGTGTTGTATTTCAACAGTTCAACCTTCTGCCCTATCTGACAACTTTAGAAAATGTCACCTTGTCGTGTGCGTTTTCTAAACGTAAACAACTCCGTGCTTCAGAATCTTCTGAAGTGATAACTACTGCAAAGAATCTATTAAGCGGCCTGAATCTAAGTGAAGAGCTGCATAAAGCACCTGTCTCTGAACTAAGTGTCGGCCAGCAACAAAGAGTTGCAGTAGCCAGAGCCCTTATAGGCCGCCCAGAAATTGTTATTGCCGATGAGCCAACTTCTGCCCTAGACGCTGATAACCGTGATCGTTTTCTTGATCTATTATTTCAAGAAGTTGACGCTCAAGCATGCACTCTTATTTTTGTTAGCCACGACCCTCAGATTGCTAAACGATTTGAGCGCTCAATTGAGTTAACCGGAAAACGGGAACTAGAAGGTGTACTGTGAACTTGCTCCGTATTACTTTGAAAAGCGCACGTTTCCGAAAAGTTAGTCTGCTACTAACTGTTTTGTCGATAGCTATAAGCGTTGTGCTACTACTTGGTGTCGATAAAACCCGCAAAGAGGCAAAATCTAGTTTTTTAAACACCATATCTGAGACCGACCTTATAGTAGGAGCACGAAGCGGGCCTACAAACCTTCTTTTATATAGTGTCTTTCATATTGGCAACGCCACCAACAACATCAGCTGGGAAACCTACGAGTCAATTGCTGCAAAGGATGAGATTGCTTGGACAGTTCCTATTTCGCTCGGCGATTCACATCGCGGGTTTAGGGTTATGGGCACGACACCTGACTACTTCGAATATTATCGTTACAGAGATAAACAACCCTTGACTTTTGATTCAGGTGAACGATTTGACGATACCTATGAAGCCGTAGTTGGATCTGATGTCGCTCGAGACCTCAGCTACAAAGTAGGCGATGAGATTATTATCTCACACGGGTTAGTTTCTGCAGATTTCGCAAATCATGAAGACAAACCATTCAAAGTGGTAGGTATTCTCAAAAAAACTGGGACACCGGTTGACCGAACAACTATTGTTAGTTTAGCTGGTCTCGAGGCCATCCATATTGATTGGCAAAGCGGTGCTCGTTCGGGTGTAAAACTTGACGCTGAACAGGCTTTACAGTTCGACCTAACACCAAAGTCAATCACAGCGTTCATGGTAGGTCTAGAAAACAAAGCACTAACATTCAGGGTGCAACGCGATATTAACGAGTTCGAAAATGAACCAATGTCAGCCATTATCCCTGGCGCTACTTTGGCTGAATTCTGGAGAACCATTTCAGCAGTCGAACAAATTCTATTGATAATCTCTGGCTTTGTCCTTCTAACAGGACTTCTTGGCATGTTAACAACAATTCTTTCTACCTTAAATGAACGACGCCGAGAAATAGCAGTGTTACGTTCAATCGGCGCTCGAGCAATTCACGTAATGGTGCTAATCATGTTAGAAACACTCCTAGTAGTCATTGCTGGCTGTATCACTGGTGTGGCAATGTTGTATGGTCTATTGGCTCTTGGGCGTCCAATTATCGCACGCCGTTTTGGAGTTGATTTAGGACTGTCTTGGCTTGACCCGACCCAACAGCTAATAATCATTGCTGTTATACTGGGAGCAGTGCTGGTAGGACTAATCCCAGGATTTATTGCATACAGACGATCTATCCAAGATGGAATATCGCTTAAAGTATAAATCGATAATGACGATAATCTATGATGACGGGTAAAATTATGATGAGACTTAAGCAATTACAAAAAAGGCCTTACATAGCAATTTTAATTGTATTGAGTTTTGTGGCAGCGGCTTGTTCTTCAAGTACCGAGGTTTCAGCCAACGGTCCAGATCAAATTAACGCCAGCCCAGAATACGGTGAATCTCTTCAAGATTGGGCCGAATTTAACGGAGACGATTTCAAGCCTGAAATACCACCTATGCCAGGTTACGAGCCTATTGTGTGGGAAGATCTTGTACCCGCAGGATTCTCTAGTGACGAGATCTACGCAAAATATGCTGACCAGCTAGCTTCAATCGAAGCTGGATCGCCAGAAGCCAACGCTCTATACGAAGAGATGCAAGGAGAATACGATGGTGACGCCATTAATGTCGAACTTGATGGGGAAAAAATCCAGTTGGCTGGTTTTATTTCACCCTTAAATTATGACGACGATATTATTACCGAATTCTTATTTGTACCATATTTTGGCGCCTGTATTCATGTTCCGGCACCACCTGCGAATCAGACAATTCTTGTCACAGTTGATAAGGAAGACGGCTTCACTATCGAAGAGACTTATGGTTCAGTCTGGATCGCTGGCACTATCAGCGCTACTTCTACAACAACAGACTTAGCTACAGCGAATTACACTATTGCCGGTGACCAAAGAGGAATATACGAAGTCTACTAAGACTCAATAAAGCTATCCAAAATTATCGATCTTAGTCTTTGTAAATTAATTGCGTCTGAAACGCCAAGATGAAAGCGATACAAATACAGCAAAGATTAAAGCTATCCAAGCTAAGGACATTAATATTGAAGAACTCAGACTGCCCCCGCTAGCTTCTAAAACTTCACTGCCAAAAAACAAACCTCTAACAGAATCAACTGTCACTGTAACAGGTTGGTGTTCTGCGAATCCCTTTAACCAAGAAGGCATGTTTTGGACTGGAGCAAATGTTGAGGCAGCAAATACTAAAGGAAAGGTTGGAGCAAACGATGCCGCCTGAACAGCCTCTAAGCTGCGCAACATAAGAGCTAGGAACACAAATGCCCATTGGATTGCATTGGCAAACAGTACTGCTAGCGCTAAACCTGTAAGCAAATTCAATATCCCTGTCGTAGGACGAAACCCCACTAAGAAACCAATACAGATAACAATTGTCATTACAAATAGTGTTCTGAACCCGTCTGCGTTTGTCCGCCCAAATAGGACAGCAGTCCGAGCCATTGGAAGAGATCTAAACCTGTCAATGGCTCCTTTTTCCAAATCTTCGGCGACTCCTACCCCGGTGTTTATGCTGGCAAACATGGCTGTCTGAACCATAATTCCAGGAACAAGAAAATCGATATAATTCTCGAAACCTGGTGGAGTTATAGAACCACCGAACACTGAATCAAATAAGATCACAAATAGAATTGGTTGGATAGTCGAAAACACTAAAACTTGAGGTGTTCTGAATAAACGCAACAAGTTACGCCTAGTCATAACAAGACTGTCCCCGAAAAAACTTAATAATGAATTCATTGTGTAACCTCTTCAGTTAACTTCAAAAAAACTTCATCCAGAGTTGGGCGCTCTAAACTTATCGATGATAGCGCAACACCTTTTGCTTCGATCAAATTCGAAGCTTTAACAACCGAAGCCGCTCCCCCGTCCACGCTCAGATATATGCAACCCTTCTGTTCATCTATCCGTGGATCGTTCTGATTCAAAGTAGATACAGCTTCAGCCAAGTTATTAAGCTCTGTAGGATCTGTTGGAGCTATCACTAGGTTTGCTCCTCCAATAAGGTCTTTTAAATCATCAGCGGTACCTTCTGCAATTACTTTACCTTTATCAATTACAGTTATCTGATCTGCAAGGAGGTCGGCTTCTTCTAAGTATTGTGTAGTAAGCAAAACTGTTGTTCCCCCATCAACTAGGTCTTGCAAAAACCCCCAAAGCTCAATGCGTGTTCTAGGATCTAAACCTGTTGTTGGCTCATCTAATATAAGAACCTTCGGCTGCCCAACAAGACATGCTCCAAGATCAAGGCGCCTACGCATACCACCCGAATAGGTTCGAACTAAACGATCTGCAGCTTCAGTTAATGAAAGCCGTTCAAGAGTTTCATTGGCTCGTATTTTTGCTTCAGAACGACTTAGCTGATAAAGCGAACCAACAATTTCAAGGTTTTCTCTACCAGTTAATAACTCATCAACTGCTGCATATTGACCCGCTAGCCCAATGGAAGATCGAACCTGTTTACCATGAGATACAACATCAAAACCAGCAACTTTTGCTACGCCACTATCAGCCTTCAAGAGTGTTGCAATAACATTTACAAGTGTTGTCTTGCCAGCTCCATTAGGGCCTAATAAACCTCTGACTTCACCCTCTGCTACATTTAACGATACTCCATCTAAAACGTTAACATCACCAAAACTTACTACGATATTTTCAACTTCGATAATATTTGTGTTTGACATATATGCATGCCAGCCTAGCGACACAATCATCAGGATCTACAAGCCGTTCTTTAGAGCGCTAGCATGCGCAGTCTCCTACATCTTTCTCTTAAGTTGGGGGTTATTAAATCAAAGATTCCCGTAGCCTTCTGAGAACACAAAGACTCAAGATAATTCTGAACTAAAATAAACTAGGACAAGGTTCTTATTGGTGGCATACTAGAAGCCATGAGACTACTCGTACGTAACCTTGACCGATCAACAACTGAGTCCGACCTCAAAGAGCTATTCGAGACCTTTGGCAAAGTTCAATCATGCTCCATCATTCTCGATGCCATGACAGGTCGTTCTAAAGGATTCGGATTTATCGAAATTCCAAAAGTTGGCGAAGCTAAAAAAGCAGCTAAGAAGTTGAATGGAGTGGAGTTTGATGGCAAAAGAATCAGAGTAAAATACGCTGATTCCAAACCAGTGAAGACGGACTCTCCTCATCCCTCTAATTAGTACATTTTTTTGTGTCGAAGGGGCGACACACACGATAGACCCACAGGTTAAGAGCGCCTGGATTTCACTGATTTAGCTGCGAGGCAGCAACGTTTCTACTGCTTTTGCTCCTAGCTTTGTGTTCATGGAAGTTCAATCATGAAGCATCCTTCAGTATGCTCATCAGTAGTGAGGCCAAGTCCTCAATTAGTTAGACAGCTCGCAGAATGGTCCTAACCTCTTTCGGGCTTCAGGACAATTGCAGCTATTGTATTTAACGTACTCATAATCGAAAGTGGCCGTATCTGGAGAGTAGTTCGGCCACTCGAGCCGAAAACTGCTACGGCTGGTTAGAGTTAGTAAGACAATACTTAACGACTCTACGGCAGAAGCGACTGTAAAACGGTATGACAAAAGAAGCAGCAAAACAAATATTTAGGAGCAAAAGGGTGAAACTGATTGGATGGCAAGTAAAAATAGCGCGGAACCTTTGGCGTAAACATCCGGGTGTTCGCCACGACGAAGAACTTAGTTTAGGTGAACGTTCAGCTGACAGGCTACGAAATGGGATGGGATCCTGGGGTTTTGTTTTCAGTGCGCTACTTTTTTTGACAGGGTGGATGTTAGGAAACCTCAATACCGGATTCGACCCTTACCCATTTATTCTTTTAAACTTAATCCTTTCGTGTATAGCTGCGCTGCAAGGAGCCATTCTGCTGATAGCGGCTCGCCGCTCAGACCAGATCACGGCCGAACTAGCAGCCCACGACTATAAAACAAATATCGAAGCCGCTGAAATGATCCGAAACGTCGAAAAACTGACAATCGAAATGCACCAGAAAATTAGAAAACTAGATAAAGGTTAGGTCTGGTTCTAAAGTTGGGCTTCCCATTAGGATCGTGCACTTAGTGAGGAGGGCTTTGATAAGTCAATCTAACTGAGTAGCTTTGATGTATTGGGCTATGAAAGTCAGTCGGTTAGGTTATTATGGGAAATCTAGGTGAGATACTAAAGCTGTTCAGCTCGCAAGAACTACTCGATGGACCTTTGGGAGAAGTATTAGGTGAAGCTTCAATCTGTCTTTGGGCTTGGAACATTTCTACAGATGAAATGACGTGGCCAAATAGATCAGTCGTGCCCACCAGCAGTCAACTTTATAAACATGATTCTACCCTTGAGACGTTTTTATTAAGCGTAGTGCCATCCGAAAGGTCTGCGGTTTCCTCGGCGTTCATGAACAGTGCCAAACAAAACCAAAACCTCAGCGTCAATTACAAATACATTCTTCCTGACGGTTCAAAGGGCACAGCGTTAATTGGCGGCTCTCCCATCCTGAATACTAAAAACAAAGTCGAAGCATTAATTGGTATTGTGCAAGACAAAACCGAATCAACTAAAACAAGTAACAGGTTGTCAGCTGCTTTTGGAATCCGCGACAAAATAGCACGGGCTCTAGAGTCAAGTATCAAGCCACCGATTCTTCCAACTCCTCCCGGTTTCGAAGTGGCTGCTAGTTACCGGAGCGGAGAAGGCGAATCTACCGGAGACTTTTACGATTTATTCCCACTAGGGGCTCATGATTGGGGTTTAACCATCGGTGATGTCGGCGGTCATGGAATTGAAGCCGCAGCAATCACAACGTCGGTTCGGTTTTCGTTGAGGTCAGCAGCTCTTATCAGCAAAAGTCCGACCAAAGTAATAGGAGCAGCGAACGAAGCCCATTTTGCGGCAACCATCGATGGACGATTCACCACAGCCCACTACATAAGAATAGTTTGCGGAAATGAGGGAGTAAAACTTCGGGTTGCTACCGCCGGTCATCCACCTTTGTTAATACGCCGCAAAAATGGGACAATAAAACAATTAACAGGTACAGGACCAATGCTTGGTCTGATGCAACAACCAGAATACGCTCAAGCCCAAACCAACCTGGAAATCGGAGACCTTCTAATAGGTTTCACAGATGGCCTTTCTGAATCAAGAAACAACAGAGGCATGTTCGGAGATCTCGAACTAGAACAATTCATTCGTGACTGGGAAAATCCAATTGAACATTTCCCACAAACAATACATGAACAAGCCGTAGAATTCTCCGACGGAATAATCCAAGATGACATGGCTACCATTATCCTGAAACGAATCGAATAAACAAGAAGCTCTTGGGTCTCAAGTTTGTTTGAAGGCGTCGACGAAAAGACCCGATGCGGCACCGACGGCGAGCCCGATCGCTGTCGGGAATATGAGGTGGCCTATGAGAACGCCGATGACGGTTCCGGCGACCGGGACCCGCTATTGTTCCGATCATTAGTCTGATGGCCCGTCGTTCTGTGGTATTTTCCGAGTCCATGCCCAGACCTTTCGTTGGAGTAAGAAACCTTCCCCTCATTTCGGCAAGCAAGCCTTTAGCGGGACTTCTAATGGGTCGATTCATTGCCAGCCATTTTGACTCCAAACGAATCCATTTTGACAAGCATTATCTTTTGCTCTATGAACGTTACCATACTATTTTCTTAGACCTTGGTCGTGGCATCTCCCATGCCTGCAACTTTGAGTGACTTTCGACCCTATGGCTTTAATGATCTGTCTGGTGTAATAGGCAGTAACAGACGCACAGAGAATCAGATATTGGAAGAAAACAAGTGGTGGGATTAGGATCTCAGCCTGAGTTGCATTTTGAGCCAGGTTAACTAACTGTTTGTGACTTTCTTCATTACTTCTGGTTGTACTATCTCCAAATCCGAAAAACTCTGCCTGAAACGCAATTCTATAACTTGCCGTCTTTCGACCGGTAGCTCCTTTAAAGCCTCATTGACAACCAAGCTATCTACGACATCGTGAACATATTTGACTGATCTTACTATCTCAACCTCAGCTGAATCAGTGTCATCAGTCACTAACGACTGCTGACCCCAAGTCTCTTTGAAATGGTCGATCGCTGTGAATCTGGTAATTCCGCACAACCAAGTCCTCATATAAACACAGCAGGTATCGACCCGCACCAAACAAGTTTCACTGTCGGGATTGTTGATCCTAACGGCATAGAAATACATCACGAATCATTCGATAACACGGCCCAAGGGTTCATAGAAGCTATCGACATGTTGACCGCTCACAGTGTTGAAACAATCGGAGTGGAAGGCTCAGCAAAATGGGGTGCACATATTTCAATAGCACTTGTAGCAGCCGGTTTTGATTGCCGTGAAATACCACCACAAAGAACAGCGATCAGCAGGCAGATAAGACGACTCGATAAAACAGACGCGATAGATGCCGTATCCAGTAGTTTAAATTTTAAGTGTCGGAGGGGGGACTCGAACCCCCACGGGATTTCTCCCACTAGCCCCTCAAGCTAGCGCGTCTGCCAATTCCGCCACTCCGACTCAACTAAATTCACTTTTATCAGCTAAAAGACTATCCGAGTTGAAAAACAAGAATAATATTTAGAAAAACAAAGACCATGCTGCAAACTATTGTCAAACGATCTAAGTTTCTTTCCATAGAAGTTGACCCGGCAGCTGAAGATCCTAAACCGCCACCAAACATATCTGACAAACCACCACCGCGGCCGCTATGAAGAAGGATTAAAACTAATGTAATAATACCAACAATTACATATCCGATAATTATGCCTATTTCCACAAAACTCTCCAACTAATATTCAACATGTATTCTATCAGATATAGAAATTATATGGCTGATTACGAAATAGAAAAATCAGCTATATTAATCAATGGGCCAGCAAACTCTGAACTCTGGACAACCCCTGCATCAATCAAATCTGATCTTGAAGCAAAAAACTGTGGCTTTTGTGAAATCGGAACAATAAATAAGCCAGTAGTTCCGGTATTTGTAGTTGCAAATTTGTCTAAATTGTTATAGCAAGGTTCTAGTTCTTTTTGATCTGTCAACAAATCACATTTTTTAGAAGCAGCATCAAAATCTGAGGAGCTGTAACCATAGATATTATTTATTTTATTTGTAGAAGCTTTCCCACCATAAACGCTAGATTGACCACCAGGCCAAGGCCCACCAGCCCACGCAAACAAAACAAGATCCCAAGATGTTTTGCTAGCGAACGGACCCGGAGCAGATTGACTAACCCGGTAGAACTCGCTACCAACCAGATTGTTGATTTCTATTTCAAAGCCAGCAGCCTCGAGCTGAGATTTAATTATTTCCTGCTGTCGCTCTCTGAATGTATCATTTTTTATAGTAACAAACCGCAAAGTTACTTTGCCATCGTCTAGATGAGCCCAAAAACCGTCAGCCCCTTTGCTATAGCCTGCCTCTTGCATTGAATCATTGACTGCACTTAGACCAGAAGAACCATATTCTTGCTGATGATCAATATAAGCCGGTTGGTTAGGCATCCAGTAACTGTTGCCAGTTCCATCCGTCGGGAGAGCAGGACCAAATAAAGGTTTATATAGCTCGGCTACAACACTCGATTTGTCGATGGCCTCAGCCACGGCTTGACGTACAGTAACCTTTTCTAAATGAGCATTCGCTAAGCTCATTCCAACATGTTCAAATATTTCAGAACCAACAGCTGCTGGAGTAACATTTTCATCATTTACTAAATTTTCAAACGCAGTAGAAACGTCAGTAAGAATAAAGTGGCCGTTGCCATCTTCTAAGTTCTTTTTTAAAGATTCAACATTTGGTAAAAATTTAACTGAAATATTTTCGATCTTCGAAATACCTTTTTCAGCGGCATCGGGGCTTTGAGAACCATGATAAGTATCATTCTGTCTCAAGTTAAGACTTACCCCTCTTTCCCAGCTAGAAAATTTGAGTGGACCTGAAGAAGGCAGAATAGAATCAGAGTTTGTGAAAGTTGCTAAATTTTCATTTACCTCTATTGCATTCTTACCAAATGCATGTTCTGCAAAAACAACAGGAAATAAGCTTTTATAATTCGGGAATACTCCAGAAAATGTAATTTTAAAGTTCGTATTATCTATTACTTCAAAATTGGTTATCAATGAATATCCACGACGACTAGAGATCTTATAGAAGCAATCTTTATTTGATGAATCAAGGAATGACCCGTCGCCCTCTTTGGCACAGCCTTCTTTAATAATATTAAATGTATATTTGACATCTGAAGCTGTTAGCGGTTTACCATCCGACCAACTTAGATTTGGTCTTAGTTTATATTTGATAACAACTTTTCCAGATTTTTGTTTCTCAATAGTAGGCTCGCTTTGCAACAACTCTGGGTAATAGCTCAAGGTACTGTCAACTCCGAATAGACCTTCGAGTAAACCTTGTTGAACCCACTTTGCTGTTGATGCACCTGCATTGTCTGGATCATCAGCATGGAGGCTGACAGGCTCTTGATCGTGTAACCAAACCAAAGTATTTTCAGGTATCTCTGGAACTGTGACAATTTGAGTATTCTGGGCTCTTAATTCTGGATCCAATACTTTACTTTGAAACTCTGTTGTGTCTGGACTCGAAGATGGTTCTTCACTAGTGCAAGCGCTAAGTAAAACAAGGAAACCTGATATTACACTGAAGATCTTAAATATAGATTTTTTGTTACGCATAAAACATGCCTCTTGTAACTATAGAATACCTGATCCGGCTAAAAATCTATGTCATGTGTCCTGTATTTGACAATATTGGCAAACGTTTCAGCAGCTAGACTAGCTCCACCAACTAACGCCCCATCAATATCAGGCTGTGACATAAGTTCAGCAGCGTTAGTAGGTTTGACTGAACCACCATATTGGATGCGGACTGAAGCAGCTATCTCTGAACTTGCGATCTCAGAAACTACTTCACGAACTGTTGCACACATTTTTTGAGCTTCTTCAGGAGTAGCTGTCTCGCCAGTACCAATCGCCCATATGGGTTCATAAGCAATCACCATGTTGGCAATATCTTCAGAAGAAACTTTTTTAAATGCTTCTTTAAGTTGCTCAGTAACAACGTGTACTTGCTGATCTTCATCTCTTTCAGCCAGAGTTTCACCAACACATAGAATCGGTACCATCTCTGCAGATAATACTGCTTTAACTTTTTTATTTACTGTCTGATTAGTTTCAGCAAAAACCTGACGCCTTTCAGAATGGCCAACAATCACATACTTAACATTTAACTTGGACAGCATCAAAGGCGAGACTTCGCCTGTGAAAGCCCCGGCTTTTTGTTCATGACAATTTTGTGCCCCAAGGAAAAATGGAATTTTATCAGACTCAAGAGTTGTCTGAACCGTTCTCAAGTCTGTGAACGGAGGATGAATAGAAATATCTACAGCATCTATATCGTCACGATTTATAGCGTAACTCAGTTCTTGAATTAATTTGATAGCTTCAAAATGATTCAAATTCATTTTCCAGTTAGCACTAATTAGTGGGCGCCTTGGTTCTATATTGTTATCCATTATTCTTCACTTTCGAATTTTTTAAAGCTTCTAAAGAAGCGAGACTAGAAGTTTCAATAAATTTTAGACAAGCCCCTCCCCCAGTTGAAATATGGTTCATGGCTTCAGCTAGACCAAATTCAGCAGCCGCAGCAGCAGAGTCACCGCCACCAACCATAGTGAAGGCTTCTGAATCTCCTAAAGCATCTGCGACAACAGATGTACCAGCAGCAAAGCGTGGGTCTTCAAACGCACCTACTGGTCCGTTCCAAAATACTGTTCCAGCTTCAGAAATTGTTTCAGAAAAAACAGCTGAAGTTTCTGGGCCAATATCTGCGCCTTCCCAGCCATCAGGGATTTCATTACTAAAGTTCTCTACTAATGAATCATCGATTTTTCCGATTGAGCCACCTTCTTGAATCGCTACAAAATCTGTTGGCAGAACTATTTTGTCTGTTGAGTCCAATAATTTTTTACAAGTATCAATCATCGAATCTTCAACCAAAGAACCGCCAACATTGATGCCTTTAGATTTTAGAAAAGTAAAAGCCATTGCTCCACCAATTAGAAGCTTGTCCACTTTCGCAAGTAATGACTCGACAATAGGTAATTTATCAGAAATCTTTAGGCCACCTAAGACAGCAACAAAAGGAGGTTTAGGGTTATCTAAAAGAGAAGTTAGTTGCTTGAGTTCTTCAATAATTAAAAAACCAGCAACGCTTGGAAGGGTTTCTGTTGGACCAACTGAAGAAGCTTCAGCTCTATGAGAAACACCAAAAGCATCGTTAACAAAAAAATCTTGGCCGTTCACCAACGAAGCTATGAATTCTTTGTCCATGGTTTTTTCGCCAGCGTTAAACCTTAGATTTGGAAGTAACTTAGCTTCTATTCCAAGTTCTTTTAACCTTAGTCTTACAGGCTCAAGGGAAAATTCTTGATCTTCTTTCCCGCCAGGTCTTCCCAAATGAGAACACAAGGTAACAACAACACCTTTATCTTGCAACCATTTGATTGTTGGTAAAGCTGCTTTGATCCTAAGGTCATCAGTTATTTCGCCATCGATGATAGGTACGTTAAAGTCAACCTTTACAAGAGCTTTTTTATCTTTTAGATCTCCAATTAAACTTTTTAAATCACTAAGTTCGTAGATACCTTCAATCACTGAGCACCACCAACAACCGCAGCGAGATCTACTAGACGGTTTGAGTAACCCCATTCGTTGTCGTACCAGCCAGCAATCTTAACCAATGTGCCTTGTGACATTGTTATACCAGAATCAAAAGTACAAGACGCTGGAGAAGTGACAATATCAGAACTAACAATTGGCTCATCTGTATATTCGAGGATCTTTGACAAAGGCCCACTTGCTGCAGCCGCTGCAAAGGCAGCGTTAATTTCTTCTACGGAAGCTTCTTTAGAAAGAACAGCAGTGAAATCGGTTAACGAACCTGTTGGGACCGGAACTCGGATTGCTGATCCATCAAGCTTGCCTTGCATAGATTGAAGTACTAAGCCAGTTGCACGGGCTGCGCCTGTAGAAGTAGGAATAATATTTATCGCAGCTGCTCTGGCTCGGCGCATGTCTTTATGAGGGCCATCAACAAGTGCTTGATCTCCTGTGTAAGCGTGGATAGTTGTCATTAAGCCTTGTGTAACACCAAACGCATCGTCTAATACCTTAACCATGGGAACAAAGCAGTTAGTCGTACAAGAAGCGTTTGAAACCACTTTGTGTGTTGCGGGGTCAAATGTGTCTTCGTTTACTCCAACAACAAAAGTTGCGTCAGCGTCAGCACAAGGAGCTGAAATAATTACTGCAGGAGCTCCAGCTGTAATATGTTGCCCAGCTTTTTCCTTAGTATTAAAGATTCCTGTTGATTCAATAACAACATCTACTCCAAGATCTCCCCAAGGAAGATCTGCTGGGTTTCTTTCGTTCAGAACTTTAAGAACATCCCCGTCAACGGAGATTCCTCCATCAACTGGTTTAATGTCACTTGATAATTTGCCTAAAACAGAATCGTATTTTAGAAGGTGAGCCATTGTCTCAACTTTGCCCAAATCGTTTACTGCAACAAAATCGATATCAGCGTTTGCTGCTTTGGCTGCACGAAAGAAGTTTCTACCTATTCTTCCAAAACCGTTAATTCCTACTTTTATTGTCATTTTGCAGTCTCCTAATATTGAGCTAGATCTTAAACCGATCGCAACGCTAGGATACCTTCTCATATCAAAATTTAGTAGGAACTCAAGATAAAATTGATTCAAGAACTTTCGCTAATTTGTTCGAATCGTGTCTTAAACCATTGGCTGCTAACAAATCTGCTTTTAACCAGTCGGAATTGTCGTTCTGTATCGAGATCTCAGCTGGATAAATTACTTTATCAATTTTCACTCCATGGCTATTAATTAACTCAACCTGATAACCAATATCATCTTCTTCAATCCCCGGAGCATCATTTTTGATATTAGCAACATATATATTTTGACCATTAGAAGCGTTTATCGCCTGAGTAATATCAGGGACAGCTATTGCAGCAATAACACTAGTAAACATAGAACCAGGGCCAAATATTATTTGATCAGCTTCAGCAATCCTTTGCAGGGCTTTAGCAGGGGCAAAAAGTGATTTGCTATCAAAGCTAATTGAACTAACCAGAATGTTATCTTTAGCGCTGTCTTCTATTGCAACTTGGCCAATTATCGGGCCTGTAGCTGTAGTACCAATCAACGAAACTGGGTTAACTGTTGCTGGATAAATCTCGCCAGCTGCCTTAGTTAGTCGGCAAAGCTCGTCTATTGCTGATTGGAAATCACCAGTTGCCAAAGTTAAACTAGCTAAAATCAGGTTGCCAATAGGATGCCCGGTTAAGTCGCCTGAAGTAAACCGTTTCTCCAAGTTTTGAGTAAGTACACCTTGATCGTTTGCAAGTGCAGAAATACACCTTCTAATATCTCCTGGTGCAGAGATCTGATACTGGTCTCTAAGCAATCCACTTGAGCCACCGTTATCTGCAACTGAAACTATCCCCGTGATTGTTCCAGCATATGATTTTAAAGATCTAAGAACTGTTGCTAAACCATGACCTCCGCCTAAGGCAACAACTTTAGGTGTGCTATCGTTTTTCAATGTCACGGTGCCTGACTACAGATTCCCAGTTAGCTTCTTTAAGTTTCTTGCTAATGAGTTCTGCTACAGAAACGGATCTGTGTTTACCGCCTGTACAGCCAATAGCAACTGTTAGATATGATTTACCTTCTTTAACGTAAGCAGGTAAAAGAGTAATTAACATCTCTTCCAGTTGAGTCATAAACTTTTTTGATACATCAGGTTTAGTTACGTATTGCTGAATAATGTCTTGCAGGCCTGTGAGCTCCTTTAGTTCTGGAACCCAATATGGGTTTGGCATAAACCGAACATCGAACATTAAATCAACGTCTCTAGGCAAACCGTTTTTGAAACCAAACGAAAGCAAAGAAATTTTTAGATTTGTTCCGTCGTTTAGTTTTGAATCACTAATTTGTTCTGTAATGCGATCTTTAAGTTGGTAAGGATTTAATTGTGAAGTGTCAATTACTAAATCTGCTACCGCTCTTGCACCTTGCAGGTTAATTTTTTCTTCGGCAATGGCATCACTCAAAGGTTTATCTGAAGCTAGCGGGTGTTTTCGTTTAGTAGCTTTAAACCTTGTAATGATAGTTTCTTTAGATGCTTCAAGAAATACTAGAGTAAAATCGTCAACAGTTGAACGCAACAGTTCGACTTGGTCAGACATTTCATCGGTGTAGCCGCCAATTACCAGGCCGACTTTTTCGTAATCTTGACCATCTGATACAGCTAAATTTCCAATTGTGGAAACTAACTCTGCTGGTAAATTATCTACTATAAACCAGCCTGAATCTTCTAATGCGTCTGCAGCAACCGAACGACCAGCGCCCGACATTCCTGCAATGACTACTACTTTTGCCATGAAGACAGTCTGACATAGTTCCAGCAGAATTCAATCTAATTCAGAACATATTTAATGGAATTGGTTGTAGATTGCTAAAGCGACATCGTTTGGTAACCAAGTTAATGCTTCTAGCTCCGAAAGCTCCGCCCGTTTAATTTTTGTGATACTTCCAACCTCTTCTAAAAGTCGTTTTTTGCGGGCTGGCCCTAGGCCGGCGATATCGTCCAAAACAGATTTTTTCATTTCTTTATCACGTAGTTTCCGATGATATTCAATGGCAAATCTATGAGATTCATCACGCAAACGTTGTAATAGGTATAGAGCCTCAGATTGTCTATCAATAACTATTGGTTGTTTAGAAGAAGGAACGTAAACCTCTTCGAATTGTTTAGCTAACGAACAGACAGCTATTTCGTCAAAAAGATCGAACTTTTTTAACACTCTGATAGCTACACTCAGTTGTCCTTTGCCGCCATCAACCATCAATAAATTTGGTGGGTACTGAAACTTACCTCGCTCGCTCACTGGTTTTACACGGTCTTCTACATACCGCTGAAAGCGTCTGGTCAATACTTCTTCCATCGCAGCGTAATCATCACTACCATCAACTTCGGTGACCTTGAATCTTCTATACTCTGAAGTTTTGGCTAACCCATCCTCAACAACTACCATTGAGCCAACATAGTTTGTTCCAGATAAATGGCTCATGTCATAACATTCAATTCTTAAAGGTGCTCGTTCTAGTTTCAACCACTTCTGTAGTTCGTTTAAGGCTTTGGCACGACTGTTGTGATCAGAGGCCCGTCTTAATCTGTGCCTTCTAAATTCTTCTACAGCATTCTGAGTTACAGTTTTTTGCAAAGTAACTTTGTCGCCACGTTTAGGAACACGAATTTTTACTTGAGAACCACGTTCCAGACTCAACCAATCTTGATACAACTTTGTTTCAGAAATCTCTTTAGGGATCAAAACTGTTTTGGGTGGTGTCTCGTCTGTGGCGGTATATAAACCTTCAATAACCTTTTCCATCAGCTCTTTTTCATTAAGGTTTTCAACTTTATCTAAAATAAAACTCCGCTGACCGGTGACTCGACCTCTACGCACATAGAACACATAGATTGCTGCTTCAAGATCGTCTTCAGCTAGACCAATTATGTCGAAGTCTTCATCACGGTCCCCTACCATTTGTTGTTTCTCGGTTGAACGTTCAATTGCTGCTAGGCGGTCTCGTAAACGGGCCGCCCATTCAAAATCTAAATCTTCAGCTGCTTGTTGCATTTCTTTGCTGACTCTTTCAACAATCTCGTCTGTGTCACCTTCTAGAAATTTGCAAAGGTCATCAACCATTTCTTTGTATTTTTCTTTTGTGACCTCGCCAACACAAGGGCCGCTGCATTTTTCTATGTGAAAGAGCAGACATGGTTTTTTAAGTTTTTCATGCCGTTTAAGTTTTGCATCGCTACAGCTTCGTAATTGAAAGCTGCGAAGCAGTAAATCGAGTGTTGATCTGATGGCATAAGCGTGTGCGTAAGGTCCAAAATATCTTATGCCTTTCCTTTTTTTACCTCGAATAACTTTAGCTCTTGGCCAAATATCTGAAACAGTGACAGCAAGATATGGATAGCTTTTATCATCAACTAAACGGACGTTAAACCTTGGTCGGTGTTTCTTAATCAGGTTAAATTCGAGCATTAATGCTTCAACGTTGGTGTCTACCTGGATCCATTCAACTCGATGAGCTGAAGCAACCATTTGAGCCGTACGAGGGTGTAGCGAAGATGTTTTAGCAAAATAGCTATTAACTCTTGAACGAAGAGATTTGGCTTTGCCAACATATATTATGCGGCTGTCCTTATCGTAGAACTGGTAAGAACCGGGAGTGTCAGGAATTGTTCCAGCTTCGGGCCTAAGTACCATAAGATTTGATCATATAAGGTTTTTAGACCTCGGGGTCATTCCCAACTTGATTGGGAATCTAATTTAGAATCAAAATCATCAGATCAAAGTGTGTAAACACGATAATGATGATCATAAGATAGAGACACTTATATGGGCCATGAAATCATCGATCTAGTAGAGCAGTGGATAGTTGATAACCGTGTACGTGCCCGAAGAGGTTTTTCGGATCAAACTGAGCGTGCTTATCGAAACGATATAGCTACTTTTTCAAAAGTATTGGCTGATCTTGAAGCAAGACCTGTTCCAGAGATTGATGAAGACGAGCAATGGGCCAAGCAAAATATGCAGCTTCAACGAATTAATGTAAACGATCTCACCGATCAGAATATCGCTGCAGTATTTGGACAAATGATAGATGATAATTCTGCGCCAGCTAGTCGTGGTCGAATGTTATCTGCACTGCGAGGTTTCTGCGCCTGGCTTTTTAAAAACGAGCATTTACGCATCAATCCAACTATTGATTTTGAAACACCTCAGGTAAGTGAGAAGTTACCCGTTGCTTTTAATGAAACCCAGCTGCAAGCCATTTTTGATGCTGCAGCTCAGCCGAACAAAAGGTTCCGTGCTAATTGGCCAAGACGAGACGTCTCAATTATCGGAGTACTTGCCGGTTGTGGTCTTAGATCTTCTGAGCTTACAGACTTAACTATTGCGGGTATTGATAGGCAAGAACAATTACGTATCCGGGTAACAGGTAAAGGTAACAAAGACAGAGTTGTACCGCTATCTGTTGAGGTGCTCGAAGCTGTAGACCTCTACCTAGATGAAAGAGCTGACAGAGAACTAGGCGGAACTAATAAAACTGATACGCTTTTTGTTCGAAACAATGGCGAAAAGATAAACAATCAAGCTTTACAGAATTTAGTTACTAATTGGTTAGGCACTGCAGGAGTCCCAGTTCCTCAAGGTGAAAAAGCACACGCATTCCGCCATACTTATGCTGTTTCTCAATTAGATCACGGCACAAACCCGGCGGAGTTACAAGCATTATTAGGCCATAAGAACTTGGCCACTACTAGCCAATATCTAAGACTGGCTGCAGAAGGCCTACACCACACAGCAAGAGCAACCGCCGTAAACACAATCCTAAAAAACGTTAAATATTGAAACCTCAAAACATTGGTAACTGTCTAAGAAGATTCCCACTTTGCCCGTAAACGGGACGTGGGAATGACGAATGTGAAACGTACCACCAATACAAGCTGTCATCCGTAAAAAGCTAGGCTGTCATCCGTAAAAAGCTAGGCTATCATCCGTAAAAAGCTAGGCTGTCATCCTCGACCACGATCGGGGATCCAAGAAGATGGTATACCCAATTACTTTGATCGTTTACCAATCATGGCAGAGAAGTTATCTAAAGATTCTAGAATCTCGTCTGCCGACCATTTTCTATTTCGAGTTGACCCACTAATTTCTTTTAAAACATTTGCCTCAACAAGACGTTCTATAGCTCTTATTGCATTCGCTGTAGTAACTCCTAATTCAGATTTAATATAATTCGTATCGATGACAGGCTGTTTAAATAGCAATTCTAATATTTTCCACGCGTTGGAATCTGACCTTGCTTCAACTTGCTCAGCCCAAGACTCTTTAATCACTCTGAGTTCATCAATTAGATACTGACCAGTTTCTAATGCAACAAAAGCTTTTTCTGCAATTAATTTAATAAGAACTTCTGGATCACCTTCCCTGAAAGCAGTAAGCGAATTAAAATATCCTCTTACATTAGTTAACAGCCCAGCAGAAATTGGAACGGTCACATTCTGGGCTATTCCTTTTGACTTCAATAAGGCGTGAATAATTGCCCTGCCTGTTCTTCCATTACCATCAGGAAACGGGTGGATTGTTTCAAACTGTGCATGAGCTACGGCGATTTGTGGAAGTATCGGAAGGTCGTCTCGATTCATAAACTCTGTTAGATCTTCAATTAATTCAGAAATATGTTCGTGGTGAGGTGGAACAAAATCTGCTTGATGTGGGCCAAAGCTAGTACCTCCTATCCAAACTTGTTCTTGGCGAAATTGGCCAACAATCGATGGTGAAGAATTTTCTAACAAAACCCTATGAATTTGAATTATGCCATCACTATTTAAATTATTTGCTAAATCAATAGCAGCCTTCATTGATCTTGTATTACTAGCAATTATTGTCGCATTTCGTTTCCGAATATCACCCAGTTCTGCTAATGCAATAGCTTTTGACGACGCCGTTAGATTTTCGATCTGACTAGAGGTAGCAGATTCTGAACGGAGCAGTAAAGAAGCAAATGGAACAAGATCGGTACCAAATTTTGTATCGAATCTGACAATAGCAGCTGTCGCATCTTCAATAAGTGCCAAGCTTTCATTTGATAGAGGAATACTTTTAATCTTAGAAATAGGTGCAACAACAGCTGCTGAGTAGTTACCTGTGTGTAATTTTTTTTGAGTTCTTGACATCATCGCAGATGCTTTTGATTCCCAAATTCGATTCTCTAAAGTTACTAAAGGCCATATATTATCCGAAACCATAGAGACACTATAGTATCCTTTAGGTACTTAGCGAATACTATAAAAAAATACATATTCTTTATAATCAAAATAGTTCTAGACAATAAAAACCTTTAAAGACCACCCTTCCTTGTCCCGATGTATTGGGGAGAGTGAGGACTACATCGTAATATGGTTGTTCAAATACAAAATGTTAGTAGAAGTTTTAATGCTGTAGAAGCTCTTCGTGGTATCAATATTTCTGTGCCAAAGGGATCTATCACAGTTTTATTGGGCCCAAATGGGGCAGGAAAAACTACAGCTATTCGCATGATAACTGGGGCCCTTAACCCCGATCGAGGCACTGTTAGAGTTTTTGGTTTAGATCCAACGACTACTGACGGTGAACTGATTCGAAGTAAATGTGGTGTAGTTTCTGCTAAGCCTTCGTTGTACGACCGTCTTAGCGGAAAAGATAACTTACTTTACGCTGCTGAGCTTTATGGAATTAAATCTGGAGAGACAACAACTCATCGCATTAAAGAAGCAGCTGCCCAATTTAGTATTCAAGATTCATTAAACTTACAAGTTGGCGGTTACTCAACAGGAATGAAAACTAGGTTAGCGCTAGCTAGAGCTGTATTGCATAAGCCGGAATTACTTTTACTTGATGAACCAACTTCTGGTTTGGATCCTGAATCGGCTGCCTCTGTACTTGAGATGGTTGGTGAGATGACCTCCCAAGGTCAAACCGTAATAATGTGCACTCACCTACTTTTAGAGGCTGAAGGTTTAGCAGATCGAATAGTTGTGATGGAACAAGGCGAAACAATAGTTGATGGGGTCCCCGATGAACTAAGTAAAGTTTTTTGGCCAAATCCTACTGCAGAAATTGTGGCCCAAAATGGTGAAGATTTAGATGCTATAACAAATTTTCATGGTGTGATTTCATACAACCGAGAGGGAAATATTGCGCAAGTAGAACTCGAGAACGAAATACTTTTAAGTGATATTATTCTTGAACTCAGCAGACACAATATTCGCTTGATATCTGTCAAACCAAATAAAGTCTCGCTAGAAGACTTGTACTTCAGAATTAGAAAAAGTAGTGATCTAGCAAACTCTATTGCTTGTTCATACGAAGAAGCTACTGAGCTCATAGGAGCTAGACAATGACCAAAGATGCAATAAGCAAGATCCAATGGGCACGAGTAATGACAGTTGCCCGGACAGATCTAAAACAGCTGGCGCAAGCTAAAGACTTTTGGCTACCAATGACAATATTGGGATCATTATTTTTCATTGTCGTACCTGGCATTTTGCTTTTCACAATTGTTTCGATTGGCGATGTTGACGTTGTTGCAAAAATCTCTGAAACATTAGAAGTATTACCAGAATCAGCTCGATCACAATTTAAAGGTGATTCACCAAAAGGTCGAACCGGCTACGCTTTGTCAGTTTTCTTGTTAGCACCTGTTGCCGTTATTGTTCCACTAACTATTTCTACTGCTGTTGGTGCAGCTACGATCGTTGGTGAACGTGAAAAAGGTACCGGAGAGTTCCTAGCACACTCGCCTGCTTCAGCTCGTGAAATATATTTAGGGAAGCTTATAGCAAGTTTGGTTCCTGGTTACATTACAGTTCTTGTTGGCTTTGGAGCTTACTCGTTACTTGTAAATCTTATTGTTGGTCCTTCTGCTGGCGGCTGGTTTTTCCCGACAGCTCAATGGTGGCTGATGATCCTTTGGGTTCTGCCTCCGTTCTTAGCAATCTGTCTTTCAATAGTTCTACGACTATCTGCACGGGTTAGCTCTACGGCTGCAGCTCAACAAGCTTCCGGATTAGTTTCACTCCCCCTTATCGGTATCGCTTATTCTCAATCAACTGGTGTATTATTCGGTGCAGGATATCTGCCAATTGTTGTTGGCGCCCTTGCATGGATAATAGGATTCTTTAGTTTATACACCGGTATGCGCAGCGTCTCTCGCTCTCGGTTATTAACCGTTGCTTCTGGTGTTTAGGTTTCTTGTGTATTCTTTTGATCTAGCTGGACAAGATAAGTTCCTGATAACACAAGTACACCTGAAAGTAGTGTCAGAAGTGGTAAAGACTCACTAAGAAATACTACTGCAAGAGATATTCCAATTATTGGTTGAATATATGTGAAAATACTGGCAACTGTTGCATCTACCAGCTGAATTGATTTTTGAGTTAAAAATTGTTGTGCCCCAGTGCATAAAAATCCAACTGCCAATGCAGAGAGAACCATTGTTGTAGTTGGATTAGTAATAGATGTGCTCTTTTGTATCTCTAAAAATGAAAAAGGGATTGCCAAAACAAGAGTTGTGAGACATATAAATATTGCAATTGTAATAGGAGAAATTTTCAGCGAATCAGCTAATCCTTGACTTTTTATTGTGTATGCGGCAAAAACAAACACAGCTGTGAACATTAATAATATTGACCATATTTTTGTTCCTTCAAAATTAATTTGAGTTGAAAACGAAACAATCATCACGCCTATGAAGCCCACTGATATCCCCATAAAGCTTTTGCTGGATAATATTTGAACTTTAGTGATGAAAAAATATCCAGCAACTATAGCCGGAGTTAGTGCATAGAAAAGTGGTATCACCGAAGCTGGGATATTCTCTAATGCTATAAAAAATAAAATTGGGTTTAACGCAGCAAGTAAAGCTGGAATTAGTACGAGTCTCCAATTTTGGATTGTTAACTGTTTTACTGGTACAAATGGAACTAACACTAGAGCTGCAGCACCAAAACGAATGCATAGTAAAGTGAAAGGCCCAAAGCCTTCAAAAGCATGTTTAGCAAAAGTTGGTATTGAACCTGAAGCTAATGCATTCAGTAATACCAGTACAATCCCAATGTTTATCGTTGATTTTCCAATAGGTAAGGAATGAGATTT
>Ga0114956_1000046_pt1 | contig 60117 bp, 37 predicted proteins | sample MaitaG_FD_87304 | JGI IMG/M metagenome (GOLD analysis project Ga0114956, IMG submission 87304) | Marine algal microbial communities from Maine, USA - Maine_Asex2 metaG | ecosystem: Host-associated > Algae > Red algae > Unclassified | place: Maine, USA | collected 2015-01-05 | reverse complement strand
GATAGAATTAAGACATTTGGGTTAGGTAAATTCAATTTTTAGGTATCGGAGTCATCAATTTAGGTATAGGTACATTCGCTTGAGAGCGCTACAGTTGTTGGTGAGAGGGAATTTATATGCCAACAGCGTTAATAATTGATGATCATCAACTTTTTGCCGGTGGTTTCAGTCACTTGGTGGGCTCCATCGATTCCATTGACAACGTTCGTTGTTTTAATAATCCGCAGTGTGCAGTTGATCTGGGTACAGAACAGAAAGTGTCTCTGGTTGTATCGGATCTCTATGTTCCCGGTTACAACATGTACGTTTGGTTCGAAAAGCTGCGAGCGCGGTTCTCTCAATCCAGTTTGCTGGTTATTTCTTCATCCATAAGTCGATCTGATCGAGTGGACTGTCTGGCCGCCGGTGCCGATTTGTACTTTGAAAAGCACGCTGATCCTCAACTGGTTGTCGACGGTATACAAGGCCTGCTGTGTAAAGTGCCATTGCCTGATGATTTTCTTGAACGAACGGCGATTGAAGCACAGGAGCTTGGTCTGACACACAAACAGATTGATATCCTTGTGCATTTGGCACGCGGTTTGTCTTTGAAAGAAATTGCAATCCGATTTAACATCTCGCCCGAGACAGTAAAATCGCATTTATCCAGAGTTTATGTGACCATTGGAGTTAGTGGCCGTAGTGCAGCGAGCGTGTGGGCGAAGCGGCATGGATTGATTTAAATCATGCACAGCGTAGCTGATTCAAAAAAAGAGCCAGATGTTATTGGCAGGCCAGTATCTCGTACCTGGCGTATTAGTGAGTCTTTATTTATTGTTGCATGCGTAGCGGTCTTCTCTGTTTATGTCGCAGGAACATTAAAGGTTACCGATTACCTGCTTGCTGACCATCTTGCAGGGTATGTGTACTCCGGCAATTATACTATTGGTATGGTTATATTTTTTATTGCATCGGTTGCGTATCTTCAGGTAGCTCGCTGGCGTTGCTGGGTTAATTGGCGTTATTATATACTCGGTTCTGTTGCGGTTTTTTTTCCATTGGTGTTTTTAGCGTCGAGTGTGAAGTTACTGATCAGTCCAGACGGCTCGTTAATCACCGTATTTAACGAGCTCTATTGTGAACCTGAATATCAAGCCAGAATATGTGGCCAGGCTTTCGCTGCATTGATATCCAGTATGTCACTGAGAGCCTTGCCTGTAGTGTTGTCTACACCCGCCATGTTCTGGTTCATTTTTATTAAATCAGAGTATATCTTTCGGCCTTTACGGTGAATACAGCTCAGCCAGATCGGGAATTGGTCCATGTAATTTGCCCGTCCATGCGCAAAATACTGTCTGATGAAATCGCGGCGGAGTCTGTCTTATCATCGCTGGCATATGGAAATCTGGCTATTTTTGTTGCAGTTCTTTTCTGTTTTTCAGGCCTGGACCCGACTGCAGCTATATCTTATGTTGTTTTTACTTTTGTAATATTGCTGACCACCGCCTTTGTTGGCTATGTGTGCAGGCAAAACACGGAAATTCAGTTTTGTTATGTAGCGGTGCTGAGCATAGTTTTTGTAAATGAGTTAGCTTTGGTATCAATTCTAGCCTTTGACATTACCGCTGATAACCGGGCTGACTCTGTTCTAGGTGTTGCTATCATTGTTAGTGCATCGTTTATTTCAGTCCATTTATGCGCGCGTCATACAGTGCCTATGCTGTTGTCGAAAGTGAGCGTAATTACTGCTTGTAGTGTTTTTCTCATTTTCTGTTCCACTCAAAAAGTCTCTAATAGTGAGGTGTTAGCGTCTCTAATGGTGGCGTTGTTAATCATGCTGTCAATAGGTTACTGGATACTCTTTCGCAGGCGACAGGAAATCCATTTGCAAGTGCAATTGCAGAAGATGAACGATTTGTCTGACAGACAAAATGCAGAACTGGTTGATGCGTTAAAGGAGAAGGATTACAGCCAACAACGTCTGCAAGATGAATCTGAGTTGCGTCAGAAACTGATTAGTCATATTGGACACGACCTTCGTCAACCAATCAGTGCGGCAGGCTATATGTTAATGGAGATGGGTAAGCAGGAACACAATCAAAAACAAGCATTGCTTATTGATGACACGCGTGAATGTGTGCAATCAGCGGGCCGCATGATAGAGAACATTGTGCAATTCACTCACTATGATAATCTGGAAATTGATGTTCGCCCTGAGATCATTAGTCTGAACGAAATTCTACAATCGATATGCCGTGAATATTCGGTTAGCGCTTGTCAGGCCCATTGTCGTATGCGATGTGTTGAAACCAGCATTACCGTCCTGCTCGACCCCGATCTGCTAAAACGCATAATTCGAAATTTGACTATTAACGTTATAAATCATTCGGATGCAACAAAATTGCTATTGGGTGTGCGTCGAACGGTTGCGGGTATTGAAGTGTGGGTTGCTGATAATGGGTGTGGTTTGCAAAGCAGCGACAATACTCGGGACTCGGCCAGAGAAAGGCAATCGCAAACGGGTTTGGGGTTAGGGATGAAGATATCGAAACAGTTAGCTGAAGCTTGTGGAGCACAACTTAAGTTTCACTCCCGGCAAGGTGAGGGGACTGTTTGCAAGCTGGCCATTCCTCACTTATTGATTGTGACCCCCGATAATACCACCGAGCTTGCAGATAAAAACAAGGACATTGCTCTTTCCTAGTGCTCGATATACTCAGTTGGATAAATGCTTTAGACTTATTAACGGTTTTATGTCCACGTACTGGAGAGTGTCTTGGCAAAGTTAATCCACGCAATGTTTCGGGTGCTCGATCTTGATCGGTCAATCGATTTTTATTCGAGGGCTTTTTCACTACGCGTGTCGCACAAACTGGACTTTACTGAGTTCACATTAGTCTATCTTCGTAATGAAGAGTCTGATATGGAAATAGAACTCACATTGAACAAAGGCACATCAACGCCGTATGATTTGGGCAATGGCTATGGTCACGTTGCTTTTGTCGTAGATGATCTCAAAGCAACACATGCCAGATTTATCGAACAAGATTTAGCTCCGAAGGACATTGTCGAATTTTCGCCAGATGGTGAACTTGTGGCGCAGTTTTTCTTCTGTACCGACCCGGACGGGTACTCTATTGAAGTGCTGCAGAGGCATGGGCACTATCAGTAGTCCAGTACACTCGTATTGTTTATTAGTCCAATACCTTAGTATTGCTCTGGAACATTGGTACCAGCTATTGCATCAGAAAATGCAGTATTTCTGAGGATGCAGTATATTGTACTCCCACCAATTGGAGTCATGTTATGGCACTCGAAGATACCGTTTGCACACTCGTACCTTATTTCACCGTTCACGATGGCAAGCTTGACGCGTTTAAAGCGCTGGGCGAGAAAATGGTTGAGAAAACCAAGTCCGAGAACGACGTTGTTTTTTATGGCTTTAGCTTTAGTCATCAACTTGCTCATTGTCGAGAAGGCTATGCGAGCGCTGCAGGTATTCTGAAGCATCTTGAAAATGTCGACGACCTGTTGCAGGAGGCGTTAAAAATCGCCAGCTTAGACCGGCTGGAAGTTCATGGTCCTGCATCTGAAGTCGCTGCTTTGCAAGAACCGTTGAAAGGTTTAAACCCAACGTATTACGTGATGGAAACCGGGTTTCGTCAGTAGCTCGGAAATCTTCAGCTCTTGGTTAATTCGATCTATAGAAAAGCGCTGTTCGACATTCCTGATAGTCTCATTTATCTGGATGGAAATTCGCTCGGACCGCTACCAAAAAACGTATCTGCTCGCGTCGCTGAAGTTATTAGCGCGCAATGGGGCACTCATCTGATACGCGGGTGGAATGATTGTCAATGGATGCAGCAACCCGGGTCGGTTGGCGATCGCGTAGGGCGGTTGATCGGCGCGCCACCGGGCAGTGTTGTGCTCGGGGATACGCTATCTATAAAAGTGTATCAAGCCTTGTCCTCTGCATTGAAAATGCGTCCTGAACGGCGAACTATTTTGTCTGAAAAAGGTAACTTCCCCACCGACTTGTATATGGCTCAAGGTCTGATCAACACGCTGGACGCAGACTACTCACTTCTATTGGTTGAGTCCTCAGAGATAGAGGCAGCTATCGATGAATCTGTGGCAGCCGTCTTGTTAACGCAAGTCGACTATCGCTCCGGTCAGTTGCTCGACATGCAAAAGATCACGGCTTTAACGCACCGTGCAGGTGCTGTCAGTATATGGGATTTAGCCCATAGTGCTGGCGCACTGCCGGTTGATGTTGAACAGAGTCAATGTGAGTTTGCAGTGGGTTGTACCTATAAATATTTAAATGGTGGGCCTGGTGCTCCAGCGTTCATCTACGTTCGCCCTGATCTGATTACCCTGACTGAGCCGGCGTTGGCGGGGTGGTTGGGTCACGACGCACCGTTTGCTTTTGAGCCAGACTATCGACCAGCGAACTCCATTGGTCGCATGCGTGTTGGCACACCACCTGTATTGCAGGTCGGTGCATTGGATGCGGCATTAGATGTATGGGAAGACGTTGATATTAGTGCGGTGCGAGAAGTCAGTATCGAATTGTGTGAGCTGTTTATAAGAGAAGTGGAAGCGCGCTGTTCACAACTTCGGCTGGCTAGCCCGCGTAACGCATCCGATCGCGGCTCGCAAGTCTCTTTTTCGTTTGAGCATGGTTATGCGGTGGTGCAGGCGCTGATCGATCATGGCGTTGTCGGGGATTTTCGCGCACCGGACATTATGCGCTTCGGATTCACGCCACTTTACATCAATGAAGCAGATGTGGTGTTGGCCGTGGACAAGCTAGAACTTATTTTACGGAACGATATCTGGAGGCAGGCGAAATATCAAGTGGTTAAATCAGTGACCTGATTGTTTAGTGTATGGTGTGTCCGGCGGCAATAATAGTTGCCATGTGAGTAGCTATGGGTTAACAAACGCCGTGGGAGTCAGTTTTGCACAGAAGAAAACTTGCCGAAAACCTGGAGGTATCCGCACTGGGTTTAGGTTGCATGGGTATGAGTGAGTTTTACGGTCCTTATGACGATGATGAATCTTTACGGGTTTTGCATCGAGCCGCAGACATGGGAGTTAGCTTTCTGGACTCTGCAGAAACTTATGGGTCGAATCACAACGAAGAACTGCTGGGTCGCTTCATCAAGCAAACCTCGCAACCGGTTGAAATTGCAACTAAGTTCGGCATCGTTAGAAAGCCAGGTGAATACAAGCGTGTTATAGATAACAGTGTTGGTTACACACGAAGCGCTTGCGAGGGGTCATTGCGTCGGCTTGGCGTTGACTGTATTGACTTGTATTACGTACATCGCATCGATCAAAATCAGCCTATTGAAGAGGTCATGACAACGCTTTCAAAGCTTGTAGCAGAAGGAAAGATCAAGCACATTGGTTTGTGTGAGGTCAGCGCTGCAACTTTGCGAAAAGCGCATGCCGTGCACCCGGTCTCAGCTGTTCAAACAGAATATTCACTTTGGACACGTGATGTTGAAAGTGAAATTTTGCCAACTTGTAAAGAACTTGGTGTTGGATTTGTACCGTACTCACCGCTTGGGCGTGGTTTTCTGACCGGTACTTATGATAAATCGACTGAATTTGCTGAAGATGACTTTCGTGCAAATCTGCCACGCTTCTCTAGTGAAAACATGTCCAAAAACCTCGCTATAGTCGATTGCATGCGGTCCCTCGCGACAGAAAAGCAATGCACTGAGGCGCAGGTGGCGTTGGCCTGGTTGCTATCGCGTGGTGACAATATCGTGCCTATACCGGGCACCAGACGGGTTCATTATCTGGAAGAGAACGTTGCCTCAGCTGCAGTGACCTTTACCGATCTGGAGTTAAAAGAGCTTGACGCGGCTATCGATCAATTGACTGTTGCTGGTGATCGATATACTGAAGAAGGTATGAAAGGCCTGAATGCCTGACTGAGTAAACAAACGGAGCCAGAGCGGCTTGTTAGTTTATTCGAGCGCAACGGCTTGTTCGGCAAGATCGGCAGCGTTCTCTGCTGTTTGATCGGCCAGTAGCCAGGGTTCAGTTTTAACTCGCAGCATGGCTTCAATGCGATTCTTTACGTTCATTTTTCGCAAAATGGACGCAACATGGTTTTCTACCGTTCGTTGTGAACGCGACAATATTTCAGACATTTCCCGATTACTGCGGCCTTCAACAATATGTGCAAGGATGGCTTGCTCCTTGGCAGTAAGCCCCAGCGGATGTCGGCGGGCCTCTTTGCGCGGTCCGCGTTTTCTATTGGTCAGTAAATCGGTATAACCATGCGCTTCTGCCAGATTACGCAGTTTTTCAATCGTGCCGGCTGCATGGCATGGTTCGAGTAAATCCAATGCACGTTGATAATGACGTTTCGGATTATCGTTAGTTGTATGCATCAGACATACAGCACCTCGGTACGGATTGCCTTTGGCTACCCATTCATCACATGCCCTGTCAAAATGACCATCCACCTCAAGTTGATAAGGCAATGGCAGGGCAGTGTCTGACTTAATAGCCAGTTCGACGCCGTAACGATGCATCCATATACCAATTTCTGCACCACGCCAAGTGTTAATCGGTATGCGACTGATCAATTTAATTTGTTCTATATGAGCTAGTGCATTCTCATCGTTGCCCTCATGCCATGCCTGTTCAATCATACTGATGTAGGCAGGGCAAATATAAAGTGGTTCACCTACGCTAATTGAATCTGCCAGTGCTTTTTGCATTAGTTCAGTTGAATCTGTCTTGCGCATCCGAAGTCTCACACGTGCAAGCACCAGCAACGCAGGTAATTTCATCAATAACGTCTGGTTTTCTACTTGAAGAGCGCCGGCTGCAATCGTGTCCGCTTCTTCAAAGCGGCTTTGTTCCATTTTCAATTGCGCCATCAATCCAATTAGATAGTAAGTCCAGCTGTCTAAATCGTGCTCAGTGTCAAACGCGATGCCATCGGCAATGGCCGTTTGTGCAGCATCGTAGTCAAGCCCCCACACCGTGCCGGTTGCTGTATTGGTATAAACACGCGCTGCATGCTCATGAAAATCGTTTTCAAGCGCGACTTCCAGACTTTGCTCTAGTAATAACAGGCCGTCTTGATCGTCGTCGATTAGTTTGGCCGAACCGATATTGCATAAGGCGTGAGTGCGAACTTCTGATGAAGGGTACCGTTGTTCGAGTTCCAGGGCTTTTTCACCGAATTCTATAGCCTCTTCCACACGGTCATTGAGCATGTGGAATTGAGAATTCAAACTGTAAGCCATAGCACGTTCCGCAGATGGCTCGGTTTTCTCAAGTGTACTGATGGCATCCGCAATGTAGCGATTAGCCAGCTCGGATTCACCACGATACCAATGCTGTCGGGATAGCCAACGCAAATTCTCACCTATCTTATCGGTGTGCCCCAGTTTTCTTCTTAGCTCCAGTGCTTTATGGCGTGCCTGAATAGTTTCATCGTCAATGGCAAGTAAGGCAGATTCATAAGACCAGCATTCGTATATGTTAGCGGTGATTTCGTCGTTAGCGCAGTCGATATAACGAAGCGCTGTCGCGTAGTGTGATGCAGCTTCAGCGTGTGATCCGGTTTCGGCAGCGTGTTGTCCAGCCAACTGTGCAAGCATAAGAACCTCTGCGGACAAACCGGCTTCGTCCGCGTGATAGAGCTTTTGGTCTATGGTGGCGTCTATCTGAGAGTTATCGAGTATTGAGAAAATGCGTTTATGAAACTCCTGTTGGCGATACTTGGGTACACGGGACAATGTTCCGAGGCGCGCGAGTTCATGTCTGAATCTGTATGAGTACTCGCCATCGGTTTTCAAAAAATTGCCTTGTACACAGGCGTTTAATAGTTCTGGTCCCTTGGGATCGAACAGCGCGCTAACCAACTCACTACTGATCTTGTTTGGAATCACACTGATGGTTTCTAAAAACTGCTGATGTGCGCTCTCAAGACGATTAATGCGTGCCCCCACAGCATCTTGAATAGAGTCAGGAACGTAATTCTCGGTTGGGGTTCCAGCAAGGTGTTCAGTGATATAGAAAGGATTGCCGGCAGTAACGGTATGCAGGCCTGTCGATGATTTTCCTGCGGCAGTCGCCATTAATGCCACGCCGTGCTCGGATAGTGGTGCAAGATTAAACCGGCGCAAGATAGAATGCGGGAAGTCTCCAAGGCATTGGTGAAGCGGGTGGTTTACGTTTATTTCATCAGTTCGGTAACTGATTACAAGCAGTATATTGAGAAAACTGATTCGTCGACTGATACATTTTATTAAATCCAGAGTAGCGTTGTCTGCCCAATGTGCATCTTCAATAACCATGACGCTTGGTTTGGCAGTGGTCTGCAATTCCTCAAGCAGCGCACTAACCAGCCTGGAAAATGAACGATCATTTTCCAGTGCGGCCTGCACTTTTGGGCCAAACTCGAGCACCATATCGTGAAATGGCCCGAGCACACGAGGTGTGGTCAGTGGGTCGCAGCTGCCCCATCTTACAATCAGGTCTTCATCGAGAGATTCAACAAATGCGCGCAAGAATGTTGTCTTGCCAATACCGGCTTCTCCACTGACCAATGCGATCGCACCCTGCGCGCCAAGCTTGGCTGCAAGCTCTGAAATACACTGGAGTGGTACATCGCGTTCTAACAACATGAACTGATATCCGGCCGGGCAAAGTCAATCGCTCGTTCTAGCTTAGGTAGATGACAGACCCTATTGGTTAGTAGGTTTGCAGGGGGTTACCGCGTACATTTAGGAGTTTGGCACATCAGGATTGGCCGGCATACCACCCAAATAGACTATAGTGCCGCGCCTAATTGCGATATTTTGCCCCGTTTTGTCAGCCGGCTGCTCTTGCTGCATCGCCGTGTAGTCTGGAGAACGATGTCATGCTGGTGCAGACCAGCGGGGGTTATTTGCTTAACTCCGATCTGTTCGCTTGCGACTATGCCTGGGCGAGCATCGATTTAAAATAGTGCAAGTGTGAATTGAATTAGAGATGGGCATAGTACTAGTATCACTAGCGTCTTAGAATCAGCCACCAACGACCAATGTTAACGAGGTCGCCGAGTGCTCGGGCAAAGTAGGTAAGTGCCGCAGCCTTTAAAACTGACTGCACTGCAGGTAAGTCCTGTGGTTCTACGTACTCGCCTTTTTCGAGTATAGGTAAGGCTTTGCCAAAGCTTGCATCCCATTCTTCGGGTAGCACGATTAAATAGAGTAGCGCACCAATTAACTGAAACAGCAGGCTTGCAGCTATGAACAGGAAAATAGCAGCCGGAGCTCGAACCAATATGCCAACAAATGGCAAAACATAGATCATCAGTACACCGGCCTTTTTAAAGAGCGATGCGACTGGCAAATACTTGGTCCTTAGCTTGGAAATAACTTCGTTACGCCCAAATTGAATGGCATGACCTACCTCGTGGGTGGCCACGGCAACCGCTGTTATCGATTTTCCATTGTAGATTGACGGGCTTAGTCGCACGGCTTTGTCCACCGTATCGTAGTGGTCTCCTCCTTCCCGGGTTTCTTCGACTATGACATTTTCCAGATCGAAGCGTTTTAACAAATGTATAGCGAGTTCACCGCCAGTGCCGTCGATATCGGCCCGTTCCGTTGCGTGCCGTTTCATTATCAGCTTGACCCACAAACTGGGCACCAGGGCTAGTAGTAGTAACAGCGCCGTGAGAATGATGAGGTGCATGGTTTAGCTAGCTGTTGCGCAGATGGGTGATAAATTCTTCCGTTAGTGCATTGTTTTGAGGCATTTTATAGCGTCGTTTGTAGCTGCGTACCGCTTGCATGGTTTTCTTGCCCGGAATGCCGTCAATCTCACCTTTATAGAGTCCATGGCTCTGCATGGTTTCCTGGACCAACATGATGTCGCTGGTAGATGCGCTGGGCGGCGAGCCCTTTTCGTTGACCGTTGGTTGCATATAAGAACGCAGTGTTCGAGAGTAAACTGGGAAGGCTAACTTATTATCCCGTGTTGTGGGTAAAATAGGGATGGTTAACAGGCCAGATTTGCATCATTTTATGACCAACTACATCGAAGAGCTGCAATGGCGCGGCATGATTCACGACGTAATGCCAGGCGCTGAGGAGCATCTGCAGGAGTCTGTGCGAAGTGCCTATGTTGGTTTCGACCCCACAGCCGATTCTTTGCACATTGGTAATTTGGTTACCATTATGATGCTGGCGCATTTTCAGCGCAGCGGCCACAAGCCTGTTGCACTGGTGGGCGGGGCAACCGGAATGATTGGCGACCCTTCAGGAAAATCGACCGAGCGTAATTTGCTGGATGAACCCACGTTGCGGCACAACCAGAATGCTATTCAGCGTCAGCTTGAGCATTTCCTGAATTTCGACGCATCGCAAAAAAATGCTGCGCAAATGGTCAACAACTACGATTGGATGAAGGCATTTTCCTTTCTGGATTTTATTCGTGATGTAGGTAAGCACATAACCGTTAACTATATGATGGCGAAAGACTCGGTAAAGAATAGAATTTCTGTCGACTCCAACACCGATGCTTCAGCCGGTGGTTTGGAAGGCATGAGTTTTACCGAATTCACCTATCAGCTTGTTCAAGGCTATGATTTTCTACACCTGTTCCGCGAACATAAATGCACTTTGCAAATGGGTGGCAGTGATCAGTGGGGGAATATTACAACTGGCACGGAGCTGATAAGACGTATTGGCAACGGTAAGGCGTTCGCCATTACGTGTCCATTAATTACGAAGGCAGATGGATCCAAGTTTGGCAAGAGCGAAGGCGGCAACGTCTGGCTAGACCCGGTGCGCACCTCCGCATACAAGTTTTATCAGTACTGGTTAAATTCCAGTGATGAAGATAGCGAAAAGTACATTCGAATATTTACTTTTCTAACTGAAAATGAAATAAATTCTCTTATAGAAGAACACAGCGAAGGCAAACACTTGCGAGTACTTCAAAAACGTCTCGCAGATGAGATCACTACCATGGTGCATTCGGCCGATGCATTGGACAAAGCTCAGAAGGCCAGTTCAATCCTTTTTGGCAATGCAACAGCAGACGATCTTAAAGAGCTCGATGAGCAAACGTTTCTGGATGTGTTCGATGGCGTACCGCAGGCAGAAGTACCAGTGGCAAGTATTGCAGCTGGATTGGATATTGTCGCAGCACTTGCAACCGACACTGGGTTTCTGAAATCCAATGGTGAGGCACGACGGGCTTTGAAGGAAAACTCAGTTGCAGTCAATAAGGTAAAGGTTGCCGATGAACATAAAATTGGTAAAGAAGATCTGATTAATGGAAAGTTTGTTTTGCTGCAGCGAGGTAAGAAAAATTATTTTGTACTGAAGGTTGTATAGCTGACCGACCTATCTGATCACGCGAATTGGCTGGCGCTTTCCAGTTGGGCTTGAACTCACAATCAGGTCGTATATTCTGCCTGTTTGAGTGCCATGGACTGAAACTCTTTGTTGCTCGAATCGTTGCAGAGGAGCGAACGCCATTACATTAGCGTCAAATTCAACGGTGCAGTTTGGCAATACAGGGGATTTTATAGCGATACCTGCAATATCATTTATTGTATGCAACCCAACCGGCTCTGGAAATATCACTGCACGTTCGTAACCGGTTCGCAAATGTACCTCCAGAGGCTTTGCGTCATATTGAACGATGATGTGCTCAGCCCACTCACCCATTGGTTTTACTTTATCCAGTGCTTGTACACCGGTAGCTATTGAAAGCAATAGCAGCAGGGTGGTTGTCATGAGCGGTATTTTTTCGCGCGCGAGTATTTCGCAGCCGCAACGCATTAGCAAAAATTTCAACTTCATCTTGCTCATATTGAATTCACTTCGCTGGTCAATTTTACCCGTCAATTTTACTTGGTTTAAGTTCAACAGCTTACCGCCACTGGCGTGACGGCGCGGCGGACAGGTAAATCGTACTTTAACAGCAGTAGTGGGTGATAAGTTAAGTTGGTTTATTTCACAGTATGTTCGCGCTGGATCACAACTTTGCACCAGAAGACGCAACTTATGATCATGTAGCCGGAATGCTTTGAGTTTCTTCTTGTTTGCTTTGCATGAACTGGTAGACATTAAAATGAAATTGGTGCTACTGTCGATGCCCCGGAAATACTGACTTAATCAAGGACGATAAAGTATATGTATAGCAATATCAAACCTGTATCAGCACCGACTGCCGCTTCGACGTCGAAATCAACTTCGAAGTATTCTTCGCAATCTACTTCGCAATCTACTTCGCAATCTACATCAATAAGCGAAATGGCCACAGCGCTTGCTCACGAAATAAACACCCCCATTGGCACCATCAGAAATATTTTACTGAAGCTGAAGGTGCAGCTGAATAATCCGGATACATCCGTAGAGGTGTTAAATGCTGCTCTTGATCGAGCGTTGATGCAAACACAATATAGCCGAAATATTATTGACCGTATCAGTGAATTTACACAAGCGCGCAGACACAGACTTGAGCTTCTTGATGTAAGTCATCAGCTTCAGGATGCTATTGGATTGCTCGAGTGGTTGCTCAGCAGCAGTTCATGTGAGGTAAAGCTAGAAATGCCGGACTCCGGGCTGCGTATCAGCGGTAATGCAACCATGTTGCAACAGGTGATAGTCAACCTGATACGTAACGCGATAGATGCAATGCGGAGTCAGAATGTAGAACAAAGAGTTGTTACAGTAACAGCTGAGCAAGTGGATGGAAAAGTCATCATTTGCGTTGCAGATACTGGTTGCGGGTTGGCCGACAAGGTAGATAAACAGCTTGTTCCATATGACAACAGCGAATCTGGTGGGATGGGTATCGGGCTGAATATTTGTAGATCATTCATTGAATTACATCGTGGCCGACTTTGGCTTTCGCTTGACAAGATTGCAGGCAGCGCCTGCTATGTGGAGTTACCTTTGGCTTCACCGGCAGAGCTGCAAACATACTGCTCGAAATGACTAACAAAGCTTCGGGAGATAAAAAGGTATATTTACTTGATGATAACGATGACTTTAGAGAGTCTGCAGTGGGGCTGCTTGAAGCGATGGGTTATCGGGTTGAGGCATTTGCAAATCCGGCACCTGCGATCGAACGCTTTACGCAGATAAAAAATGATGTCGGTGCATGCTTGCTACTCGATATTCAGATGCCAACAATGAGTGGGCTGGATGTGTACGAAGTACTGAACGAAAAAAGCATTGCTTTGCCTGTGATCTTCATGACTGCTCATGCGGATGTGCCAATTGCTGTAACCGCTATGTCTATGGGGGCGCTTACGTTTCTGGAAAAACCACTAGACCAAGTCGCCCTGGTCGGCGCACTTGTCAGGGCTTTTTCATCGCCTGTGCAATTGCGTAGAAGTGTTTGCCGTAGTAGCGAAGAACATGGTGAAACTCGGGTAAGTCTCGGTGAATTAACGCCACGTGAGGCACAGATTCTTCAAGGCATACTGGCAGATCAGGGGAACCGGCAAATGGCTCTTGAACTAAATATCAGTGTAAAAACGGTTGAGCTTTATCGCTCAAAAATGATGACTAAGCTCAAGGCAAAAAACGCAGCTCATCTGGTCAGAATGGTCATGGCTTGTGAGCGGGCGTAGTCAGAGATTGCCGGTATTTGTTCTGTAAGCGACGTCGAATTTCAACTACTAGCCGTGTTTTCCGACAAAAACAAGTGGCGGTATTGGCCATCATTAGGTATGTTCAGGGTATTCAGAGCTGGTGATCAGGCGTCTTCTGCACGGCTTGCAGTTGCTTCTGTTTCATTCTGTCTCGCAATAAAATTACAACTGCTAAATATATTAGTATTGCGGTTGTAACGGTTATCCATGAACAGGTATTGGAAATGAATTCCTTAAAACACTTTACGCTTTGTCTCAGTCTATTGTTTCTCTCCTCTTGCATTACTTACTCCTCAGGGGAAATCGTACGTCCTAAAAAAGACCGCTCGAAAGCTGAGCGCCCAAAAGCTGAAGTTCAAAAAGATGAAGTGCAAAAAGCTGAAGTTCAAAAAGCTGAAGTTCAAAAAGCTGAAGTTCAAAAAGCTGAAGTTCAAAAAGCTGAGGTGCCGCCTGCTAAGTCGCTGGTAGCGCAGGATTTTGTAAACGTTATGATGCAGGTTGACGGGTTGGTTCCGACAAAGTCCACTGTATTAGAGTTTAGCTCAAGCGATCTCAAGCAAAAAAATCTGGAAAATCGAGATTTTGGTAATGCATTGCACGGTGCCGCTGCCGAAGCTGGCTATACCGTTAAGGCAGTTGATGAAGTGGATGGATCTAACCCGGTGAAATTCTCTGTCACTGAATTGAAAAACACGGCCGACGGCGTGGTTTCTACTTATGACGTATCTGTCGGCGATGTCGATTTCCGACGCGAGTATTTGCCGGTCAGCAATGGTCGAGTGACACCTCGCAAAGCAATGTTGATCAGAGGAGCTGATATTGCCAACATCGAATCTGACGATTCCATTTTTGAACAGAAGCCTGTTCAGAAAGCCGAAGCTGTTGTGCCACCAGTTGTAAAAGAGCCTGTGGAGAAACCGGCGATGCAACCAATTGATGGTTTTGACTCTCCAGTTGCACGTAAGGATGAGAAAAGCCGTTTAGAGGCTGAGCTAGAAGAACAGGGGCTTGAAGTTTCTAAACCAGCAATTGTCGCTGCACCGACGACCAGTGCACCAGCGACTAATGCACCAAAGAACAATGCGCAAAAGACTGTCGGTAACAAAATTAACATTGCCGAGTCCGGAACTTCAAACTACGATAGTTTGCTCGGTGGAAAGCAAAACGTAGCAGAAGAAATTCTGGTTTTTGGTGATGATTCTTATGTACTGGGTTCGCGCAACAAGAAGATACTCAGTGATATTATGGAATCATATAATCCTGAAACCGATGTTATATCGGTTGTTGGCTGCTCGACTGGAACCACAAAAATTTCTAATGGCAATGCAGCGTTGGCCATTGGTCGGGCAAACAGAGTCAAAGAAGCGTTGCTTTATAGCGGTATTGAGCACGACAAAATCTATGACGAAGGCTGTTGGTCGCCAGATGCAAACAGTACGCCTTTTCCAAACAGGGGTGTGGTCATTACCGTAAAACGTGGGGTAGACAACGGCTAGTTGACTGCTTTGCGATTATGTAAGTTTTCGTGCATTCATTATAGTTGGCAGAAGCAATGTCACTTAAAAAATAGGTAGCTACTGAATCATTCGTCGCTCGACCATGCACAGCTAAAAATATAATTTGACCATTTGGATAAATATTGGTTTAATTGGGGTCTTGTTTGTAGCTGAGGTATGAGCATGCAAAGTGAGCTGATTCAGAAACTCACCACTGATCTTCACGAGCCGCTTAGCAAGCATGAGGCGCTGGTTGAATCTGATCGATGTTATTTTTGTCATGATGCGCCTTGCGTTACCGCTTGTCCTACCGGTATTGATATTCCGCTATTTATCCGTCAAATCAACACCGATAATCCACACGGTTCTGCCAGGACGATATTTAACGAAAACATATTTGGCGGCATGTGCGCGCGTGTGTGCCCAACTGAAACTTTATGTGAGCAAGCCTGCGTTCGCACGACAGCCGAAGAACGGCCGGTAAAAATCGGTGAGTTGCAGCGTTTCGCAACTGATTCGCTGATGAGCACTGGTGAACAACCCTATGAAAGAAAGTCACCGACCAATAAATCTGTGGCGGTAGTGGGTGCGGGACCGGCTGGCCTGTCGTGCGCGCACAGACTAGCCCTGCACGGACACAAGGTCACTGTGTTTGATGCGTTGCCTAAATCAGGTGGACTAAACGAGTACGGCATTGCAACCTACAAGACCATCGATGATTTCGCCCAGCGTGAAGTGGACTACATACTCTCCATTGGTGGCATTGATGTACAGAACGCTAAAGCGCTTGGCAAAGACTTTACATTAGATTCGTTGAAGCAGGAATACGATGCCGTTTTTCTTGGCATTGGGTTGGGTGATGTCAATAGTGCAGGCCTGGACGCAGAGGATGCCGGTAACGTTGAAGATGCGGTTGATTTTATTGCACGATTACGTCAGGCACCAAATAAAGCTGACGTCGGTGTTGGGCGGCATGTTGTGGTGATCGGTGGTGGTATGACTGCGATAGATGCAGCGGTGCAATCTAAGTTATTGGGGGCAGAAGATGTATCGGTTGTCTACCGACGGGCGCAATCACAGATGAATGCCAGCCGCTACGAGCAGGAATTGGCACAAACTAATGGCGTACTACTCAAAACACACCTGCAGCCAAAAAAAATAATAAGTCAGGCAGGCGCAGTTACCGGAGTTGAGTTTGAATACACAGAAATTAGAGATGACAAGCTAATGGGTACGGGTGAAACAACCACCATCAACTGCGACATGGTGTTAATGGCGATAGGTCAGTCACTGGCCGAGCAGGCCAGGGAAAATAACATTTCATTGTCTGCGAATCGAATCGAGGTTGATGAACATCAGCGCAGCAGCGATGCGCAAATCTGGGCCGGTGGTGATTGTGCCAGTAATGGCGAAGACTTAACCGTTGCTGCGGTTCAAGCTGGCAAGCTTGCCGCGGAGTCTATACATGAAGTACTTTTAAGTTAGTTGCGACAACATTGATTCATTGTGGCACTAAACGCATGACGCTTACTGCGTTATCAGGAGAACAGACCCATGGCTGATCTATCGTCGAACTTTCTTGGCATTCGTTCACCGAATCCGTTCTGGTTGGCTTCAGCGCCCCCTACGGACAAAGAGCTGAACGTTGTTCGTGCGTTTGAAGCAGGTTGGGGCGGTGTGGTGTGGAAAACGCTGGGTGAAGACCCACATATTGTTAATGTGAATGGACCGCGCTACGGCGCAATCTATTCTTCTGATCGAAAGCTGATTGGTCTGAACAACATAGAGCTGATTACCGACCGACCTTTGCAAATCAACCTTGATGAAATAAAGCGGGTTAAACGAGACTGGCCGGACAGGGCCGTTGTTGTTTCGCTGATGGTGCCGTGCGAAGAGAGTCATTGGAAAGACATAGTCAAGAAGGTGGAAGATACCGGGGCCGATGGTCTGGAATTAAATTTTGGTTGTCCGCATGGTATGTCCGAGCGCGGTATGGGGGCAGCCGTTGGGCAGGTGCCTGAATATATCGAAATGGTGGCCGCCTGGTGTAAGCAATATTCAACATTGCCAGTAATTGTCAAACTCACACCCAACATCACTGATATTCGTCTGCCTGCAAGAGCAGCCCAGGCCGGCGGTGCAGATGCTGTGTCTCTTATTAATACCATCAGTTCTATTATTAGCGTGAACCTCGATACGATGTCGCCGGAACCATCGATTGATGGCTGGGGTTCGCATGGTGGATATTGCGGTCCGGCGGTAAAACCTATCGCCATGAATATGGTTGCCGAGATAGCTCGTGATCCTGAAACAGCAGCACTTCCCCTATCGGGAATAGGTGGAATCACTACCTGGCGTGATGCGGCTGAGTTTATGTCGCTGGGCGCGCAAAATGTTCAAGTGTGTACGGCTGCCATGACCTACGGGTTTAAAATCATAGATGAACTCACAACCGGGCTCTCAGGCTGGATGGACCAGGCTGGTTATAACAAGCTTGATGATTTTATTGGTCGTGCCACGCCTAATGTTAAAGACTGGCAGAATCTGAATCTCAATTACATTGCCAAAGCAAAGATCGATCAGGATTCATGTATTTCGTGTGGTCGCTGCCATGTTGTCTGCGAAGATACATCGCACCAGGCAATAACGTCTACGGTCAATGGCGCTCGACGCTTTGAAGTCATCGATGAAGAATGTGTCGGGTGTAACTTGTGTGTCAGTGTTTGCCCAGTGGATAATTGCATCACCATGGAACAGCAAACCAGTGGAGTGGATGCACGTACCGGCAAGGCAATTAGTGCAAATTACGAGAACTGGACAACGCACCCCAACAATCCGGCAAGTGCCGGGTGAGAACATTTTGCTGCTATGGTTTGGTTGCTGGCTTTAATCCATTGATCAGTAATTGCTTTAATGTTGCTTCCGCGTCGGCGAAAAGTTTATCTTCGCTGTCGTTGTGTAGTGCAGATATTTGCGGCATGAAGTCGGCGTAATGTTGCGTTGTCGACCATATAAAAAAAATCAGATGCATCGGATTGATCGGTGTCAGAGAACCTGCGTCTATCCATTTTTGGATAATGGCGCATTTGGCTTGAACAAGATCGTGCAATTCGTTCTCAAGATAAGAACCGATCATGGGTGCTCCGCTGAGAATTTCGTTGGCAAACAGTTTCGATGCAGACGGCGAGTTGCGCGACATCTTAAGTTTCGCCTGAGCGTAGCGCCACAGTTCGTCAAGCGGGTCACCTTCAGGGTTGAGTGTTTCCAGTGGGTCAAGCCAAAGCGCCAAAGTCTCTTCGAGTACCGCAACATAGATGTCTTGTTTACGGCGAAAGTAATAAAGCACATTCGCTTTGGACATGCCCGATGAGGTTGCAATCTGCTCCACAGTGGAGCCTCTGAAGCCGTGCGCAGAAAAAACCTGCAGCGCCGCATCAAGCACGCGTTCTCTGTTCTCGAGCTGAATACGAGTCGTTTTTTTCACGGCAGCTGGTTCGATCGTTGGTGTTTATTGACCAGAAGGATAAGTTACGATAGCGTGAATCCACACAGCTGTCGAGCTGTAACAAAAGACACAATGGGAGTTTGATGTCCATGGCGATTAGCAGCAACATGAAAATCAACAGCGAAAGGCTGTGGGATTCTATTATGGAGATGGCCAAAATCGGGCCTGGCGTGGCGGGCGGCAATAATCGTCAAACCCTGACTGATGAAGATGCTGTTGGACGTAATTATTCCAGAAATGGTGTGACGATGCTGGCTGCACCATGGGTGTTGATGCTATGGGGACCATGTTTGCGCGTCGTGAAGGTACTGACGCTGGTGCGCTGCCTGTGTATGTTGGAAGTCACCTCGACACACAGCCAACCGGTGGTAAGTACGACGGTGTCTTAGGTGTGCTTGGCGGTCTGGAAATTGTCCGCCAGTTAAATGATATGAATATAAAGACCAAACACCCGATTGTGGTAACCAACTTTACTAATGAAGAAGGCACACGATTCGCGCCGGCAATGGTTGCATCGGGTGTTTTTGCCGGTATCCATACACTGGATTGGGCCTATAGCCGTGAAGATGCCGACGGGGTAAAACTGGGTGATGAACTCAAACGTGTTGGCTATTGCGGTGAAGAGGAAGTAGGTGCGCGCAAGATGCACGCTTTTTTCGAGTTGCATATAGAACAAGGTCCTATTTTGGAGAAAGAAAACACAGACATCGGTGTGGTCACTCACGGGCAAGGTTTGAATTGGTTGCAAGTGACGTTGACCGGTAGAGAGTCGCATACTGGTTCAACTCCAATGCCAATGCGAATCAATGCTGGCCTGGGCATGGCACGTATAACCGAATTGGTTAATGACATTGCCATGAGTCATGCGCCGCTTGCTGTAGGAGCCATAGGCCACTGCGATGTTTACCCTAATTCCCGTAACATTATCCCGGGCAAAACGGTATTTACGATTGACTTCCGGCATCCGCAAAAGGACGTTATCTCTGACATGGAAAAGCAGCTGCGCGAGGGTGCGAAGAAAATTGCAGACGATATCGGTCTGGGGATGGAAATAGAGCAAGTGGGTGGTTTCGATCCGGTTGAATTTGACGAGGGCTGTGTTAGTGCCGTTCGCCGTGCCGCAGAACGTTTGGGTTTTAGTCATCGAGATCTGGTGTCTGGTGCTGGTCATGATGCGTGCTGGATAAATCGCGTTGCGCCAACGGCCATGGTTATGTGTCCGTGCGTTGATGGTCTGTCTCACAACGAAGCAGAAGAGATCTCACCTGAATGGGCCAGTGCAGGTACCAACGTGTTGTTTCATGCCGTTGTTGAAACGGCAGTCATAGTTGATTAAGCATTGTTGTTTGATCATTGTTGTGGAAAAATTCTAGAGGAGCGTAAGTATGTCGACGGTAATTAAAGGTGGCACGGTGGTTAACGCCGATCGCAGTTTTAGCGCCGATGTGCTGATTGAAAACGGCACCATAACCGGTGTGGGCAGCAATTTATCTGGCGATACTACACTCGACGCCTCTGGTTGTTATGTCATGCCTGGTGGTATCGATCCTCACACGCATTTGGAAATGCCTTTTATGGGTACGTATTCCACTGATGATTTTGAGTCAGGTACGCGTGCAGCACTTTCTGGCGGCACCACCATGGTTGTTGATTTTTGTTTACCAGCGCCAGGGCAGTCTTTGCTTGAAGCACGTCAAATGTGGGACAACAAAACCTCAAAAGCTTCCTGTGACTTCTCGTTTCATATGGCCATCACTTGGTGGAGCGAACAGGTTTTCAATGAAATGGCCACCGTTGTCGATAGTGGCATAAATACCTTTAAACACTTTCTTGCCTACAAAGGTGCGTTAATGGTGAACGATGACGAGATGTATTCATCGTTCAAGCGTTGTGCAGCGCTCGGCGCTATGCCATTAGTGCATGCTGAAAACGGCGATGTGGTTGCGCAACTTCAGCAAAGTCTGATGGAAGAGGGCAATACGGGTCCCGAAGCACATGCCTATTCAAGGCCAACGCAAGTTGAAGGGGAAGCATCTAATCGCGCCATCATGATTGCGGATATGGCGGGGGTTCCACTTTATATAGTGCATGTATCTTGTGAAGAAGCACATGAGGCAATACGTCGTGCTCGCCAAAACGGTAAGCGCGTTTTTGGTGAACCGTTAATCCAGCACTTAACGCTGGATGAATCGGAATACGCCAATACCGACTGGGACCATGCCGCCAGGCGAGTCATGTCGCCGCCGTTTCGAAACAAAATGCATCAGGATTCCTTATGGGCCGGTTTGGCAGCGGGGTCTTTGCAAGTAGTGGCGACTGATCACTGTGCATTCACAACTGAACAGAAACGCTTCGGTGTGGGCGATTTTACGAAAATCCCAAATGGTACGGGTGGCCTTGAAGATCGCATGCCGGTGCTTTGGAGTAGAGGCGTGAACACCGGACGCTTGACCATGAATGAATTTGTTGCTGTTACTTCTACCAACATTGCACGTATTTTAAATGCCTACCCGAAAAAGGGCGTGGTTATGGAAGGTGCAGATGCCGATATAGTGGTTTGGGATCCGGCTCGATCAAAAACCATATCAGCCGACAAGCAGCAATCAGCTATTGACTACAACGTGTTTGAGGGTTTTGAGCTTACAGGTTTGCCGCGGTATACCTTAACCCGGGGTCATGTGGCGGTAACCGAAGATGCCATCGATACGCAGGAAGGGCATGGCAAATTTGTGCCGCGGGAATCGTACCCTGCAGTGAACAAAGCGCTATCGAAGTGGAAAGAGCTGACCGACCCACAACCCGTCAAGCGCGACCCTGCGAAAATGCCGGCGGGTGTTTGATATCCAGTGAGCAACACCGTTATCAAGTCATCAGATCACGTTATTGGTATTCAGGATTTATCACTGACCTTTCAAACCAGCGATGGGCCGGTTTTCGCGCTGAGTGACATCAATCTTGATATCGAACGGGGTGATTTTATTTCGTTCATTGGTCCATCGGGTTGTGGAAAAACAACCTTGTTAAGAGTCATTGCCGATCTGGAAACGGCCACTGAAGGAACTATAACTGTTAATGGCATGTCGCCAGAGCAGGCTCGTCTGCAGCGCGCTTATGGTTATGTCTTTCAGGCAGCGTCTTTGTACCCGTGGCGCACCATTGCCAAAAATGTTGCATTGCCATTGGAAATAATGGGGCTTGGCTCGTCAGAGAGAAAAGCGCGTGTGGCAAGCAATCTTGAGCTGGTCAATCTAGCCGGGTTTGAAAAAAAATATCCGTGGCAGCTATCGGGAGGCATGCAGCAGCGTGCATCGATTGCCCGAGCCCTGGCTGTTGAACCAGACCTTCTGCTCATGGACGAACCGTTTGGCGCACTCGATGAAATCGTTCGCGATCATTTGAATGAACAACTGCTTGCGCTTTGGGCGAAGACCAACAAAACGGTCGTATTCGTTACGCATTCTATTCCCGAAGCGGTTTATCTGTCCACTCGCATTGTTGTTATGTCGCCTCGGCCGGGGCAAATTTATGATGTGATTGACAGCGATCTACCCAAAGATCGTACACTGGATATTCGCGAAACACCGGAATTTTTAACACTTGCCAATCGTGTTCGTGATGGGTTACGTGCCGGTCACAGTTATGACGAAGATGAGTAACAAAACCGGTTTTCGCAGCTCGTTTGTACCCGTAGTGGTTGTGCTGTGCGTGATTGTATTGATCTGGTATGCAAGCGCCGTAGTATTGAACCTGCCCTGGCAAAAAGACGTGTTCAAACGGGCTGATAACACCGATTACAGCGTAGTAGAACTGGTATCGGGAACGATGTCTCAGGAACGTCCTGTGTTACCGTCACCGCATCAGGTGGCTCAGGAAGTTTATAAAACGACGATACTTAAAAAGATAACCTCTAAGCGAAGTTTAATTTTTCATTCAAGCGTCACGTTATCTTCAGCGCTGCTTGGATTTGCATTGGGAACGCTGTTGGGTATCGTACTGGCTGTGCTCATTGTGTATAACCGCGCATTGAACAAGAGCCTGATGCCATGGGTTATTGCGTCGCAAACTATTCCGATTCTGGCTGTTGCACCGATGATCATTGTCGTTCTGAATGCCATTGGCATTCAAGGCCTTTTGCCTAAAGCATTCATTTCCATGTATCTGAGTTTCTTTCCAGTGGTCGTGGGTATGGTGAAGGGGTTGAATTCACCCGATATTAGCCACAACGATTTAATGAGAACCTACAACGCATCGGCTGCGCAAACATTCTGGAAACTACGTTTGCCAACGTCCTTGCCATACCTCTTCACCAGTATGAAAGTCGCTGTGGCAATTGCCATGGTCGGCGCTATTGTCGCAGAGCTCCCCACCGGCGCAGTTGCTGGTTTAGGGGCACGATTGCTGGCTGGCTCGTATTATGGGCAAACCATACAAATCTGGTCTGCGCTGGTTATGGCATCGTTGCTTGCTGCACTGTTAGTGGTAACAATTGATCTGATAGGTAAGTTGGTCAATCGTCGAATGGGGCTGACTCAACATGGCTGAAGTTATCGATGACTCAGCGCTGAATCAAATTGGTAGCCGCGCTAAGGCTTGCAATCGAACCAGAACACAGCGTTTGCTTCTGCTTGCTGCTTTGATCATGTCAGTGACAGCATTGGTGTTGATAGTGATTGGCAGTTTGCAAGGCACTACAACCGGGATGACGATGTTGCCAGCCTTCTTTGTATTGCTTGCCGCCATTGCTGGCTGGTTTGGCCGATTGAATAATCATTGGCTGTGCGCTGGGTTGTTTCTTTTAGCTTCAACCATTGCGGCCCTATTGCTGGTTTTGCATTTGCGAGCCATGCAAACTACTGGTTTTTCTGAGGCCAGTGGATTCTCCAGCTTGTCCAAACTGGGTTACTGGTTTTCAGTAATTGCTGCCTGGCTAATGGCATGGTTAAGCGTTGAGCACTTGTCGGCAATTCAAAGCCTGTCGCGCATCATCAACCGAGTGCTATCGTTCATTATTCCAGTGATATTCGGTGTCTGGCTATTACTGGTGTGGGAGTACATTACGCGAGGTGCCGGCGTGCCGCAGGTATTACTGCCATCGCCCAGCCTTATCGGTGAACGGTTTTCAAACTCAATACCCATACTTATTGCGGATTTTAAACAAACTTTTCTAAAAGCGGTGCTCATTGGCTACGCAATGGGGTGTGGTGCTGGTTTTGTGGTTGCTATCCTCATCGATCGATCACCGTTTTTGCAACGTGGTTTATTGCCGATAGGCAACCTGGTTTCCGCATTACCTATTGTTGGTGTCGCGCCCATTATGGTTATGTGGTTCGGCTTCGACTGGCCATCGAAAGCGGCAGTGGTTATAGTCATGACGTTTTTTCCTATGCTGGTCAACACGGTTGCAGGGCTTAGTGCCGCGAACAGCATGCAGCATGACCTTATGAAAACCTATGCAGCTGGCTATTGGCAGTCACTATTCAAAATGCGATTGCCACAAGCTTTGCCCTTTATTTTTAACGCATTGAAAATCAATTCGACTCTTGCACTTATCGGTGCAATCGTCGCAGAATTCTTCGGTACACCCATTGTCGGTATGGGCTTTCGAATTTCCACTGAAGTGGGTCGAATGAATGTTGACATGGTGTGGGCTGAAATTGCTGTAGCAGCTATGGCGGGTTCGTTGTTTTACGCACTGCTGGCACTAATCGAACGGATGTGCACATTTTGGCATCCGTCAATGAGAACGTGAGTTTAACCAAGAGCCTTTTGGCTTATTAAGGGAGAAAAAAGAATGAAAAAAAGTTGGATATTAGCCGGTGCAGTTGCACTTGGCTCAATCGGAGGTGCTGTCGGTAATGCGCAAGCAGCTGATGACGTCACCATTCAATTAAAGTGGGTTACACAGGCGCAATTTGCCGGGTACTACGTAGCTCAGGACAAAGGTTTTTATGAAGAAGCCGGGCTTAATGTCACCATCAAACCAGGTGGTCCCGATATCGCGCCACCTCAGGTTATCGCTGGCGGTGGTGCCGATGTGGTCGTTGACTGGATGCCATCCGCTTTGGCCAGTCGTGAAAAAGGCGTTGCGCTGGTTAATATCGCACAACCATTTAAGCGCTCTGGAATGATGCTGACTTGTCGTAAAGAAACCGGTATCACTTCACCGGAAGATTTCAAAGGCCGTACATTGGGCGTTTGGTTCTTTGGTAATGAGTATCCGTTTCTCAGCTGGATGTCATCGCTTGGTATTAGCACAGAGGGTGGTGACGGCGTTACTGTATTGAAGCAGGGCTTCAATGTTGATCCTCTATTGCAGAAGCAGGCAGACTGCATTTCCACCATGACCTACAACGAATACTGGCAGGTGATTGATGCTGGCATTGCACCTGAAGATCTGATTGTTTTTAAATACGAAGATCAAGGTGTGTCGACCATGGAAGACGGGCTATATGTTCTTGAGAAAAACCTGAGTGATGACGCATTCGTTGACAAGATGGCGCGATTTGTTGCGGCATCAATGAAAGGCTGGGAATATGCACGTGGCAATGTTGATGAAGCTGCAGACATAGTGCTTGAAAATGATGCCAGTGGTGCTCAGACTGAAAAGCATCAACGTCGCATGATGGATGAAATCAACAAGCTTACTGAAGGCAGTGACGGCAAGCTGGACCCTGCCGACTTTGATCGAACTGTGCAAACTTTGCTAACGGGTGGTTCTGATCCGGTTATCAGTAAAGAGCCAGAAGGTGCCTGGTCTCATGTTGTTATTGATAAAGCGCTAAGTATGTAAGCTTTCCGGTTTTTGTATGGTATAAAAATCAGGGCCGCGAAATGCGGCCCTTTTTTGTATTGTCTATTATGCTCGTTGGACTAAGAAGTCTTATTGCGGGCAATTTCTTCGATTCTTTTCGCAGCGTCCTCTGATTCTGGCAACTGACTGGCCCACATAACATCCCCTCGTGTCACTCCTATGTCTTTAAGCAGGCTCTCATCCAGGGTCAATAAATAATTGAAAGCCTGTCTATCGATACGTTGATTATATTTACGAACAATGTAATTTCGGATAACTGAAAAGACTTTTGTTATCGATCGGAGCACGCTGTTTTGGCGACATTCCGTTGATACAGCTTCGACTGTTTGCTGAACACAGTGTTGAGCTGTGTTGATTGAATGAGCTTGATTTGAATTGCTGCATAGTGAGTTCATGGTTCACCTCTTAAAGCCTGAGTTATCGGCTAGCAGGGTTGGTCTGCATCACCGCGATTGTCTTATCCGGTCCTTTTTGGCCCGTTGGATATACATTGCGGCTTGCTCGTGATTCAATCAAACGAAAAGATATGATAGTATCTATCAATATATTTGATAAATAAGGTATTTGTCATGGTGAAACCTATACAAAACAAGCAGTTACCCTTGCTTGAACTCGACATGCTGAAGACGCTTGTGGCTATTGCCGAGGCAGGAAATTTTTCTGGTGCGGCTACAGCACTATTTCGTACGCCATCGGCTGTATCGATGCAGGTTAAACGAATTGAGGAAATGCTGGGTCGCCCGGTATTCAATCGCGATTCGCGTTCGGTTTCTCCAACCACCGATGGTGAGCTGCTACTGGAACATGCAAGACGCCTGCTTGCCCTTAATAATCAAGTTGTCAGTCGTTTCGTTATGCCAGAAGTCGTCGGTGAGGTGCACTTGGGTGCAACTGATGATGTTGCAGAGCGTATGCTCCCTGAATTACTGCAACGCTTTGATCGCACGCACTGCTGCGTCACTGTAAATGTTGTTGTTGATACCAGTGATGTGTTATCTGCGAAAGTGCTTAGTGGAGAGATGGATTTGGCGCTGGTGACGTTCAATCCGAATAAAAAGATCAACGACGAAGTCGAGCCCATATTTACGGAAAAATTAACCTGGGCGGGTTTGAAAAATGGCGTGGCATTCGAGAAGAGACCTCTGCCGGTCTCTGTTTGGGAAGAAGGGTGTTCCTGGCGATTCACAGGATTGTCTAGTTTAGAGAAAAAAAATATTGATCATCGTGTGGCGTTTATGAGCGCACATATTTCGGGTCAACGCGCAGCCATACTCGCTGATTTGGCCGTTGCACCTATTCCAGCTTCGTGTTGCGTCGACCAGATTGTCGCGCTATCAGACAAAGATGGCTTGCCCGAGCTTGAGAGTTACGGGATAGGGCTGGTTATAAGCAAAGAACCTTCTGAGCCGGCACTGGCTGCAGCTGAGCATATGAGGAACAGTCTTGCCTATCAGCGGGTGGTTTAAAGCACAAGGCGGTACCAGCAAATAGTGGCTGATATCGCCAGTGTTTTACTCAGGTGGCTTCTGCGGAAGTTGCGAGTAATACGAGTTATCGCGCACCGTTGTTATGTCACGCTTTATCAGTGCGTCAAAAGAGAGGGTGCCGGATTTTATGGCGTAAAGTTCTGAGCGCTCAATTCCCATATCTTTCAATAGTGTATCGTCGAGTTGCATTAGCTGGTTGAGCGCCACGCTATCAGCCTTTCGTTGCTTTCTGGTGTGTTGAATGCCTTGCAGTTTTTGCAGCAAAGTCTGCATTTTACTGCGAACAGGCGCTGAAGTTCTTTGCTGATTTTCAAGCTCGTGCGGATTGAAATCGTCCTTTAGTGCGATCATGATTCACCTCATCATAAGAAGTGCGGTTTGCTGATAGATATGCCGGAAGATCGTCCCGGTACATCCGCTGAATACATCAAGCCTTGGTAAAGGCCAGGTTTAATCTGCGGCAAACAGGCTTTTTGGTCAAACGATAGCTTGTGATTTCAACTATCACAACATTTGATAGGCAATCAATTAGTTTTATTGCTAAGTGATCTTTCCAGCTTTCTCAGCAGTAACGACAGCAAAATAGTCATCAGCAAATACACGTAGGCTACGATGTTGTATGTTTCGAAGAAGCGAAATGAACCGGCGGCGTAGACTTTTCCAAGCTGCGTTATGTCGGCCACACCCAGGACGGACACCAATGACGAATCTTTTATGAGCGCAATGAAATCGTTGCCTAGTGGTGGAAGAATCGTACGCAGGGCTTGCGGGAATATGACGAACCTGAATCGATGCCAGCGACTCAATCCAAGTGCCATAGCTGATTCCTTCTGACCCTGGTCAACGGCCAGTATGCCGGCTCGAAACACTTCAGCAATAAATGCCGAATAGCCAATAGTGAGTGCGATGATGGCTCGCCATAATAGTGAGATATCTCTTGTTCTCACCGGCTCCAAACCCAGCGGTGTTAGCACGGAGTTCCAGAACGCAACAAATAACGGAGCACCAACAAAAGCAATGTAGAACAGCATGACCAGAATTGGGATGCCGCGAATGACTTCAATATAGAATCTTGCGCTTTGGCGCATAACGACCGAACCAGACAAGCTGGCCATGGCCAATAACAGCCCTATGCAACTGGCTATCAGGAAAGCAACAATAGTGACAAACGCGGTAATCCAGGCGCCTTTGGCGATGATGGAAAATATAGACGCATAGAGCTCGTCCGCGACGATTCGATAGGCCAGATAGCCGCCGATGCCAAGAACAAAAAGCAGCCACCACGGGAAATCTTCAGTGGAATCGCTTGTACCGTGTGATGGCTGCTTGCTTTTAGAGAACAAGTTTAGAAAACAAGTTAGTGAATAAGTTAAAAACCAAAATAGCTATTACTAGCCCGCGATTGCGCATGATTTACCTAGTTGCCGAACTTGTAGTCAAGAAACCATTTTTTGTTGAGCGCTTCGATGCTGCCATCGGCTTTCATTGCAGCAATACCAGCATTGATCGGAGTTACCAGCGCAGAACCTTTTGGAAAAATAAAACCAAAGTCTTCAGTGCCCATTGAATCGCCAACCAGTTTAAAAGTATCCGGGTTTGCATCGACATAACCATTGCCTGCAGTGCCGTCTGTAAGCACAACATCGACATCGCCCACTTTCAGTGCCTGGACAGACGCACCGAATGTTTCAAACAGTTTGATTCGCGGGTTTTGCTCATTACCGTCAAGCATGTCATAGACTGCGACATAGAATGGGGTAGTGCCGGCCTGGGCAGCGACCAATCCATCGGAGAAATCAGCAAACGAAGGGCCGTCTGTAAATCTGTCTTCATCAGCGCGCACTAGCATGAACATTTCTGATCGCATGTAGGCATCAGAGAAATCAACTTTCTCCTTTCGTTCCTCTTTAATCGTTATACCGGTCATACCGATGTCGTACTGTCCTTCACTTACGGCTGGAATCATGGCATCCCAGCTGGCGTTTTGTATGGCCAGTTTAAAGTTCAGTCGTTCGGCGAGCATGTTCATCGCGTCGTATTCCCAGCCTATTGCATCGCCGGTTTTTGGGTCTACAAATTGAAGCGGCGGATAAGCGTTTTCGGTAACCACGACTATCTCCTGTCCTTCTAAATCCGGTAAGTCGGCTGCAATAATCGCGGTACTCAATAACAGCCCGCTCAAAATACCCAGTACGTGTTTCATGTTTTTCTCCAAATGGATTAAGAATTTACCGGTATTCAGATTATTTATCCGGCTTAAACCATTGTCTAATGACATCGGCTTGAATACAAGCAATGCATGAGTCAAAATGGCGAGCGCGGTACCTCAATGCCGGCATTAATGCTGCACTTTTTTGCATTTGCAAGATATACTTTTGCCGACCCACGCTAATTTGTAGGAAACTAACCGAATGCCAATGGGGACGATCGTCACTGTTTGTATGTTGATTGGGCTGCTGTTTTCTGTGCCTTACGCACTCAATGGCAGGCTCAAACGACTACCTGATATTGTTGCCTGGCTGGTTGGTGCACTGGTATTTGTTGCGGGTGGATGGAATACGTTTTGGCACGGACTCCGAAATTTGAATAATTTCTGGGGTATCGCTGCATTAATTTCCGGCGTTTTCATGATGCTAACTGCGATTTATATCATGCAGATAAGATCACTCCCCAAGGGTTTGCGCCGAATTCGACTCATCGTTCTTGCCGGACTGTTCTTGTGCTTTTTACTTTACGCGATAACTATTGCGAGACTCTAAAAGTACAATATTAGCTGGTTTGTTGTTTGGGGTTATGCATAGTCTGATCTTTGGAATCAGCTAGTTGTTCTGCCTGGACTGATACCAGTAGCTTCTGTTTTATTTTTGCTGAGAAATCTTCTGGTTGTACTGGCTTATGCAAAAGGTCATAGCCGCTGCTGTTTGCATGTGCAATATTATGTGGTGATGTATCTCCGGTAACCAATAAAGCGGGTACGTCGATGTTGAGTGCTCGCTTGAGTTGCATTATGGCTTGATCGCCAGTTTGACCTTTTAACAACCGATAGTCAGCAACGATCATATCGGGTAGCGAATCCGATTCAATAATCTTATCGATTAGCGTATCTGCAGAAGTCGCAGTGACTGAGTCAAGTCCCATATTTTGAAGTATGAGTGACATCGCCGTACATATATTTTCATCGTCATCAACTACGGCTACAACCATACCCGCTTTCAAAGCGGCACTGCTGTCTTTCGAACTATTGTCTCTGGCGACAGTTACTTTGTCTGGTATTCCCAGAGGGATCTGTAGCGTGAATTTTGTCGATACACCTGGTTCAGACTCCAGCAAAATTTTTGTTTCGAGTAAATCCGCTAAACGATGAACAATTGAGAGGCCGAGCCCCAGTCCTTTTGTCGCGGCAGAGGTATTGTTATTAATCTGATAATATTCGCCAAAAATCCTTTGTTGCTCACTCTTAGAAATACCTCGCCCATTGTCTTCTATCGTTAGACGCTGATACTTTGTCGAATTAGCACAACTTACCGTAATCAGATTGGCGTCACTGTGAACAAAAGCGTTATCGATCAGGTTCCTGATGATGCGACTGAGTAGTATGGGGTCTGAATAAACGACGGCATCATCAAGTTGAATATTGATGTTCATGGCCGAGTTTTTTGCCTTCTGCAGGAATTCCTGTTCTAACCTTTCTACCAATTCGGCAAGACGAAAATGTTGCTTGTCAACTCCTACCAAGCCTGCATCCAGCCGGGACATATCCAACAAACTTTTAAATAAATACCCAAGGTTGTTTGAACACTGAATAGCTTCACGCAAAGTTTTTCGTCCTTTAGAATCTTTTACGTGCTCGTCAAGTGAACCAAGGAACAGCCCGAGCGCGTGGAGTGGTTGGCTCAAGTCGTGGCTGGCTGACGCTATAAACGAATCCTTTGCTCGTTGCTCGAGCTTACCGCTGCGTAGTTCAGCCACAGTTTTGCTCAATTCATGTCGCGCAGTGTCGGCTTCCTGTACTAATTTGTTTTTTCTCTTATTGGAACGTATCAATAATGCGACCAGCAGACCAGCTGTTCCAATCAGTGCAGTGGCGAATGCGTACAGCAGATAGTAAAGCTTGTGTAAATTATCGATCCGATTTTCCCGGAAAGACAGAGAGCTCTTAAAATAAGCCGTTCCCAATTCGTGAATTTCGTTTTGCAGAATTTGTAGCTCTGAGTTGATCGAAGAAATCTGGTCAGAGCTCAGTAATTGATCTGCAGCCATGAGCGGGTCGGTTTTCTCCAAAAATTGTTCTGCATCGTGTTTGAAGTTTGAAAATAACAGAGCGTCTTCGGTTCCATCTGCCAATCGCACAGTGAAGTGATTCAGGGTACCCCAAACGATATTGAACTGCTTCCGGAATTCAGCGGACCAAGTGCGAGCACGTTCCGTGTCGCCAATGTTGAGCTGATATTCTTTTAACGCGTTTGAATAGGAGTCGAGCGTGCGATCAATCTGCATTATTGAGTTGATCCCGCCGGGCGCTGTGTAAGGTGAGCGCTCACCAACCGAGTCGATTCTATTGAACGCCAAAACCATGGCAAATGTACTGCCGATCATGCAAAGCAGTAAAATCGAGAATAGCGCTTTCTCTTTCAAAGAATCTTCATCTCTACGAGGTGCCACACAGCCGAGGCTTGATTTCGTTCAGTTGCCAATTCAGGGAAGTCGTCGAATGGAAACATGATAAGCAAAGGCCCTAATTTTCTGGAGTCAAGTGGTTCGCCATCCTTTTCGTAGGCAATGATGATCGGGTACTTGTCAAAGTCCAGATCACGCAAGGTAAAATTGTAATCATCGGCGGCTATTGCTTCAAAGTGATTTGACTTGGCACCAATACTTTTTAGCAGAGTATTGATTCGAACACCCGTAAATTGCGTTGGAGACTTTAGCCACGGAACCGTGGCGATAATACTGGTGGATTCGAAACTGGTTAAGGTTTCTCTATCCAGTTCAACGACTTTATCTGCTGGTCCTTCAATATTGCCCCGAATGGTAAGTAAGACCGGGCTGCCGGATGAGGTATCCGCAAAGGCGTTGCCCGGATTGCCGCCGAGCAAGCAGATGAATATTAATGTATAGGTAGCCAGCCCGGATTTAAGCGCTGTCGAAATTAAGTTCCAATAAGCTAACTTGCTTTCTCGCATAAACTGACCTCGGTTGCAAAGTGCCGCTACCACGATGGCGTTGCGATTTTCAGACGGCTGTGTAGAGGATTAACTCCGTGTTAGCTTACACCGTCTCTTATTGGGCATCAAACGTCTATTTGTGGATAGATGTGATGAAAGTGTGATCTAGCAATACCTTGTCAACGCTCATTCTCCCGTGCGGCCGTTTGCGGCGCTTTTTGTGCCGTATTCGACAAATGGGTTGTGGTTTGTGGTGGTCAAAAAAAATTCATTGCGATTTGCAATTCAAACGATGATCTTCTGGGATACTGGTGTTCCTGATCAGTGAGAAATACAATTATCAATCTCCAATTCAAAATTCTGAAACTGTTGCTGCTGCTCTGGCTAGGCTCGCTTATTCCGGTCAAGCTTGCAATTGCCGAAACCGTCACTGTTACCTTGCTAGAGCTGCAGCGTGCACTTGATGAGGCTAATCAGGAACCAGATTCGGTAGCACGTGAGCTGCTTGCCAAAATCGATCGTGCCATCAGCGAATCAGATCTTGGCTTGGTAGAGGGTGAATTAATTTATCGTAGTAGTGATACTGACATTACCGTAGAAGGCGGGTGTAACCGAACCGTAATTCTACAAATGGATACTGCCATAACGCTCAACTCCGATACATCACTCGCGTTGACATTAGACTCGCTCTACGATCCTGTTGTTATATCGGTTGATGTGAACGCAGATATCCGCAGCGTTGGAGAAGCTCGACAAATAATTGGTGTTCGGCTCGGCCAGTGCCAGAATCTGGCACGAGACAGTTTTGTATTTGATGCGACCGGACCTGCCAGTTTTTCCATGGACATCACGTTAATGCTGAATCCTGATTGGACAGATGAGTCCACATTAAGTTTGTTCCCAACAGTTTCCCTTAGTGGAGAGCTTCAGCAGTTTTCAGTCGATGTCAGCGTGGACGATACGGTATTGGCAGATGTACTTGAAACTTATATCAAAGAGCGTGTTGATGAAATATTCTCTAGTTCACGACTGGTGCAGGAGCTAAGCAGTCTTGAGACAGCTGCAAATGAATCACTGAAAGAGTTCTTCGACGATGGCCGTATTGATATCGAACTGCCTGAGAGCGATGATGAGCAAATCCTGGCGCTCTACCAATTTCTGCAACCCGAGGCTCGATTTCCCGTCACACTCGATATGATTCGGGCAAATCGACAACTGATTCTTTCGTCTATGCTGTTCGGTGAGCCATCTTCAGTACAGAGCATTTTTTCTGATGCCCTGTTATGTGAAGCTACTTCGGCCTTTTTGAATCCGATTGAGCCTGCACCGTTGTATGTTAAGTCTGGTGATCAATGTACTATCGTTGATTCTGTAAGCGCTTCAGAAGGCACTTACTGGTCTGACAACAACTGTGCCTCTGAGATTGCCTATCGACCGACCAGTCTGAGTGAGTACTGTATAGTTGCGCTGGATAAAAATCGGCTTGGGAATGCCGCAGTGCTGGATATTGGTGCTGCCCATTGGACCCATAGCCCGGGGTCGAGATTCGACATTGGCGCACTGAGTCTTGACCAGCTGACGCAACCATTGATGCGTCGTTACAAATATAAAACGGTTGAGACAAGTCGTGGTTTGTGCGAACTGGAAATGCGCGTTTATTCGGGCGCATCAAACTTTGAGAGTCAAAAACCACTGATTGCGCTGCATGGAGGTAGTTGGCAGCACAGAGCCAGTGGTTTTTTGGGGGTCGAGGCTACTGCTACACACTTTACCAACAATGGTTTTAGAGTATTTGCACCTTTCTATCGTTTGGTTGGAGAATCAGATGGCAACATTGCTTGTAATAACGCCACCCTGTCCGACATAGAGAGTGATGTATACGATGCACTGGACTGGGTGATAAATCGAACTGATCAATTTAACCTGAACGCCAGGCCAACGGTGTTTGGACAATCAGCTGGTGGGCATCTTGCGCTTTCACTTGCGGTAAATCGTAGTGATGAAATACGTCGTGCAATTCTGTTCTATGCACCAAGTGATTTTAAAGACTTCGCGCAGCAGATAAGAAGCGGTGCGTACACCAATCCGGCTGGCTTTAAAATTCTAGAGGCTGTGACTGGTAATGCGATCAACGATCTTGATATCCAATCTGAACTGGTTATTGAGAATAGCTTTCCAGCCCGAATAGCCGAATCGCCTTCGCACTACCCGCCCATGTTTATCTTGCACGGTGAAATGGATTCACTGCTGCCATATCGCCAATCGGTTCGATTGTGCAACGCACTTAGCGGCAGCGACGACTACAATCTGGGCCCGGCCTCACTTGTGCCTAATCTAAACGGTCTTGCATCAACCATTGTGTGTAACGCTAATGGGAGCACGCTTCATCTTGTTGCCGAAGGCGAACATGCGCTTGATTTGTGTATTGCGCCTGAGTTGTGTCTTTCTGGCAGTCCACAAAGCGCTAATCAAGTGGCTCTATCTATAAATAGCATGCTCGATTGGTCAAGCGCGCCAAACATTAGCCCGAGCAGAAGAAACAGCTCCGGCTCCAGTCTCGGTTCGGGACTCGGTATGATTCACTGGTTTCTTTTGTTGATGTTACTAGGCGCATATGGGATTCGAACACGTTGTGTCTCCGCTGAACAACCAGAGTTTAATCATCGCTATTGCAAGAATTAAAAATCAGTACTTGTTGTCTATTCTTTCGCTGATTGCACGTTTAGGTGTGCAAAACGTATCGAGCAGGACAGGTTCGTGTCCATCACTTATTAATGACGAGAATTCTTGCACCGATTCGGCAGCGCCTAGGACGGTTTGTGCTGTTCGTATAGCTTTATCCATTGCTGCGGGGTCATCTTCGCTGCAAGCTCTCCGACTAAGTCGAACGGCACACTTTCCATCTTTTTAAATCGAATACATGACTTGCCCATATCCAGTTTCCCGTCAACTGTTTTTTCATAGCGTTTGGTAAACCAGTCCAATAATTTTTTATCGGCATACAGGCCCATGTGGTAGACCGCGATGAAGTTCTTCTGCGAAGCAAGATTTATGAAAGGCAGTGGTTTAGAGCTGTCGCAATGATAGCCGTCGGGATACAGCGAATGGGGCACAACATAACCAAGCATGTTGTAGTTCATTTCTTCCTTGAACCCTTTCGGTAAGTTCTTTCTTATCGTGGTGCGAAGTTTGGTTACCACTTTTTTCCGATCTGCAGGAAGCTGATCGATGTATTCTTTTGGCGTGTTAGCAGCAAGTTTCATTCAAAGCTCCCGACAAACGTCTGTTCAAACATGCTTATTGATATTATGCCCTAATTACGAAAAATTGATTGTCTGGAGTGAGCTGATCAGGCCGCTTTGTTTTTGACTGCCTCTGTAGCGGTTGTGGCGATAGTGCCTTCGAGATCGTGAATTTCTTCGTTGAGCTCATTAATTTCAATTGTGCGTTCTTCGAGTTCAGCGTGGAGTTTTGCCAAACGTTTTTGCGGAGATATTTTGAGTATGCGGTTAATCACCTCAAACATCATCAACGCCCGCATCGCTTTTATCCCCAGACTACGAACACGGTAGATTCGACCAAGCCTTGCAATTTTTTGAATTTTAGCAAGCTTTGCCAAACGCAATACGCGCAATGTACGCAGAAAGGAAATCAGTGGTATCAGGATGATAGCCAGGTCTATCCAGTTCTTTTTTATGTACGAGAGTTTTTTGTCGCTGGCACTTACCATGATGATGAATTCAAGCGCGAACGCAAACCAGATAAATCCGGTAGCCATATGCAGCACTAACCGCAACCAGAAATGTTGCTGGACCGCGCCCTTAAAAACAAATTCGATAAGCAAAATAGGGAGTATCAGTAGCGCGATGATCAGCATCGGTTTGCCGAATATGCGCTCAAGAAGCGTGGATAGTTTACGACCAGGGTGCTGCCAGGAAAGTGAAGGCAGCCATATTCGATCATCCCACGCTGCCGATACAGCGCCGAGTCTTAATGGTGGAATCAAGCATGCCAACAGCGGTTGTACCGGTATTATTCTTGAACCGTCATTACGTTTTCTGGTGGTGTAGTTGTAAGCATATTCAAGCCAGAACAATGGCCAAAGGCAAAGCAGGGCAATGAACAGGCTCTGGCCAATTCGATCTGCCGTGGTGGCAAGATCAACTGCATCACTCAAAGCATCTGCTGTCTGTTCTGATGTGATCTGTGCATTAGTACTCGGCGTTTGATTGCTTTGCGAGTCAATGTTCTGCGCGTCAAGCTCCGCAAGCTCAGCCACGCGCGGAATATCCACCCACGTGATCACAATACCAGCTAGCAGTACCAGAAAAATTACGCTTAGCGCAAACATAGGCATGGCGAATTCGTCTGCCTGCTCACGTCTGTTATTGGCTTTTTGCAGTTCTATTTTATCGGTCACAATTATTACCAATCATAAACAGGCGCATTGAAATAGTGCGTTTGCGCCAGTTCATTAACCACAGTGCTGCACAATAATGCCTTTAATCGTTAGCGCATGCAGTGTCTGGCCATTCTGACTTGCAAGAATCATGTTGTATCGGCCTGAGCGCTAAAAATTGCGTCTATTCCTGCCTTTTTCAATGGCTTGCAACTTGCTTTGTGTGTGGTTGCAATTGCCTGCAATAGGACAGAGCTGTGCGGGTTGCCGAGTTTCACGGAGGAAGGTTAAGGCACATAACGAACAGATCAAATGAAATATTTATACAAACTACTCGCAGTTTTACTGTTGCTATGTTCTGGTCAGGTGTTTGCACTCAGCATAACACTGGATGGAACGCGTACGGTTCTGACTGGTACGGACTGCGGCATTGCAACCTATCGCTTTGGCACCACAGCAACCTGGAATGGTACACCGTTAGATCTGCACGTAGCAGTTAACTCTGAAGACAATGATTTAACTGGCCTTGATTGCATCTATGTCGACAGTGGAACATTGAGTGTTAGATTGCGAGACCTTGATGCCGCTGATGATGTTGCGTTTGTCGATGTTACCCTGACACTGGTACAGCAGAACACGCTGACTCCTGTGTTTGTTGATCGTATAACTGGAACCGGATTCGATCTAGACGCCAATGGTGTCACTACCGGATCAACCTCAACCGGTACCGATGATATTTATCTGTCAGGCCCCGGCGCCTCGTACCTGTCTGGTGCGACCAATGTTACCTATTCAACTGGCGCGTTCGCAGGCGGGCACGACATCAAAATGAAAGGCCAGGCTTCTGGCAACTGTTCAGACTCTCCAACCACACCAGTACCTTCGTGCCGTGCATCTGCATCATGGGTCGGTGGCACAACCAATTTGGTTGCATCCATATCTGCTCGATTTCAGAACGACAATGCTTATGGGCAATACATTGGAACCTTTAATGCGTTGAGACTTTTACAGTTGTCACTCGATGACCAGCATGCTGAGGAACTACTGGCAGATACTAATGATCACGGTGATGCATTAGTAAGCTATGGAGATGCACGGCATCCAATCGTATCGCTGTACACCATTTTGGGAAATGGACTGGCATCAGATAACGAAACCGCTTATCAGTCGGGAGCTGGTGCGAATGGCGATGATAATGACAGCGCCAACGGCTCGCCTAACTATGACGACGAAGATGCAGTTAAACTCAATGGCGCAGACCTGCAAAACCAGACAATCACTGCTGGTTCATCTGAAACACTGGAAGTCACGACCTTTGGTGATGGTTTTTTAAACGGTTGGATTGACTACAATCGCGACGGTGATTTTAATGATGCCGGCGAAAAAATCGCCAACGATATTTTCATAAATTCCACAACAGTTCAGACAACCAACGTACCCATCACAATTCCTATTGTTGCATCAGGCGGAATATCGTATGCACGATTTCGCTTTAACAAAGTGGCCGGTCTGAGTCCGGCAGGGCTGGGTGCGAAAGGCGAAGTTGAAGATTATCGTGTCGTTATCGACCCAATGCAGCCTGACTTCAATATGGTGAAGACATCTGATACGGCAACGATCAGTTCACCCGGCAACATCACTTATACATTTGAATTTACCAATACAGGCAACGTCGACCTGACTAATTTGACTCTGGTTGACCCAAACATTAACGCCAGTTCGCTGACCGGTTGTCCAATCGCAACTTTAGCTCCGGGGGCTGTAGCAACTTGCTCAGGGGTTCGTTCGGTTTCTCAGGCTGATATCGACAGTGGTACAGCCTTACTCAATACGGCAACGCCAAGCGCAACAGACCCTGCCGGTGATCCGGTAACTGAATCGGATACGACCGATAACAGTACCAGTACAACGGTCATCGTAAATTATTCCATGTCGCTTGATAAACCGGCTCCGAGTCATACAGACAATGATGTGTCTGGTGATATCAGTGCCGGTGACTTGCTTACTTATACCATCACTGCAACTAACACTGGTACAGGAACACTTACCAGTCTGATTATTGCTGATCCGCTTATTACTCCAGGCTCCAACACCTGTGCATCGGTTGCACCCGGTAGTACTTGCGTATTAATCGGTAGCTATACAGTGACTTCTGCAGATGTTGCTACGGGCAGTATAGCGAACACAGCCAAAGCGGATTCTGATCAAACGCCACCGACAACTGATGACGAAACCGTGTTGTTACCAGACGCTGCTCATACTATTGATAAGCCAGCGCCAGTCAACGCCGATGAAGATGGCAGCAATGATGTGAGTGTTGGTGATACATTAAATTACACGATTACGGCTACTAACAGTGGCACTGCTAATCTGACCAATCTGGTTGTCAGTGACAATATGATTACCCCTTCGAGCACTAGTTGCGCCCTGGTATCACCGGGCTCGACTTGTGTTTTGACGGGTAGCTATATTGTTACAGCAGCTGATGTTGCTGCCGGCAGTATCGACAACACCGCCAGTGCCGAATCTGATCAAACTGCATCTTCTTCAGATAGTGAAACAGTACCAGTACCGTCACCCGAGCTAAGCATCGACAAGCCAGCTCCTGCTAACGCAGATGAAGATGGTAGCAGCGACTTTAGCCTGGGTGACACGCTGACCTATACAGTGACGGCGACCAACTCTGGCACGGCAACGCTAACCACTGTTGTTGTAAGTGACCCTTTGCTCACACCAGCGTCGGCTACATGCACAACTTTAGCTCCGGGTGCTGATTGTATTCTGACGGGAACCTATGTTGTCACAGCTGCCGATATCGCAGCGGGCGTAATTAATAATACGGCCTCTGCTGATAGTGATCAGACTGGGCCGGTAGATGATTCGGAAACGGTTTCTGTGCCTGACCCTGCGCACACGCTGGACAAAGTCATTGCCAGCAACGCCGATAATGATGTTAGTGGTGATGTTAGTGCAGGGGACGTGCTGACTTACACTGTTACCGCGACAAACACTGGAACAGCGGTGTTAACCAATTTGCTGGTGTCTGACCCTATGCTGACACCGTCATCGAATTCATGTGCCTCGATCGTTGTTGGTGCAACGTGTGTTCTTACCGGAACTTACACTGTTACGGCTGCAGATGTTGTCACTGGTAGTATCGACAACACAGCAACATCGTCGTCCGATCAAACCGGTCCGGTAGATGATACTGAAACGGTCAGCTTGCCGGCTCCGGCTTTGGCGATTAACAAACCAGCCCCAACGAATGCCGATGAAGATGGCAGTAATGATGTCAGTGCAGGAGACACGCTGAGCTATACCATTACGGCAACCAATACCGGTGCTGCAACGCTAACAAATGTGATTGTTTCAGACAATCTTATAACGCCATCATCGAATACCTGCGCAACCGTTGCGCCTGGTGCAACTTGCGTACTGACCGGTACCTATGTAGTGACTGCTGCCGATGTTAGCGCTGGAACAGTTGTCAATACAGCAACGGCTGACAGTGATCAGACCGATCCGGTTACCGATGACGAGACGGTTACACCGCCAACACCCGATTTACAAATTGACAAGGCTGCACCAAGCAATGCTGATGAAGATGGCAGTACCGATATCAGTGTTGGCGACACCCTGACCTACGTGATCACTGCAACAAACAATGGCACATCGAACCTGACTAATTTGCTGGTATCGGACACTATGCTAACGCCTTCGTCTAACACTTGTGCAACGGTTGCTCCGGGAGCTACTTGTGTATTGACCGGAACCTACGTAGTGACTGCAGCTGATGTTGCAGCAGGTTCGATCGTTAACACGGCCACGGCAGATTCAGATCAGACACCACCAGTGGATGACACTGAGACTGTAACTACGCCCATACCGAGTCATAGCATAGATAAGACAGCACCAACCAACGCGGACGAAGATAGTACTGCAGATATAAGTGTCGGTGACACATTAAGCTATACGATTACGGCGACTAACAACGGTACCGCAACCTTGACTAATATGGTTGTCAGCGATCCAATGATAACGCCTTCGTCAGCAACGTGCGCATCGGTACCACCCACTGGTACGTGTGTGTTAAGTGGAACCTATAGCGTCACAGCGGCCGATGTCGCTGCAGGTGTTATAGACAATACTGCCAGCGCTGTTACAGACCAGACTCCACCAGTTACCGATGATGAAACTGTTGTGGTTCCAAGTCCGGCCCATGTGCTTGATAAAGCTGCACCGCTCAATGCAGATGAAGATGCCAGTGGGGATGTCAGTGAAGGCGATACCCTTACCTACACCATAACGGCAACCAACAGTGGTGCGGCAACCTTAACCAATCTGGTTGTCAGTGATGCCATGCTTACACCTGGCAGCACAAGCTGTGCAACGGTTGCACCCGCAGCAACCTGCGTATTGACCGGAACGTATACCGTCACCGCCGCTGATGTTGCTGCCGGTAGTATCGTGAACACCGCGACATCAGATTCGGATCAAACTGACCCGGTTGACGACACAGAAACGGTCGTTGTACCCACACCTGCTCATACTATTGACAAAGCTGCCCCTGTTAATGCAGATGAAGATGGAAGCTCTGATGTCAGTGCAGGCGATACGCTCACTTACACCATTACTGCAACCAACAGTGGAACAGCTGTACTGACCAATTTACAAGTTACCGATGCGATGTTGTCTCCATCGAGTAACGCTTGCGCAAGCGTTGCACCAGGGGCTACGTGTGTACTAACCGGAACTTATGTAGTTACTGCCGCTGACATAACGGCTGGCAGTATTGTCAATACGGCCTCATCTGATTCAGATCAGACAGACCCGCTGGACGACACAGAAACTGTTGCTATTCCACAACCCAGTCATTCAATAGATAAGCCGGCTCCGACTAACGCTGATGAAGACGGTAGCAGTGATGTCAGCGCAGGGGATACTTTAACTTATACAGTAACGGCCACAAATACCGGTACAGCAACGCTGACCAATCTGGCGGTGACTGACCCGATGCTCAGCCCGAGCGCCAACACGTGTGCAACGGTTGCACCCGGAGCCACTTGTGTATTAACCGGTACCTACGTTGTAACAGCTGCAGATGTAACGGCCGGAACAATCGATAACACAGCAAGCAGTGATTCTGATCAAACGGATCCGCTTGATGATTCTCAAAGCGTTGTACTGTTACAACCGGATTTGACTATCGACAAGCCAGCACCTGCCAATGCTGACGAAGACACAAGCCTCGATGTCAGTGCTGGTGACACGCTGACCTATACCATTACTGCGACCAATAGCGGTACCTCGACATTAACTAACGTTGTGTTAACTGATTCGCTTATTACGCCCACTACAATCACGTGTGCAACGGTTGCACCTGGTGGCACTTGTATTCTGATCGGTACCTATAGCGTTGTTGCTGCTGATGTTGTTGCCGGTACCATTGATAACACGGCGAGCGCTGATTCTGATCAAACCGCTCCGGTCAGTGATGACGAATCGGTATCGTTGCCAACACCTGCATTGGCTCTGGACAAACCAGCACCGGTTAACGGTGATCAGGATGGTAGTGGGGATGTATCTGTTGGCGATATTTTAAACTACACCATTACAGCAACGAATACTGGAACAGCCACGCTGACAAATCTAGCGGTTAGCGATCCATTGATCACACCATCGTCAGCCACCTGCGCAAGTGTTGCCTCTGGCGCAACGTGCGTATTGACGGGTAGTTATGTAGTTACCGCTGCCGATCTGGTTGCAGGCAGCATCGACAACACCGCATCTGCCGATTCTGACCAGACTAGTCCGGTAACAGATGATGAAAGTGTGCCAGTACCAACGCCTGCTCACTCCATCGACAAGCCAGCACCGACACATATTGATGCTGATGGCAGCACTGACATTAGTGCCGGTGACACACTGAACTACACCATCACAGCTTCAAACAGCGGTACTGCAACTCTGACCAACCTTGTGGTTAGCGATCCGATGATCACACCTGCCACTATCACTTGCGCAAGCGTAGCTCCGGGTGCTACCTGTGTGCTCAGCGGTAGTTATGTTGTTACGGCAGCCGATGCAACTGCCGGTTCTATCGTGAATACCGCCAGCAGTGAATCTGACCAGACTGATCCTTTAACCGATGATGAGACGGTCGTACTGCCCACACCTGAGCACACATTAGACAAGCCAGCGCCGGTTAATGGCGATCAGGATGTCAGTGGTGATGTAAGCGAAGGTGATGTACTGACTTATACCATTACCGCGACAAATTCGGGAACCGCTACATTGACCAATCTGGTGGTGAGCGACCCGTTGATCGTACCGACCAGTGCTACTTGTGCAAGTGTGGCACCAGGTGCCACCTGTGTTTTGACAGGTACCTATACTGTTACCGGCAGCGACGTTGCTGCAGGTTCCATTGACAACACTGCAAGCAGTGAATCAGATCAAACACCCGTTGTGAGCGATGATGAATCGGTTCCGGTTCCAACTCCGGCACTTGCTATTGACAAGCCTGCGCCTGTCAATGGTGATCAGGATTCAAGTACTGATGTCAGTGCAGGTGATGTTCTAACCTATACCATAACTGCGACTAACAGCGGAACAGCGACCTTGACCAACTTGATGGTGAGTGATCCGTTAATACTGCCAACAACCACGACCTGTGCAAGTGTTGCCCCGGGTGGAACGTGTGTGTTGACCGGTACTTATACAGTGACCGCCGCCGATGTTGCAGCAGGAGCGATAAACAATACGGCAACAGCGGATAGTGATCAGACAAGTTCGGTAACTGATGATGAAACCGTACCAGTTCCTTCACCATTACTGACCATAGATAAAACGGCTCCGACCAATGCTGATGGAGATAGCACGACCGATGTCAGTCTGGGCGACGTGTTGACCTATACCGTTACAGCAACCAATGCTGGTACGTCGGTGCTGACCAATGTGGTTGTCAATGACCCGCTATTAACGCCTGCCACGAACACCTGTGCATCGGTTGCGATCGGAGCTACCTGCGTTTTGACAGGAACCTATACCGTTACGGCTGCAGATGTTACTGCTGGCATCATCAACAACACGGCTTCTGCAGATTCAAATCAGACCGGGCCCGTTGATGACAGCGAGTCAGTCGTTGTGCCTGAGCCAAGTCATATCTTGTCTAAAGGTGTTCCTGCAAACACGGATAACGACAGTACGGGTGATATTAGTGCAGGTGATACGCTCACTTACACCATTACAGCAACCAATAATGGAGCGGCTGTGCTGACCAATATGGTGGTCAGCGATCCGTTGATAACACCTGCGACAACCAGTTGTGCCACCCTGGCTCCCGGTGCAACTTGTGTGTTGGTTGGAACCTATGTTGTTACCACCGCTGATGTTGCCGCTGGTGTTATTAATAATACGGCAAGTTCTGATACCGATCAGACTGAGCCGGTAGAAGATTCTCAAAGCGTTAGTCTGGATATGCCAAGTCATGCAATCGACAAGGCGGCACCCGTTAATGCAGATGATGACAACAGTGGTGATATCAGTGCCGGAGACACGCTAACCTATACGGTAACAGCAACCAATAACGGCGCTGCAACCCTGACTAATCTGGTTGTTAGTGATCCCATGCTGACCCCAAATACAATTTCGTGTGCGGTTGTAGCACCAGGTGCAACGTGCGTCCTGGTTGGAAACTATACGGTCACTACGGCTGATGTGGTAGCTGGTGTTATTAACAACACGGCGAGTTCCGATTCAGATCAGACCGACCCTCTCGATGACACAGAAACAGTTAATTTGTTGATGCCGTCAATGACGCTGGACAAGCCTGCGCCGGCGAATGCCGACGAAGATGCCAGTGGTGATGCAAGCGTTGGCGATACGCTGACTTACACAATCACCGCAACTAACAACGGTGCGGCAACCCTGACTAATGTTGTGGTGTCTGACCCGTTGATCACACCAACGTCGATAACTTGCGCAAGTATGGCTACCGGTGCAACCTGTGTTCTGGTAGGAACCTACGCGGTGGTGGCTGCGGATGTTACCGCAGGCAGTATCGATAATACGGCCGGTGCAGATTCAGATCAGACCGACCCAATCTCTGATGATGAGTCGGTACCTGTTCCGGTTCCCGGGATAAGCATAGATAAACCAGCACCAGTGAATTCGGATACCGATGCCAGTGGTGATATCAGTGCCGGTGATGTGTTGACCTACACAATAACTGCAACCAATTCCGGGGCTGCGACGCTCACCAATCTGGTTGTGTCCGACCCGTTGATTACGCCGACGACAACAACCTGTGCAACCGTACTTACTGGTGCAACCTGTGTGCTGGTTGGAACTTATACGGTTACCACGAGTGACGTTGTGGCCGGGAGCATTGATAACACGGCTAGCGCCGATAGCAACCAGACGGGTCCAGTTTCTGATGATGAAACCGTACCATTGCCATCACCAGCTTATAAACTGGACAAAGCTGCGCCAGGCAATGCAGATGAAGATGGCACCAGCGATGTCAGTGCCGGCGATACGCTAACTTATACGATCACTGCAACAAATAGTGGTACAGCTACGTTGACCAATCTGGTCGTTAGCGACGCCATGCTTACACCTGACTCAAACACCTGCGCAAGCGTTGCACCGGGTGCTACCTGTGTGCTCACTGGTGATTACACCGTGACTGCTGCCGATGTGGCTGCAGGTGTCATTGTCAATACGGCTACGTCCGACTCTGATCAAACCGACCCGATTGATGATACCGAAACCGTTACGCTTAACGGTCCAAGTCATATCATCGATAAGAGTGCACCTGCCAATGATGACAACGATGGTTCGACTGACATCAGCGCCGGGGATACGCTGACATACACGATTACTGCAACAAACAACGGAACAGCTAACTTGACTAACCTGGCGGTTAGCGACCCTATGATTACACCTAATTCCATCAACTGCGCATTGGTCACACCCGGTGCCACCTGTGTACTTGTTGGAACTTACGTTGTCACCGCTGCTGATGTGCTTGCCGGTACTATCGACAACACAGCAAGCAGTGAATCGGACCAGACCGATGTATTAACAGATGATGAGTCGGTGCCATTGCCAACACCTGCCATTGACATTGACAAGCCTGCACCTGCGCATTCCGATAATGACGCTACAGGTGATATCAGCGTTGGTGATCAGCTGACGTACACCATAACCGCAACCAATAGTGGTTCGGCTGTGCTGACCAATATGCTGGTCACAGACCCTATGCTGATACCAAACTCGCAGACCTGCGCAAGCGTGGCACCCGGGGCTACTTGTGTTTTGATCGGAAGCTATACCGTTGTTGCCAGCGATGTCAGCACCGGAAGCATTGACAACACGGCCTCAGCTGACAGTGATCAGACTGATTCAGTCAGTGATGATGAAACTGTCTCATTGCCTGAACCAGAGCTTAGTCTTGATAAAGCTGCACCGAGTAATGCTGATGGTGATAGCAGCACCGACGTCAGCTTTGGTGATGTGTTGACCTATACGGTTACAGCGACCAATAGTGGTACAGCTGTTCTGACGAATGTTGTGGTTGCCGATCCGCTATTAACACCCAATACAACAACCTGCGCAAGCCTGGCGGTAGGTGCAACCTGTGTGCTCACGGGTAACTACACCGTGACAGCTGCCGATGTAGCCGCAGGTGTGATTAATAATACGGCGACTGCTGATACTGATCAGACCGATCCGATTTCTGATAGTGAAACAGTCGTTGTACCTGACCCTGGCCACACCCTGAATAAAGCCGTTCCGGTTAATACTGACAATGATGCAAGCGGTGATATTAGTGCAGGAGATACCTTAACCTACACCATCACGGCAACCAATAATGGCACCGCGGTATTGACTAACCTACTGGTCAGTGATCCGCTGATCACGCCAACGTCACAAAACTGTGCAAGTGTTGCGGTTGGGGCTACTTGTGTATTAGTGGGAAGTTATACAGTGACGGCAGCTGATGTAGCCACTGGATCTATCGACAATACGGCGACTTCTGATTCTGATCAGACCGATCCACTGGACGATTCTCAATCAGTTAATCTGAACGAACCAAGTCACGTACTCGACAAGAGTGCGCCGGTCAATGCCGATGAAGATGGCAGTGCTGATATTAGTGCTGGCGATACCTTGACTTATACGATTACGGCGAGCAACAACGGCGCTGCAACGCTGACAAATCTTGTGGTTAATGATCCAATGATTACCCCGAGTTCAGTTAATTGTGCATCGGTTGCACCAGGCGCAAGCTGTGTACTCGTCGGTACTTATGTTGTTACCGCTGCAGATGTCACTGCCACGGTTATTGACAATACAGCTACTGCCGGTTCGGATCAGAGCGCTCCAACCAGTGACGATGAAAGTGTGCCTGTCCCGGCTCCGCTAATGGCACTGGATAAGAGCGCACCTGTTAATGCTGATGAAGATGGCAGTCTGGATGTCAGTGAAGGGGATACACTTACTTATACTATTACTGCCACTAATACTGGTACAGCTACTTTAACTAACTTGATTGTCAGTGATCCATTGATCGCACCGACAACAACAACCTGTGCCAGTGTGGCGCCGGGTGCTGCTTGCGTGTTGATTGGTGGCTACACCGTGATTACAAGTGACGTGTCGGCTGGTGTTATCAACAATACTGCAACGGCTTCATCTGATCAGACCGACCCGATTGACGATTCAGAAGCTGTACCGGTGCCTGCGCCTGCACTGGCGATCGACAAACCCGCACCAAGCGCGACCGACCCTGATGGCAGCACTGATTTGAGTGCTGGTGATGTGCTGACTTACACCATTACGGCAACCAATAGCGGAACAGCTACGCTGACCAATCTGCTGGTATCTGACCCAATGCTTTCACCAGTGTCAAATACGTGCGCCAGTGTTATTGCAGGTGGTACTTGTGTTTTAACAGGTACCTATACAGTGACAACTGCTGATGTATTAGCAGGCGTGATCAACAATACCGCCAGTGCGAATAGTGATCAGACCGGGCCAGTCAGCGATGATGAGTCGGTGGTTCTGCCAACACCAGGTCATAGCCTGTCTAAAGCTGTTCCCTCGAATCTCGATGAAGACGGAACCGGGGATGTCAGTGTTGGCGATACGCTTAACTATGTTGTTACTGCAACGAACACGGGTACAGCGCACTTGACCAATCTGGTTGTTAGTGATGCTCTTATAACGCCGAACACCAACACGTGTGCACTGGTTGCACCGGGTGGTACTTGTGTCCTGTCTGGTGCCTACACCGTCACGGCTGCAGATGTTGCGGCCGGTGTGATAAACAATACGGCGACATCAGATTCAGAACAGACCGATCCGGTTGACGATTCGCAAAGCGTTAACTTATCAGGTCCAAGTCATGTCATAGATAAACCAGCGCCTGTTAATGCAGATAACGATGGAAGTACAGACGTTAGTGTTGGTGACACACTTACCTATACCATCACAGCGACCAATAATGGTTCGGCTAACCTGACCAATCTGATTGTCAACGACCCAATGCTGACACCGTCAAGCATCACTTGTGCGCTTGTTACAGCTGGTGCGGACTGCGTATTGATTGGTACCTACGTGGTTACCGCCGCTGATGTTGCCGCTGGCGCTATCGACAACACAGCAAGTTCGGTATCAGATCAGACCGGTGTGTTAACTGATGACGAAACGGTTCCCGTTCCTGCACCCGCATTAGCGCTCGACAAAAGTGCACCGGTTAACGCTGATGAAGATGGCAGCAGTGATGTGAGTATGGGAGATACACTGAGCTACAACGTAACGGCGACTAACTCAGGTACGGCAACGCTGACCAACCTGGTTGTAGCAGATTCCATGATCTCACCGAACAGCACAAGCTGTGCATTGGTAGCACCGGGTGCCACCTGCACACTGATTGGAACCTATGCGGTTACCGCTGCCGATGTGGCCGCAGGTAGCATCAACAATACAGCAACTGCAGACTCTGACCAGACGCCGCCGACCAGTGATACTGAAAACACACCCATGCCCGGGCCTGCTTTTGCTCTGGACAAAGCTGCGCCGGTTAATGCTGATGAAGATGGTAGCACTGATGTCAGCATTGGCGATACGCTGAGCTATACCATAACAGCGACTAATACCGGTAATGCCAATCTGACTAATCTGGTTATTAGCGATCCGCTTATTACGCCGAACACCACTACCTGTGCAGCAGTCACTGTTGGTGGAAGCTGTGTGCTGAGCGGCACCTATGTAGTGCAAGCGTCCGATGTTGCTGCTGGTACGATTGTCAATACGGCCTCGGCTGATTCTGATCAAACGGATGATTTGACCGACAGCGAAAACGTTCCGGTGCCAACGCCGTCTCATGCGATAGACAAACCTGCCCCTGCTTTGCAAGACAACGATGGCAGCAACGATGTGAGTATTGGTGATGTGTTGACTTACACCATTACGGCAACCAATACAGGTACGGCAAGTCTGACTAATCTGGTTGTTAGCGATCCGCTCGTTACACCAAATAGCACGAGTTGTGCTTTGGTAGCACCAGGTGCCACTTGCGTTCTGAGCGGTACCTACACCGTAACTGGTGCAGATGTGATAGCCGGCACTATCAACAACACTGCCAGCAGTGACTCAGATCAGACTGATCCGCTTGACGACGATCAAATTGTGAACTTGCCTGCATCTGCCTTGCAAATTGACAAGCCAGCGCCGTTGAATGCTGATGAAGATGGCAGTACCGACTTAAGTGTGGGCGACACGCTAACTTACAGTGTCACAGCAACTAATAGTGGCACGTCTAACTTAACCAATGTGGTTGTCAGTGATCCGTTGATTACGCCAAACACGGCTAATTGCGCGCTTGTCGCACCGGCTGCAACTTGTGTGCTGTCCGGTACGTACGTGGTGACTGTGGCGGATGTGTCAGCAGGAACTTTGGTCAATACTGCCTCTGCTGATTCTGATCAGACGCCACCTGTTGAAGACACGCAGACAGTGACTCCGCCGACTCCGAGTCACACGTTAGTCAAGGCTGCTCCGGGCAATGCGGATGAAGACGGTTCTGGTGATGTCAGTGTAGGGGATACGTTAACTTACGTTATCACGGCAACCAACAACGGCACAGCGACTCTGACGAATCTGTCTATTAGCGATTCCATGGTTAGCCCAAGCAGCGTTAACTGTCCGGTTGTAGCTCCTGGTGCTAACTGTGTACTAACGGGTACCTATGTTGTCACAGCTGCCGATGTAACAGCGGGCGTAATCAACAATACAGCAACCTCTGATTCTGATCAGACAGTCCCGGTGGACGACACTCAATCGCAAAACCTGACTGGTCCAAGTCATACGCTGAGCAAAAGTTTCAGCGCAAATGCTGATGAAGATGGCAGTACTGACATTAGTGTTGGAGATACGCTGACTTATGTTGTTACCGCCACCAACAACGGTAACGCAAGTTTGACCAATCTTCTGGTATCAGATGTCATGCTGACACCTTCAAGTGTTAACTGCCCACTGGTGGCACCAGGTGATAACTGTGTATTGACTGGAACCTACGTTGCCACTGCTGCGGATGTTGCCGCTGGTTCCATTGATAATACCGCCAGTTCTGATTCTGATCAAACCGAGCCGCTTGACGATACCGAGACGGTTGTTCTGCCAACACCAATGATAGATATCAGCAAAGCGGTTCCTACCAATGCTGATGAAGATGGTTCTGGTGATATTACAGCGGCGGATACGCTGAACTACATTATCACCGTTACTAACAATGGTACTGCGGTACTAACCAATGTGGTGATTAATGATTCGCTTATTACTCCTTCAGCGCAAACCTGCCCGCTACTCACTCCCGGTGCAGTTTGTGTTCTCAACGGAAGCTATAGCGTTACTGCAGCCGATGTTGTTGCAGGTAGCATCACCAACACCGCCTCAGTAGATTCTGATCAAACCGGGCCGGCTACAGATGATGTGGTTGTTAACCTGGCTGAGCCTGGACTGGAACTAGTCAAAGCATTGAGTGGTAACGCGGACGAAGACGCCTCCGGTGATATCAGCATTGGCGACACACTGACCTATACAGCTACTGCTACTAACACAGGTGCAACGTCGCTGACTAACGTGTTGGTGAATGATGCCATGTTGACTCCGGCCAGCACGAGCTGTGCGTTGGTTGCAACGGGTGGAACCTGTGTACTGAGCGGAAATTACGTGGTCACGGCAACTGATATTGCCGCTGGTTTGATCGATAACACGGCAACAGCGGATTCCGATCAAACCGAGCCTGTTTCTGATCAAGTGATGACTCAATTGGCTGAGCCTGGTCTTGTTCTGGATAAAGCCCTTGCCGCTAATGCAGATGAAGATGGTACTGGTGATATCAGTCAGGGTGATACGTTAACTTACACGGTTGTTGCCACCAACAATGGTTCGTCAACATTGACCATGGTGTCGGTAACGGACAACCTGATCACGCCTGACAATATTGTATGTGCCAGCCTTGCGCCGTTGAGTAGCTGTAGCTTAACAGGAACCTATAGTGTTACTGCTGCAGATGTGGCTGCTGGTGTGATTAACAACACGGCCACGGCTGATTCTGATCAGACCGAACAACTCAGTGATGCTGTGTCGTTAAATCTTGGCGAACCTTCATTATCAATTTTTAAATCGTCGCCGACGAATACAGACAATGATGCAACATCAACCGTAACGCCTGGTGATGTCCTGAACTACACCGTTACTGCTACTAACACAGGCGGTGCTGTGCTGACCGGTGTGGTGATCAACGATGCGATGCTCACGCCATCATCAACAACCTGCGCCACACTGACTACCGGTCAAAACTGTGTGCTAAACGGTAGCTACACCGTTACTGTGGCTGATGCTGCGAACGGTTCTATTGTGAATACCGCAACGGCTGATTCAGATCAGACTGGCCAGGTTCAGGATACTCAAACAGAACCGGTGGTTACACCACCAATATCGGTTGACCAGCCTGAGCCACCTGTGACCCAGGACAATTCAGAAACCGATCAGCCGTTGGGTCAACCCGTGACAGTGTCGGTACTGGATAACGACAGCGATCCTGAGAATAATATCGACCCGACCACGGTGATGATTATTGATCCGATAACGGGTGATCCGGTCACTGAATTGATGGTACCGGGCGAGGGTACGTGGATAGTTGACCCGGTCACAGGCGATATTACTTTTACGCCAGAGCCGGGCTATGTCGGTGACCCGACGCCTATTGTTTACATCGTTACTGATACTACCGGTCTGGTTTCGAATCCTTCGACCGTGACGATCGATTACGAAGAGCCAGCAACGCTTACCGGTACCGTCTGGCTTGATTCAGATCGTGATGGTGAGATCGACGCAGATGAAGCTGTTAAAGCCGGTTGGACTCTGGAGATACTGGATGACCAGGGAAATATTGTGGCCACGGTGCTCACTGATGCCAACGGTGAATATTCGGTTACCGGTTTGATTCCTGGTGAATACACTGTTCGTTTTTATAACGAAGCCGGTGTATTTATATCTGATTCGCAAACCAATGGTCCATTGATGCCCGGTGATACGCAAGACTTGCCATTACCGGTCGATCCAAGTGGTGTTGTGTACGACAGTTCATCACGTGAGCCACTCGCCGGTGTCACATTGCAATTGATAAACAGCGCCGGTGTTCAGGTTGACCCATCTTGTCTTAATGCTAATCAGCAAGGGCAGGTCACGCAAGCTGATGGATTGTACGCATTTGATGTTTTTCCTGATGCGCATCCAAGTTGCCCGGATGGAGAAACCTATGAGATTGTGATTGTTGATGTACCACCAACGCATCTTCCTGGTTATTCGAGCAACATTACGCCAGATGGTACAACATTCGACAGTGATTCTAACGAGTCTAACTGTACGATCGATTCGCATCCATCGTCCGGGGCCTGTGAAGTTCAGGCTCAACCTGATGCACCACAATCGGGTCAGTCAACGCGTTACTTTACGCGCTTCACGCTCTATTCCGGCGATACGAACGTGATCTTCAATCACATTCCTGTTGACCCGTATGTTGAGCCTGCTACTGCTGCCATGACAGTGCTTAAGTCGGTTGGTCGCCCGACAGCTTCTACAGGTGATGTACTGACCTACAGCGTACGAGTTGAAAACACCATTGATGTCGCTGCTGTTAACGTGTCGGTCAAAGATGATCTTCCTCGGGGTTTTCGCTTTGTAGAAGACTCTGCCAGCGTCACGATATTCGATGCTAATCAGTCGCAGGTATCTCGGCTACCAGTTTCATCGGTTGGCATAGACCCGGTGGTATTCCTGGCTTTGGAAATACCACCTTTTGGCGATGGTTATATCGTTATTAACTACGCTGTGCGAGTCGGTGCCAATGTTGTTCAGGGTGACTATGCCAACACGGCTGAAGTAAGCTCCGGTGGTAGCAGTAATGTGAGTACCGCGCGCGTTAGCGTCGTGGCAGATCCGGTACTGCACCAGGCAACGCTTGTGGGTAAAGTATTCCATGACCGCGATGGTGACGGCTATCAGGAAGATGCCTTCGCTTCAGATGTCACTATAAAGAGTGACTATTTTGGCTGGTCAAGTTATCACGCAGGTGATTTGTCCGGAAGAATCAGCGCATTCGATGACCCGATGAATCATTCAGTTGTCGTTAACATGCCCGCAACTGACAACAACAGCTTTGCAGTATCAACGTCTGAAGGTACGTTGATTAACGTTGATCACAATGGTGTGGTTACCGAGAGCCATACCGGTAAGCGTGCGCGAGGTATTACCGGACAGCAACTGCGTATATCCACTCGTAAAACCGAAGCTGCCCCTACACCAACGCAACACTTGCAAAGTAATGTAACTGGTGGACAGGCGGTTATAGAAATCACAATTGAGAACGTCGGTATTAACGAGGAGGGCATGCCGGGTGTGCGTCTGGCAACCGTTGAAGGTCTGTTGATTGAGACTGATCAGGCGGGCCGATTCCACTTACCTGACGTGGATGTCGGTGCAACACGCATTGGTAAGCAATTTATCGTCAAGCTCGATAAAACGACTTTGCCAGAAGGTGCGGTGATGACCACCGAGAACCCTCGTGTTATGCGCATTACCAATAGCGCACTAAATACAATGCGGTTTGGTGTGAGGTTACCGGCTCAAGAGAAACCTGCCGGTGCAGCGCCTGTAGAAGCCAGAAAGGCCGATATTGAAGCCAGACTGGGTTCAGTGTTCTTCGATACCGATATGCACAACATACGCGCTGATCAGCGTGGTGTGGTGCAGGACATTATCAAGCGCATCAGGCAATTCAAACGAGCACGTATTGTGATCGAAGCGCATACCGATGCACGACACAACATGGATTACAACGTTGCCCTTGCAGAGCGACGCGCCAGAACGGTAGAAAATGAACTGCGCAAAGTGCTTGGCGACAAGTTAATGAAGAACGTCAGCGTTGAAGTGGACAAGGGGTCCTATCAGGAGCTGTATCACAATGATCCACAAGCGATAGATTACAAAGGAGACGTGCAATGAGCCGTCTTGGTAACAGATCGCTGAATACGGTAAGTCGAAAAGGAATGAGAATACCCATGCACCATTCCATTTTTCGCTTACCCGTTGGATTTCGTTGTACGAAAGCGTTGCTCGGTGCAGCGCTGCTGTTGCCGATTGGTTTCCTGGCTGATGTCGCTGCTGACGATGCCATTGAGCCAATTCCGGTTGAACTGTGCAAGGGCGCAGGTTGTACTGAGCAGGAAAAACAGGGAAGCCCGTTAAAGCCGGCCTATACGCTTAAGATTATTACTTATGGTGAAGGCAATCCGGACGAAGAAAATATAACAGAAGAAGGATTGCAACAAAATCGCCGTGTCGATGTAACCATTATTGGTGAACCCGAAGTTGCCGAAAACAGCAGTAAGGTTGATCTGCCGAAAGGTGGCATATTGTGGTTAACCAAAGACCCACTGGAATTGACCCGGCAATTGGAAATTACGTCAAGTTCGACTGTCAACACGGTTGAGGGCGAACTGGAGAATTCAGTGCGTCTGCGTTTGTTTACCAACTATGCATCGTACTTATCGCGCTGGGAAGTGGTGTTCTTTGATATTGATGATGCGGATATGTCTCATCCGCTTGCCAGCATTGAAGGCAACGAACTTGGATACGAGTCTGAGCTGGAGTGGAACGGTATTTTCGAATCTGGTGAGAGTATTCAGAAAGGTGATCAACTATTCTATGTGTTGCGCGTGTTTGATAGCGCCGATAGAGTCGATGAAACTTATCCGGAATCGTTAACGGTTCTTGGGCCACAAAGAAACATCGTTGATGATGATGCGCCAACGCTTGAAGAGCTGGCACTGGAGTCTCGCAGACAACGCAGCCAGCTTGCGCGTAGCGAAGTCGATATTCGAGGTTCGCGTGTCCGAATATACGGGCGTGATTTACTTGATGCGCAAACAATCACCATTAATGGCGAGAAAGTTGCGATTGACGATGGTGACGCGTTCGCTGCCGAATACCTTTTGCCCATTGGTGAACATGAATTCGATGTTGAAATTAAAGGCAGCGATGGTTCTATCGCAAAGAAAGCCTTATCGGTAAAGCTGGATGACGACTATCTTTTTCTGGTAGCACTTGCTGACATAACGGTTGGCCAGAATACCGTTTCGGGGTCGGTTGACAAGCTCGAAGTCACTGATGATGCGCACTATGGAGGCGACATTTTCGTCGATGGCCGACTGGCGTTTTATTTGAAAGGCAAGATTAAAGGTAAATACCTTGTTACTGCACAAATGGATACGGATACGCAAGAGCTTGATAAATTGTTTGACGATTTTAATCGCGCAGACCCTTCAAGTGTATTCCGACGCCTCGACCCGGAACAATACTATCCAGTGTATGGTGACGACTCTACTCTGGTGGACGATACCGACAGTCAGGGTAAGCTCTATGTACGCGTAGACTGGGACCAGTCGCGAGCATTGTGGGGTAACTTCAACAGCGGCATAACCGGAACTGAGTTTTCGCGTTTTAATCGCAGCTTATACGGTGCGCAATTGCAGTCGCGTAGTAAGTCGTTCACCAAACTTGGTGAGCATCGTACTGACGTTAATGTGTTTGCCTCAGAGGCGCAGAGTGCGCACAGGCACAATGAATTTTTGGGTACTGGCGGTAGCTTGTACTATCTCAGTGATCAGGACATTGTTCGCGGTTCAGAGAAACTGGTCGTTGAAGTTCGACAACGAGAATCTGAACGTGTACTTGATCGGGTAGAACTGGTTGAAGGGCGAGATTATCAGATAGACGATATTCAGGGCCGCGTTATCCTCAATCGACCTTTGCAATCGATAGGTGCGCAAGTAGCACCGTCAATTATAAAAGACACACCACTCGACGGTAACGAGATCTGGCTTGTCGCTGACTATGAATACGTTCCAGCTGCATTCAGAAAAGATGATGCAACCATTGGTGGGCGTGGTAAACACTGGCTTACCGATAACTTTGCTCTGGGTGGCACTTGGGTGCTTGATCGGCGTGAAGGCTTTGATCATCAGATAAAGGGTGTGGATGCAACCTTAACTGCCGGAGCAGGCACATGGCTGCGCGCCGAGTTTGCTCAAAGCAATAACGCCCAGGCTGCTGGTAGTTTTATCTCTGGCGACGGTGGATTGAATTTCACACCTTTTGCCAGTAATACACGACCCGACCCGACAACCGGTAACGCCGTTGGGGTTGAGGCGCGAGTAGATATTGGTGAACTTAAGAAATGGCAGCGTGAATCGTCTGTTGGCGCCTGGTACAAGCAGCGCGATAAAGGTTTCTCCAGCAGTAGCTTCGACACCGGAGCCAATACCGTTGATGCCGGCGCTGAGGCAAGTATAGCTGCAGGCGAGCGGGTGACGTTGTCAGCAAGAGCAACGCAGTACGAAAAAGTGTCGGTAGATTTACGACGTACCGCAAGTGTCCAGGCTGAAGTACAAGTTAGTGAACGGTTTGCTGTTTCCGGTGAACTACGACAGATTCATGAAGAAGATCAGATTGCCAATACTAACGGTGATGGGTCGATAGGTGCTGTGCATATTGGTGTTGATGTAAGTGACAACGTTAATGTTTATGGTTCTGCTCAACGCACCATGGAGTCCACTGGTAGTTATGAACGTAATGACTTAAACACACTGGGCGTCAGAACCTCTGCTGGTCAGAAACTCACTTTCAATGCTGAAGCCAGCACTGGAGATCGTGGTGACTCCGCGTTATTAGGGTCTGAATTCAAACTCACTGATGATTACAGTGTCTATGCCAACCAAACTTTTTCAACTGATCGGAGTGATGCGGTTCGAAATACAACAACGCTGGGCCAGCGTAAGCGAGTCGGGTCGAAGCTCAGAGTATTCACTGAACATCAATTCAGTGACGAAGATCAGAGCGCTGGCCTTGGACATACGTTCGGTCTTGACTACAACCCCTCCAAAGTAACCACCTTGAGTATGTCTTATCAAGTCGCGAACCTTAAAAGTGATACTGGTGGAACCACAGATCGGGACGCTGCGAGTATCGGGCTAACGTATAAGCGGCAAAAAACGCATGCTTCTGCGCGATTTGAATACCGCCGCGATAAAAGTGCGAGCGTAGAAACGCGTCAATGGCTGACGGCAAATAGCTTCAATTATCAAATGAGTCCATCAGTGCGTTGGCAGGGAAAATTCAACTTCTCTGAGACAAAAGATCAGATGAGTGGCGATGCAGATGCGCGTTTTGCTGAAGCCGGCTTGGGATTTGCATTGCGACCCGTTAGTAATGATCGTTTGAACATGCTGGGACGGGTTACCTACAAGTATGATCTGCCTCCGCTGGGTCAGAGTGCATCAATGGACGAGCGAGCATTGGTTGGCAGTCTTGAAGGTGCATTTCAGATCAACCGATTGTGGGAGATTGGTGGCAAGGCAGCCTACAAAGAATCGGAGATTCGCAACGGCCGGGACAATGGTGCCTGGGTTGGAAATGATGCCATGCTTGCGGCAGCCCGATTACGTTATCACTTGTTATTCAAGTGGGACGCTTTAGCTGAATATCATTGGTTAAGTTCTGCTGCATCCAATGACGTTGAGCACGGTGCGCTTGTTGCGGTTGGCAGACACGTCGGCGATCATCTTAAGTTTTCAGTGGGTTACAACTTTACCCGCTTCGACGATAACTTGTTAAACGACAATATTGATATTGGCGGCTGGTTTATTAACCTGGTTGGTAAGTACTAGGTCAGGTAAGTACTAAGTCAGGTAATGACTAAGTCGGTACATAACAAGTCTACAGAGATTGCAAAATGACAGTACTTCGGAAAAGTTCAGCGATCAGTACCATCGTGATTATGTTCAGTACGGCGCTCGCTTCTGGCTGCGCCGATGACATAACGCCACTGGGTGTGGGTGGTATTGATCCGGCAGGCTCCGATGAGCCTGTTATTGATGCCGGGCTCTCCGCTGGTGCAAATGCCCAAAATGAAACCGGAACCGATGTCGTTGGCACGATCAGCGAAGAGCTGAATCCTGTCGAAACGGTTCCCGAAACGGATACGGTTCCAGAATTTTCTTTTGCATCGTCAGCTATCGAAAACGCTGCACTGTTGTTTATTTCAGAGAACAATGGCCCAACCGGATTGAGCGTATCGTCAAGCGCGCGCTTTTATTCACTAGCAACTCCGTTAGGTGAAGATCCTGTGCTCAAGAGCATGACCATGCTCGATAGCTGCGAAGTTGGTTCTGAAGCATCTCAGGTTAACGCCGATGCGCTTGATCTGCCGATTGATCATCTTCTTGAAGCCAGCGGCACTGAGATTCTGCAGGTTGCTTCTGTTTCAGCTGGCGACACTGTCGAGCTTGAGTCGGATGCAGGAAGCTTTGTGTCTTTACTTAAAACCTCGCTGCAAAGTTCAATTGAGTACACGGTTCAAGACGGAACTGATCTTAACATGATGGTTCCGGATGCACTTGACATGATAGTTACGGGTGATGACTTTCCTCAGCTAACTGGTTCATGGACCACCCCTGCGCGTCTGGACGCTGATATTCAGGATGCAGTGCGAACCATTGATACAACCCCGGTTCTGTCATGGACAGCGGCTGATTCTATAGATTCAGAACAAAGTCGCCTGCATATTTATGCGGGTTTTCTTGATGAGCTCACCGGCGAATTTAATTCGTACCAGTGCGTGCTTGCCGATGACGGTGAATTTACCCTGCCAGAAGATGTTCAAGCTTTATATAATGGCGGACTGAATGCCAATTTTGTTGATGTTGCTCGTTACACGCGCTCAGTGCAATTGATTGAAGGTATAAGCGTTGTTAACGTATTCGTTCAGCGCTTCTAGAAATTACTATTAATCTCAAGCTCAGGGCAATCCGACAAACCATCGGACTACCCTTATTCATTACAACCGTTAAAAAAATTATTGCACTGGGAATTCCAGCATTTTATCGCGAAGTACCATAGCAGTTTCCAGTGATTCCCAGGTTACTGTAAACGATTCACCAATGCCTTCGCTGCTTGTAATAGTGACAATTGGCGAATCACCTACGGTGCCAGTGGCTTGCAGTTCAAGAGTACTTCGATCATCTGCTAACAGTAGCAAAGTTCCCTCTTTAAACTCCGGAAGAGGTGGTGTTTGATAAGGCGCTTGGTATTGATTTTCGATATCAAAGGGTGCTAGATATTTTTGCGTAAAAATCTGTGGCGTGCTGACCGCAATTTCCCCTGCGGCAATTTTCGACGAGTTCATTGTGAAATTGCCTTCCATGTGAGCGTGGTACACCCAACTGTGCTCACTATTTTCCTGGATTTTCGACGTATAGCCATACCACCCAAGGGTTGTTGCGTTATCTACGCGCAGTCCATTGCCTAAATAACTGACGTCATAGTTAAACTCTTCAGTTCTCCACTGTTCAGTCCAGTCATAGGGGTTCGCACCGTAGCCATAGAATTTGTGGAAGCGTCGGTACATGCCGTTTGCTTTTACCCAATCGCCCACACCAAATTCAACTTGAAAGTCCGTTACAGAAATGTTGTTGTGGGTTGTGTCTCGATAACTTTCGAAATCGACAGTGCCAGTAACGACATCAGTTCCGTATTGGCAGTTACTAGTATTATGCCCGTAACTGATGACCGGAGAAATTCCGACAACGGCTCGACGTTCAACTGTGCCACCGTTAGAACAGGCAAAAGTTGCAAATAGTGATGTGGCGAAGCCATCGACTTCTTCGCGAGCGCGGATTGGTTCGCCTTGTATCAAGCGGTCCATATGATTTGTTGGCAACCGCTGATCGTAAGCAGTGCCGAAGTAAATCTCAAATGCTTGTGCAAGCAAGTCCTGATAGTTGTCCCGATTGATAAGGCTCGGCGGTAATCCCAGTTCGACTTCATCGTCGACTACAGTATCTACTGTATCGAGGTTATCCACATCGCGGGTGTTGACATTGACGTCAATGTCGTCAGACAGGTTGCCTTCGGGTGACTGGGGGACTTGAGAATTAGAACAGCCGATGCTTAAAAAAACGACTGACAAACTTAGAATGCGTATAGTTCTGTTCATAGTT
>Ga0114956_1000045_pt1 | contig 60226 bp, 52 predicted proteins | sample MaitaG_FD_87304 | JGI IMG/M metagenome (GOLD analysis project Ga0114956, IMG submission 87304) | Marine algal microbial communities from Maine, USA - Maine_Asex2 metaG | ecosystem: Host-associated > Algae > Red algae > Unclassified | place: Maine, USA | collected 2015-01-05 | reverse complement strand
TTACGGACTACCTGCAGCTATTGCAGCGAAAATTGTAGAGCCGCATACAACGGTCGTATGCTTTGCAGGTGATGGCGATTTTCAAATGAACTGCCAAGAGCTTGGAACCGCAATGCAGGCAAATGCCCAACCCATTATTCTAATATTGAATAACGGCAGCTACGGCACTATTCGCATGCATCAGGAACGACATTATCCAGATCGTGTTTGTGGAACTGAATTGCTTAATCCTGATTTTGTATCGTTGGCTAAAGCTTACGGATTTCACAGTGAAAGAATCAGCCATACCAGTGAATTCAAAGATGCGTTTTTACGGGCGCTCGAATCAAAAACCGGTGCTGTTCTCGAGCTGATGATATCAACCGAAGCGATTACACCTCTGCAAACCTTAAGTGACATTCGCAACTCAAGTAGTTGACAGCTTCAGCACTCAGCTAACCTGTTTTATGATCAATGTTTGCAGTACGACTACTGTAGCGCACGGCCGATAACCTCATATCGCCACAACAACCCAACAACCTGTGCCTATCTGTTAACTCTGTTAACTCTTTTAACTCTGGTGACAACGCCGTCTTTCCCGCGAAGTCGGAATGCTTGTTCTGTAATACATTAGTGTAAATCAGTGAATTCACAGTTGGTTGCAGTCGTTAACAGTTGCTTGCACCACTGCCTCTGATTATCACAATTCGAGTGTTAGCATCCACTCAAGCTACCTTTTAAGTTACCGATAGTACAGGTCAGTTGCAGCTAATAAACAGAAGCTTGTTCCTTTTTATTGCAGCAGTCGTATGCGCAGCTAAGAGTGTTAGCTCTTTTATATTTGATATCTGAACAGATGAAATAGATTATGCAGGCTTGCGTTTCGAACCATTAAAGTAGGAGACCCTGATGGGCAAACCAATAGCAAAGAATAAACTTATTAGTGCAATGTTCGCTAGTACTACCATAGGTACCGCACTTCTGGTACCGATGAATGCATCGGCGGCTGTAGAGGTAGATGTTCTACCAGAGGCTCAGCCTGGTGAATGTTATGCAAAAGTACTTGTGCCACCGACCTACAAAACGGAAACCTTTAACTCTTTAGTAAGTGAAGCATCCGAGAATATCCTGGTAGTGCCGGCAAAATTTTCCGATTCTTCCGAGCGTATAGTGGTTAAGGAGGCATCAACCGTCATTACGGCTATAGCACCGGTCTATGAAAAAGCAGAAGCATCAATTGTAGTTGTACCGGCAAGCACAGGTTGGGTGCGTGGTGGACTGGACAGCACTATGGCCGCCAGTTCAGGTGATATGTCTGAACTTGAAAGTGCTGGACACAAACTTGACGAAGCCAAGCCTGGAATGTGTTTTTATGAACACTACAAGCCAGCTACTATTCAGAAAAACGAACAGAGCGTACTCATTACGCAGGCGACTGAAATGCTTGATGTCGTACCCGCAAGTTACACAGCGAGTACAAAAGAAGTCATGATCAGACCAGCATCTAATAGATATCTGGCAACACCTGTGAAGTTTGAGACAGTGCAGGAAAAAGTTCTGGTTGAGCCGGCTAAATCGGTTTGGAAAAAGGGTGAAGGCTTAGTTCAGAAAATTGATAATCTGACTGGTGAAATCATGTGTCGTGTTGAAATTCCGGCTGTGTACAAAGAGTTTTCAAAACAGGTCGTAAAAACACGTCCCGTTGCCACTCTTATACCAGTGCCTGCAACAAATAAAACGTTCGAGATTTCAGTATTAGGTGAAGATGCACAAGAAGTACGAAAGCCGATTGCTCCTACTTATGAAAAAGTAGAGACATTTGAAACTATTGGCGAGCCAAGCTATAGCTGGGCTGCCGGTGCCGTTGGTGATGCTGATGAAATGGGTAAGCACACAGGCAAAGTTGTTTGCTTGAAAGAAACACCAGCTATCGTCAAAACATTCGAACAGACTCTGGTTAGAACACCTGGTCGTTTTGAAACTGAGGAATTTGCTGCGGTATATAAAGACGTTTCAACCAAAACACTGGTATCTAATGCCGTGATCAACAAAACGCCAATTCCTGCCGAGAATCAGAGCTTTACCAAAACCACAAAAGTATCAGATGCGCGTTTAGAGTGGCGCCCTGTTATGTGTGAAACCAATCTGAATCCTGAGATAATTTCATCAATACAAAAAGCGCTTGATGAAAGAGGATATAAGACGGGTGAAACCATCGGTAAAATTGACGAAGGTATGTTTAGCTCAATTGAGCAGTTCCAGAAAGATGAAAATCTTGCTCAAGGCGGTCTGACGCTTACTACCATCAAGGCACTTGGCATAGAGCTATAGTTTTAGCCTTTTATTTTTCAAAACAGGATAATCGGGGAGCAGTGATTTTTCATACTGTTTCCCGATGTCTTTGAAACCCTCCTAAACTAATTCCCCCCCCGTATATTCAATCGCTACCAATCTTCTCTCAACTCTATCGAGATCCAATGCACCACTAGTGATCATTGAGTGGAGCTACAGCATTAAATCAGCATTGGATAATAATCTACCAGTGAATTAACATGTTTTATTAGATAATAGAATAGGTCAGGTTCACACCCAATGCAGTTAAATCCGGAACACGTACTACCCAGTCGAGTTTGTGGGGCTTGGGTGTCTGGCAGTGGACCAGGCGCTCAGGTATTACATGCCGTTACTGGCGAACCGCTTACGCTTGTAGACACGACTGGCATCGACTACAGTGCCGTGCACGACTATGCCCGCACCATCGGAGTAACTGCACTAAGAAAAAGCACATTGCATGAAAGAGCACTGATGCTCAAAGCTGTTGGTCTTGCCTTAATGGAGTCCAAAGAGCTCTTCTATGCATTGTCGACTGCAACTGGCGCTACCAGAACAGACAGTTGGGTGGATATTGAGGGCGGTATTGGAACCATTCTGAACTACGCATCCAGAGCCCGAAAAGAAATTCCAAATGGCTCCATGTGGCTTGATGGAAATGTAGAACCTCTATCACCAGATAATTCGTTTTCTGCACAGCATATATTATCGCCACTAGAGGGCACTGCAGTTCACATCAATGCGTACAACTTCCCGTGCTGGGGGATGCTGGAAAAATTTGCTCCAACGTTCCTGGCTGGTATGCCTTCCATTATAAAGCCAGCAAGTCAAACGGCGTTTCTGACTCAACTGATGGTGCAGCACATAATAGATCTCGGAATTTTGCCTGAAGGCAGCTTACAGCTCGTGTCTGGTTCGATTGGTAATCTGCTTGAACTTGTCGATGGCCAGGATGTTGTGACGTTTACCGGTTCTGCTGCCACTGGGCGAAAATTACGGGCGCTGCCGGCAATCATCAATAACTCTGTGCGGTTCACAATGGAGGCGGATAGTTTGAATGCGGCTGTATTAGCACCTGATGCTGGACCTGGCACACCTGAATTTGATTTATTCGCCAGCGAAGTCGTGCGGGAGATGACGGTTAAAGCTGGTCAGAAGTGTACGGCTATTCGACGCGTGTTTGTACCCGAACAACACAGTACTGCGTTAATCGATACGCTATCGGAAAGGCTTAAGGCCATTCGAGTAGGTGACCCTGCTTTAAAAGAGACAAATATGGGTCCGCTGGTAAGTCGGGACCAGCGTGATGATGTTTTTAACTGTGTCGCTCAGCTTAGTGATGAAGCTGAGATAGTTTGTGGTGATATCAATAACATTCGAGCAGACTCAGGTGATGCTCAATGTGGTGGTTTTATGAACCCGGTGTTGATGCTTTGCAGGAATGCCGGGAGCTCAAAACAAGTTCATGAGTTAGAAGCCTTCGGTCCCGTTGCAACCGTTATACCGTATCAATCTGTTAATGAAGCGGTTGAACTGGTCAGGCGGGGCAAAGGTAGCTTGGTGTCAAGTGTCTTTAGCAACGACGGTGCTCATACAACAGAATTGGTGCGCGGAATTGCAGCGTCTCATGGCAGAGTTATGATTGGTAATCGAGTATCTGCAAAGACATCAACGGGCCATGGTTCACCGCTGCCAATGCTAATCCATGGGGGGCCGGGGCGGGCCGGTGGTGGTGAAGAGCTGGGTGGTGTTCGAGCGATAAAGCACTATATGCAGCGCACTGCAGTGCAGGGTGCACCATCACTATTGAGTAGTATCATCGGCCAATGGATTAGTGGATGCCCGACAAGTTCAGATGAGCGTCATCCTTTTCGTAAATCTCTGAAGGAACTTGAGCCAGGAGATAATGTGGTTACTGATTCACGTGTTGTGACTGTTGAAGATATAGAACACTTTGCGCACTTCACCGGCGATACTTTCTATGCGCACATGAACGAAGAAGCTGCGCGTGCCAATCCGTTTTTTGAAGGTCGAGTTGCGCATGGGTATTTGGTTGTGTCTTTTGCAGCCGGGTTGTTTGTCGACCCGGAGCCTGGTCCGGTACTGGCCAATTTTGGTGTGGACAACCTTCGATTCCTAACGCCTGTAAACGCCGGAGACAGTTTGCAAGTGACTTTGGTGTGTAAACATATTAATCCAAGGATTAGCGAGACCTATGGCGAAGTGCGTTGGGATTGTACCGTGGTGAACCAGGATGCAGCTGTGGTTGCCCAATACGATGTGCTGACTATGGTTGCAAAACATTGGCCAGCATGACGCTGTGCCATTCAGACGATGCTGCGCCGCTAAATGGCTGCTCGATTGCGAAACTGCTTATCCATACTCTTTATTTCCATTGCGTCAGATAATATTACCGACATAGCGGCTGATTAGCGTTGTACTATTCCGGTAATCGAAACAGTACCTTGTCGTGTAACCAAAATAGAATAAACGCTATGTCGAATTCCAGCATCTCACCCGCCTCTGACGGTAGTGCCTACCGCTGCAACCCAGATCTCTTTACATCAAAGAGAGTTTACGCAGCTATTGGTGTACTGCTTTGTCATACGGTTGCACACGCGCAACCCGTAGTGTCTGGCAACACCATCACTGTTCCGAATAGTGGTTGGTATCAGTTTCAGTCTGCTATCAGCTTCGCAACTGAATGTGAAGGTGTGTTGAGTTGCACGGTTTCTCCGGGTCGTTATATTGTGATCAATCATACGTCCGGCGAGCGTTTTGAAAACGTAAACGTTCCATCTGCACCGAGCACAGGTGAAGAAATCAGTGTGAGAGGGAACACCATTAGCTGGCCTGCAGGCGACTGGTTTCAGGTGCAATCGGCTGACTTTGTCAGTATTTGCAATGGTGGTACTTCTTGTGAGGTAACACCAGGCACGTACATCGTTATTAATCACAGTACAGGCAGACGTTACGATAATGTAGAAGTTGGTTCTGGTCCCGTAGTGCCGCCAATTAATTCAGGTGTTACCCTGACAGGAAACACAATAAGTTGGGAAGGCGATAACTGGTACCAAATTCAGTCCGCGGACGACTTCAGTACTGTATGCGAGGGTGGTAGTAGCTGTGAGGTAACGCCTGGAACTTACATAGTTATAAATCACTCTAGTGGTACTCGCATTGAAAACTTTTTAGTTCCCGAAGGTGTAACGCCACCCATAGGTACTGACAACGCACCAAGCATCCCACCTAATTTACGTGGCAGAGTTTATTCAGGTACGCAAGCAGAAATATTCTGGGACACGTCGACTGATGACGGCTATGTTATTGGCTACGATATTTATCGGGATGGCGTAAGAATTGAGCAAAGGCTCGATGCGCGTAGCTACTTTGAAGCGTCACTCGAAGCTGGCACCAATTACACCTATCGAGTTATTGCCGTAGATGATCAAGAAAATGAAAGCGCTGCCGCGACAGTTCAAGTCACTACCAATGGCAACGCACCGCCACCTACCCAAGACACCGGCACAGTAGCTGCGGCACAGGCACCGACTGTTGACGAAAATAATCAGGTGAGCTGGGCGTTTAGCCCAGTCAATTCTGGTTTAAATTTGAACATTGAACCATTCGTAGAGATGCCGCTGGCGAGCAACGGGAGCCCGGCTCGATGGAACGATATGGCCACACTCGGCGATCGTATTTTCATAGTTGATGAACAAGACGGTCGAATTTATGAAATCACCAATCGTCAGGCCAGCCTGTGGTTTGACATTGGTGCGGCGGTCCAATCGAATACAGGCCGGATGTTGAATATAGACAACCCTTTTCATGGTGGCGTACGAGGTATTGCGTTTCATCCCGACTTTGAAAACAACGGCAAACTGTACACATCTCTACTCGAGCAACGTCCAGCCGATCCAACTCTGCATACCTATCTGTCTGACGCTGCCGCTATAGATGCAGACAGCGTGCTGGTTGAGTGGACCGTTAATACTGAAACCTTTGTTGTTGACTCGTCTAGTTATCGTGAAGTATTTCGTGTGGGTATTCCTGAGTACGATCATCCGATTAAGCAAATCGCGTTTGACCCATCAGTTGCCAGCGGCAGCGCTGATTACGGTTTGCTATACATAGCGCATGGCGACGGCAGTAAAGAATCCACAACCACCGTTGGTGGTCAGGGTAACAATGCCTTGGGCAAAATTCTGCGTATAAATCCGCTGGCTAGTGGCTCAGCAGCGTACAGTGTTCCGGGCAACAACCCGTTTGTTGGTAATGCGGCAATGCTTGACGAAGCTTTTTCCATAGGACATCGCAATCCACATCATCCGGCTTTTATGAACGATGGCACGTTGTTGGTGACTGAAGATGGTCGTGACAATATAGATGAAGTGAATTTGATTGTTGCCGGGGCTGACTATGGTTGGTCGAATCGTGAAGGAGCCTACGTACTGCAGAACCAAGCTGGTTTGTTCAGCGGGATAAGCACTTTGCCAGGCAATGACGCAGGCTTGAATTACACCTACCCGGTAGCGCAATTTGGTCATACCGGTACTGTTGGCGCTGGATTTACCGGCCAGGCGCTCGGTGGTGGGTTTGTAGTTGAAAACGGCTCTGAACTCGATGGGCAATATTTTTATATAGATTTTCCTAAAAGTGGTGAGCTATTTCATTCAAGCGTTGCGGCAATTCGAGCTGCGACTACTCGAGGTGCACCATCGGCTTTAACCGTGGCCAGAACTGGTCGCGCATCTGTTAGTTTTGATCATGACAACGATGACTCGACCGATAGACTGGTAAGCTCTATGCGACAGATCATCCGCTCAGCCAATGGGTATGACACCAGCGGTGATCGTGTGGATATTCGTTTTGGGCAAGGCCCGAAAGGTGAGTTGTACATGATCAACAAGCGGAATAATGTTGTGTATCTGGTAACCAATTCGTTGCCGGCTGATAATGAAGAAGAGGGTCCTGACGAAATGCAGCCCGTTGGTACTGGCAAACCTGCAACTGACAATGGTTCACATGGTTTTTCAGTATGGGATGCGATGAGCGCCAATGCGCAAGCGGTAACACCATCTGATTGTCTACTCTCATCTGGCGGCGTTAATGGCCCGTTCTATTGTTTTAGTCCGGCTGATCGTCGATTGATGCGTATTGAGAATAACGGTGGAATAACCTGGCAGTTTCCGTTGCCAGGCGATAACGCCACCAATCATATCGAGGCTATCGACTTCGTCAATGGCGGCACGGTAATGACCACAGCAGACGCAACACCGTCGCCCGATGATTCTGCATTTGATCTATCGCAGTTTGATCAATCAGGTTCGTATATTGGCACCGTGCACATCATTGCAGATATCGACAATCCGGATGGCGTTGATTTTGCCGGAGTGAATCTGGATGGTCTCGACCTTATCGTTCGACCCGGGCCCGTATACCAAAACACCGGCAGTGATCAGTCAACTCAGCCTTTTCTGAACGACCTTTATGTTTACGGTGAGCACTACAGTGAAATTGCAGGCTCTGATGCCACTACATTAGGCGGTTGGTTAAACGAGGGAGCATTCAGGGCCAGACTGGATTCCCGGACTGGTGTAACACTTGATACCAGGCTCTTCCCCGGACAATCGGCAGAACAAGCTCTACAAGCTTGCCCTGTACCTGCTGCAGGTATCTCTGCAGACAGCTGTTAGTTGCAATGCTGGAGCCTAATTAATTGGTGCTAGTATCCAACGGTAGCGATACAGAAGCTGCTCAACAATCTTTTCCATGAATTTATTTCGAACGATCAATCAACGTAATGGGTTAATTACTTGAGATAAAAATACAGTTGGTGGATTGAATTCAATGTGCTTTCGAATTCACCAGATTCGCTAATCCTTGACTGTTGGTTCGGTATATTCAACTGTTGTACAAGGCGCGTTATATCACTATCATATTGTGGGACATATAGCACTTTCAGCACTCATGTATTGAGACTGAACTAGTTGAATGAACTGACTGAATATACTTAGCGGAGGCATCTATGAGTGAAAGCGCCGTTGCAACCTGTTGTGGGCCGGGTTACGCATCACCAGCAGAAGCGATGCAGGCACCCCGAGAAAAACTGTTGTACACCATTGCGATCTATGTAGGTACCGGAATTCAGCAGCCGGATTACCTTGCCACTATAGATGCAGACCCAGACAGTGCGACTTATTCGCAAGTTATCTCACGTTGTGAAATGCCCGGAATTGGCGACGAGTTGCACCACATGGGATGGAATGCTTGTTCATCGTGCTTTGATGATGCAGGCATGGAACGCCGTTATCTTATTGTTCCGGGAGTACGCAGTTCCAATCTGCACATTATTGATTGTGGAGACGACCCGCGAAATCCAACTGTGCACCAAGTAATATCCGGGGATGAAATAAAAGCCAAAACCGATTTGTCTGCACCGCACACCGTGCATTGTCTCGGTTCCGATATCATCATTTCCATGTTGGGCGATGCTAAGGGATATGCGCCCGGTGGATTTTTACATCTCAATAAAGACTTTGAAATAGTCGGACGTTGGGAGAATGATCTTGGTGGTATGAAGTTCAATTACGATTTCTGGTATCAGCCACGACATAACGTTATGGTGTCGAGTGAATGGGCTGCACCAAACACGTTTATGCCAGGCTTTGATCTTGAGGAAGTCGGGCTTCTAAAATACGGTCGTGAAATTCACTTTTGGGATTTCGAAAAGAAAGTGGTCGAGAACACAGTTTATCTTGGTGAAGACGGTCTTGTACCTTTAGAAGTTCGATTTCATCACAACCCGGACTCCACTCACGGTTTTGTTGGAGCGGCTATGTCATCCAACATTATCCATTGGTATAAAGAAGACAAGGAATGGATAGTTAAAAAAATTATCGATGTTGAAAACGAGCAGCATCCCGATTGGCCAATACCACTTCCCGGATTGATTACCGTCATTTTAATTTCAATGGACGACCGGTTCCTATATTTCTCTAATTGGTTGCACGGTGATATTCGGCAATACGATATTTCCGACCCGCACAACCCAGTACTTACAGGACAAGTCTGGATGGGAGGGCTATTGAAAAAAGCACCAACCGTTAATGGAGTTGACATTGCAGGTGGACCGCAAATGATACAAATGAGTCTCGATGGGAAACGGTTATACGTAACCACATCGTTATTTTCTACCTGGGACAATCAGTTCTATCCTGAGATACGTCATAAGGGTGGTGTTATGCTCATGGTTGACTGTGACTCTGAGAAAGGTGGGATGGAAATCAATCCAGACTTCATTGTTGATTTTGGTCAGGAGCCAAACGGTCCATCTCGTTGTCATGAGACGCGGTACCCGGGTGGTGATTGCACTTCAGATATCTGGATATAGGTGAGCATATGAACCATAGTGACGAGTATCCGGCAGAGTATCTTGCTGACATACTGAAATCAGTTAATACCATTGCCATGGTGGGTGCCAGCCCGGATGCAACTAAATTTAGTTACGGCGTACTGCGTGTGCTTCATGAGCAGGGCTACAACATGATTCCGGTAAATCCGAAGGAAGCTGGAAACGAGATACGCGGACTCAAGGTATATCCATCACTGGCATCGATTGATCAAGCGGTTGATATGGTGCAGGTGTTTCGTGCATCGCAAGCGTTGCCTGGCATTGCGCAAGAAGCTATCGACATTGGTGCAAAGGTGTTGTGGGGGCAGATTGGCGTTTTCGATGAAGGGGCAGCGAAGCTTGCTGAAAGTGCCGGACTACAGGTGGTCATGGATCGCTGTCCGAAAATTGAATTGTTCCGACCGTTTTGGAAACCCAAACTTGGGCTTGGCATTTGATGTGGCAGTATGAGCGACGCCGAAATCTATAAAGTTGAGCTGCGTAATAGCGGCGTAACCCTCAATGTTAGTGCCGATGAACCAATATATCGCGCAGCATTCAATGCTGGAGTACAACTGCCCATTGGCTGTGAATATGGTGGTTGCATTACCTGCGCTGCTAAACTTTTATCTGGTAGTGTGCGCCAGCCAGGCGCCACTGCACTCAATAAAAGACAATCACAAGCCGGATACGTGTTGTTGTGTGTTGCAAAGCCAAAGAGTGATTGTGTGATTCTTGATGGAGTTGAATCACACGACCAGTTGTACCAGAACCCGTTCACCGGCAAGATCACAAAAATCTAGCAGATCTGCTGCCATTAGTGAGCATTGTCATATTGTTGCTGTTCAGCTTGTAGTTACTCAATAAACTGCACTTGATCACTTTCAAGTAATTTTGCGATATCCGCTGGCTGCCTTAGGCCGTCGGCTACTTGTTTATCTAGCTCTTCTTCTAATTTCTTTATCCGTTCAAGCCGTTCTATCACGTGGTCGATTTTCTCAAAAGGCACCACGACCACACCGTCGCGATCGGCAACAATCATGTCACCGGTTTCTACTTCCATACCGCCAATTTGAATGGCCTGACCGATCGTACCTGGCCCCTGGGCAACAGGCGAGTTCGGATTAATGCCTGTGCACCAGGCAGGGAGTCCAACTTTTACCATGCCGGCATAATCTCTTATGGGGCCATCAATCACCAGACCCGCAGCACCGTTGTTACTGATCATGCCCGCAACCCTGTCACCACAGGCAGCGCAGCCCTGATACGCGCCAAATGCCGATACGACCACATCGCCGGGCTCGATGTACTTCAGCGCTGCCAATAGAGCGAGTATGTCTGCAGGCCCTGTGTTAACAGTTAGTGCAGGGCCCGCAACAACACAAGGGATATCAACACCTTCGCCGAGAGGCTTGATTGTCTGATGTAGAGCACCCGAGCCGTCCAATGCATCTGCAACAAAACCTGTTGGTACATTCCTGAACGCAAAAGTCTGAATCGTTGTGGGACGTCTGAATGGCATCTTGATGATGAGCTTGGGTGGTTCCTCGATCATTATTATCTCCGCAAGTCGTCGGTACTTTAGTGCAGTACTGTTTTATCATACTTGATTACATGGATAGTGATTTGCAGTAGGATTTAATTGATCTATAGAAATGGCTGAGGACAAACACATGGGTATTCCAGTAACGGAACAAGCTGACTATAGTAAGTTGATAGATAAAGAAATATGGGCATTCATACATCGAACACAGCAATACTATCCAGACGATACGACGAAGCGTACTATTGAGGAGCAACGCGCAATCTACACTGGTCTGTGTGATTTTTTTTCCGACGGTTATCCGGAAGATGTTTCATCTGAAGATGCCACTATTGTAAGCCATGTTTATGATGTGCCCGTACGTCGATACCAATCATCGAAAAGTAATAGCAATACCATTGTCGTATACATGCATGGTGGTGGCTTTGTTGTCGGTGGTCTGGATAGTCACGATAGTATTTGCGCAGAGTTGTGTTCAAAGACCGGATACAAAGTCACATCTGTCGATTACCGGCTTTCCCCCGAGCACAAACACCCGGCAGCATTTGATGATTGTCTGGCCTGTGTTGAGTCCGAAGCACAGCTGAACAATGTGCCGGTGTTGCTGTGTGGTGATAGTGCAGGTGGTAACCTGGCGGCCGCCGTTGCGCATAGATTAAGTACACTGGCTAAGGCTGAAAAAAAAGTCAAGCTTGTCGGGCAGGCGCTGATCTATCCAGAACTGGGTGGGGATACTACGGTTGGATCTTACTTAACGCATGCGAATGCGCCAATGTTGACATCCGATGAAGTATCTTTTTACTTACAGGTTCGAGTAGATACTGAATTACCGCTGTCCGATCCAAGCTTTGCACCATTACATGCGTCGAGTTTTTCAGGCTTGCCAGAAACATTGGTGGTTTCAGCTGAGTGTGATCCGTTGTCTGACGATGGTCGGAATTACTGCGATGCAATCGTGAAAGCGGGTGGAGTGGCGAGGTGGATAAACGAGCCTGGACTAGTGCATGGTTTTTTGCGAGCACGGCACACAAGTGTGCGAGCCCGGGAAAGCTTTGAGTCGATTATTGAGGCTTTGAAAAAGCTGGGTACATCCTGCACAGGATGAAATTGTTTCAATCAGCCGATTGAAGTTCATATGAACTCGCGCTCAATGCTGTCTGCATACTCTCGTTCAAAAAACAGTTCGTCATCAAGGTATGCACGCAATCGCGCCTTGATATGAAAGAAATCTGTATCGCTATGCGTTTCCATCTGTACGTCTGTCATCCAGTGCCATTGCTCGCGCCCGCCGGTTTGCACCCAGTTAATATCACTGTGCGCTGACAATGGGTCGCTGGGGTGGATAGTCCAGCGTTCGGTTACTTTGCTTCCAGACAGCAGGCCATGATGTAAGTCTCTGTTTTCGCCGAAGTCATTGTGTATAACAGTCACCTGCTGGCCGGTTTTATCGTCAGTGATGATTTCGCGCGCAGAGCTGGCAGGGCGGAGCTCTTCCACTTGCCATTGCTCGGAGGTTTCAGCAGGAGGAAAACTAACGCTGGTATTTTGATTTTCCGCTCTGACAGGCAGCTCGATACTACCTCTGGTTAGTGAAAGGGTTGCCTGTTCTGGAGACGGCCATACAAATGGCCAATAGCTTGTTGATAGCGCAACCCGCAGCTGATGTCCTGCTGGTATTCGGTATGCGATTTGATCGAGCATCAATGTGGTATCAAACTTCTTTCCAACAGCAAGCAGTGTTGGGTTTTCAAAACTATGGCGATGCATAAGATTAAGCATGCCCGATGTTATTAGTGCCGAGGTACCGTCAGGTCGCAGATCACACAAGCGCACTATGATCAAACCCATAGGGCGATCGCATGCCAGGCTCAGTTGTAGTGCTGGTGACCCTACAATATCAATTGACGTTTTCAGTGCAGCGGAATCGATGCAAGTGGAGAGTTTATCGTCAGCGAGTTGGTTGTCAGGAAGTTCCGGCCCGTATGCGAATGGAAAGTACTCGCCTGATGTTGAACCACAGTCTTGTGTTGAGCTAATCGTCAGCTCACAGTCGCCGTTCTCCATGCCGAGCACGGCGAGCTCGTTGTTGCCGCGAAAATGCATGATTGAGTGCTTTATGTTCGGCGATGGCAAAGTTGGTTCACCAATCCACGTCCCGGGTCTTTTATCATGCCAGCGCTTAGGTTTAACACTATCCATAAGCCAGACACGGTAGTCTGGCTCATCTTGTACACCGGAATCTTTATCTTTTAACCAATGGTCCCACCAACGCAGTGACTCTTGTAGAAACCCGATTGCCGGTGCAGGTGCTGCATAGTGTGGGTACTTATGAATCCACGGCCCAACAATACCTTTAACCGGTGAGCTTAGATTTTCAACCAGGTGATTTATGGTGTTTCTGTAACCGTCATGCCAACCACCAACTGTAAGTACTGCAGCCTTTATCGCTGAATAGTCTTCACAAACTGAACCGTGCATCCAGTATTCATCGCGTTTCTGATGACGCATCCAGGTGGATGCCAGAAAAGGCATGTTCTGAAGCCGCTCTTCCCACATGGATTTCCACTGATCGCCAACCAGAAGTGGGTCAGGTGGTCTTGACGAGTAAGAGAGCATATTGGCCGTCCAGCCAATGTTCTCCGTTAACAGGCAACCACCTTTGTAATGTATATCGTCAGCGAACCGGTCTACCGTTGAGCAAACACTGATGATTGCTTTAAGTCCTGGTGGCTGCAGAGCAGCAACTTGCAAGCTGTTAAAGCCACCCCAGGAAATGCCCATCATGCCAACACTGCCAGAGCACCAGGGTTGTTCAATAGCCCAGGCAATCACATTGCATGCATCTTGTAATTCCTGTTCGGTGTATTCGTCAGCCATTAGACCTTGCGATTCACCATTGCCGCGCATATCAACTCGAATGCAGGCGTAGCCTCTCGCCGCAAAGTACGGATGCGTTAGTTCGTCTCGATGGATCGTACCATCGCGTTTCCGATAAGGCAGGTGTTCAAGAATAGCCGGGACCGGATGAGCATCGGCATTGTGCGGCATCCAAATTCGGGCAGATAGCCGGCAACCGTCAGGCATGGTGATACCAACATCTGCCTGTTCTTTTATCTGGAGCGAGTCAGCCATTACTTTTAAATTATCGATATGCAAAAAAAAGCCGATGGCTCACAAGAACCATCGGCAGTTTAAGTTAATACCAGCAGTTATTGCCTATTCAAGGCTACATAGCTGCTACGGCTTTACGCAAACCACCAACGCTCAGCAATCTTGTTACCGTCGTTAATCCAGTTAGCTGCCACATTTTCGCCGTGAGTAAGTTCCTTTGAATGCGCATGAATGTAGTTGGCCCACATTGCAACGATGGCGCCACCGTCGTCATGCAACAACTGCTGAGCTTCAAAGTACTGACCCTTGCGTGTTGCTTCATCGGTTTCCGAACGGGCTGCAACAACAACTTCGTTGAATTTCTTGGCTGAGTCAGTCTCTTTCCATGCGGTGTCATTCCACTCTGTGTCGGATGTGTAGGCAGCGGAATACATCCAGTCTTGTGTTGGACGACCACCCCAGTAGCATGCACACCAGCCTTTCTTGTTCCAAACGTTCGACCAGTAACCGTCTTTAGGCTCGCGTACGACTTCGATTTCGATACCAGCCTGCTTTGCGGATGCTGCAACCAGTTGTGCCGCATCAACGGCGCCCGCGAATGCAGCGTCAGATGCAGAAAGCTGAATTGGCCCCGAATGCCCGGACTTCTTGTAATGCTCAGCCGCTTTCTCAGGATCGAATTCGCGTTGTGCGATGTCGGTATTCAAAAATGGCATGGCGCTGGATACCGGAATATCATTGCCGGCAAGACCATGGCCCAACAGAATTTTGTCCACAAGCTCCTGACGATTAATCGCGTATTTGAGTGCTAAACGCAAGTCTGCATTGCCAAACGGTTCAACATCCAATCGCATTGGCAACGTGTAGTGTTGCGTACCGGTGGTTTCCAGAATAGTCAGGTTTGGTGCACGGGAAAGCAGTGCGACCGTTTTCGGATCAACTTTGTCAATGACATCAGCATCGCCATTCATAATGGCACTCTGGCGAGCCGTTGTATCCAGAATCGAGAGTATTTCGACTTCGTCAAAATGTGCGCGACCTTCTTTAAAGTAATTTGGATTGCGTTTTGACAGAGAACGTACACCGGGCTCGAATTTGTCGAGTATATAACCACCAGTACCCATGCCGGAAAGTGCATCGATTTTGCCATCTTTGGATGGCTGGATGATCAGGTGATAGTCACTGACAATATACGGAAAGTCAGCGTTACCGTCTTCAAGTTCAAAGATGACGCGATTGTCGCCATCTTTCTTCATTGCTTTGACTGCCGTTAGCAAACCTTTGGCTGCAGACTTTGAATTTTCATCGCGATGATAATTGTAGGTTGCGATGATATCGTCAGCGGTTAACGTTTTACCGTTATGAAATTCAACACCTTGGCGAAGATTAAATATCCAGGACTTTGCTCCGTCACCTGGCTCAAAGCTCTCTGCTAATTCTCCGATTAACTGTCCGTCACTGTCGACTTCGGTCAGCTGATTGCCGTAGGTGTAGTGAAGCGCCTGCGTAAAACTGTTTTCCGAGGTACCAGGGTCTAGTGTGTCAGTTGTTGAGCCGAAGCCAGAGCCTTGGCGTAAGCGTCCACCCTTGACTGGTGTTGCAGCAATCGCATCAGTTGCCATCGTTAACGCCATAGGCAGAGTTGCACCAGCAGCAATTGCCGTCATGATGAACTGACGTCGTGATATGTCGCCAGCGGTTAGTTGATCAGCGTTGTCTAGAATGACTTTCTTTTTCAATTTATTGGTCTCCCTGTAAGTAAGTACGAATGCGGCTTAAGATCATTGTTGTTAGGAATTATTGGATCTGCCTCGCTATTAAAAGTACCATAACTGGCTGAGTTACCAAAATTGATACAGATTTGTTGTTTTGTAAAAATAAGATTTTGTTGAGTCAAATCAGCGATTTAAAAGGCATTGCTCTATTGTTAACTATAAAATCAAAGGCATAAGAATCACTTGCATCCGGTTCTAACAACAATTTTAAAACGTCTTCTACTGGGGCTTGTGACACTTTTTGTCGTGTCAGCGATCATCTTCAGTTCGGTAACGCTGTTACCTGGTGATTTTGGCGAAGCGGTGCTGGGACAGGCTGCTACTGAGGAAACGGTTGCCGCTTTTCGAAAAGAGTTGGGTTTAGACAAACCTGCGGTGTTGCGATACTTCGAATGGGCTGGTGCAGTTTTGAAAGGCGACCTGGGTACTTCGTTTTCCGGAAGATCAGCGTCTGGGTCTGATCGCTCCCGCTCGGTTGCGGAGATGGTTGCACCAAGGCTGAAGAACACCTTGTTTCTTGCTGGCGTGACGGCGTTAGTCGCTGTGCCGCTTGCAATCATTCTTGGGCTAAGCGCTGCGCTCTACCGCAACACCTGGTACGACCGTACGGTTAATGCAACCACGCTAACAACCATTTCGATGCCTGAGTTTTTTGTCGCTTATGTGTTGATCCTGCTGTTTGCATCGTTGTGGAAAGTGTTTCCATCACTTGCCACCGTCAATCCTGAAATGCTGTTTGGAGAGCGGTTAAATCGAATTGCCTTACCAGCGATTACGCTCACCCTGGTGATCGTTGCACATATGATGAGAATGACTCGAGCTGCAATTATAAACTTGCTGGCCAGCCCTTACATCGAGATGGCTCGTTTAAAAGGCGCGTCACGATCGGAGATTATTCTTAAACATGCGCTGCCAAATGCCTGGGCGCCAATTGCCACAGTTATCGCATTTAATCTTGCTTATCTGGTTGTTGGAGTGGTGGTGGTCGAAGTGGTGTTTGTTTATCCGGGTATTGGCCAGCTTATGGTTGATTCAGTATCGTCGCGCGATATACCAGTGGTACAAGCCTGTGCTCTTTTCTTTGCTGGAACTTATATCATTCTGAACCTCATCGCTGACGTCATTGGTATTGTCACTAACCCTAGATTGTTGCACCCGCGATGACAGATCCGGTTGAACCTGATAGTGGCTATGCAGCTTCGGCAGAAGTTGGTTCTGTAAGGAAGCGTCGAACGCGAGGCGAACGTTGGTGGCTAGCATTAAAAAAAGCGCCACTATCAGCATGGTTCGGCATGATCGTAATCGCTGCCTATGTATTCGTGGCAGTGTTTGCGCCCATGCTGGCGCCTTACGGTGAGGCGCAAATATTTGCTACTCCATTTGCTGTTTGGGATGAAACGCATCGCTTTGGTACTGACCAAATTGGTCGGGATATTTTAACGCGGCTTATATACGGTGCGCGCAATACCATGGGAATTGCGCTGGTCACCACGCTTTTGTCTTTTCTGATTGGTGGTGGCCTGGGGTTGGTTGCTGCTATTAATCGCTCATGGCTCGATCAGCTATTGAGCCGTGCTGTAGATGTGCTGATGGCTATACCCGGACTGATATTCGCTTTAGTGCTGCTCTCTATTTTCAAACCCAGCGTGGTCAGTCTTATTCTCATTATCGCGGTGCTCGATAGTACTCGAGTATTTCGTCTTACCCGTGCGGTAGCAATCAATGTAGCGGTTATGGATTACGTAGAGGTTGCACGACTGCGTGGCGAAAAACTGGTTTGGGTTATGCGCCGTGAAATTTTACCTAATATTATGCCGCCTCTAATTGCAGAATTTGGATTACGTTTTTCTTTCGTATTCCTCACTATTGCAGCCTTGTCGTTTCTTGGTGTTGGTATTCAACCACCAACGGCTGATTGGGGGTCGATGGTGCGCGACAATGCATCGTTGATTCAGTTTGCACAATACGATTTAAAAGCCGGCATAACACCATTACTTCCTGCTGCGGCAATTGGGCTGCTCACCGTTGCAGTGAACTTTGTGGTTGATTGGTTCTTGCATAAAACCAGCGGGTTGCACGATGACTGATAAAAGCGATTCGGGTACACCTTTACTGGATATGCGCAATGTTCATATTGAAGGTTTCTCCGATGAACAATGGCATCCGATTATAAAGGGTGTTGATCTTCGGCTGGAACGTGGCCAGATAATGGGTTTAATCGGTGAGTCAGGAGCTGGGAAGTCCACACTTGGTCTGGCAGCCATGGGGTTTGCGCGTGCCGGTTGTCGCTTTACGCAAGGTGAGGTGCTGTTTGATGGCGAAGACATACTTAAAATTCGAGAAACAAAAAGACGAAAATTATGGGGTACGCGCATTGCCTATGTAGCACAATCGGCAGCTGCTGCTTTTAATCCCGCCCATCGTTTGATTGATCAAACGATAGAATCCGCCAATAGAACACAAATGCGGCCTGACGATGAGTCGCGCAAAGACGCAATAGATCTGTACCAATCACTACAATTGCCCGACCCTGAAACTATTGGTATGCGCTATCCGCATCAAGTCTCTGGTGGTCAATTGCAGCGGGTTATGACAGCCATGGCGATGTCTGCGCGTCCCGATTTGATAGTTTTTGACGAACCAACTACCGCTCTCGATGTTACTACTCAGGTGGAAGTATTGGCCTCTATGCGTGAGATAGTCGAGCAGTACAATACTGCGGCAATCTATATTACGCATGACTTGGCTGTAGTTGCACAAATGGCCGACGTTATAAAAGTGCTGCGATACGGTGAAGAGGTAGAAGAGTCGCAGACCCGAACCATGTTAAGTACACCTGAACAAGAGTACACGCGATCATTGTGGTCGGTACGATCCCTTGAGAAACCCGAAGAAAAAGGTGATGACATTGTGTTGTCTATGCGTAATATCGATGCGGCATATGGAAATGTTCCAGTACTACATGGCATTAGTATAGATTTACCAAGAGGTAAAACAGTAGCGGTAGTCGGTGAGTCTGGTTCAGGTAAATCAACCGCTGCACGAGTCATCACCGGTCTGCTGCCACCGAGTAATGGTTCGGTTAGCTTTAACGGTGGAGCACTGCCAGCAGCGCTAAAGGACCGGACACCTGAACAACTACAACGCATCCAGATGATTTATCAGATGGCCGATACTGCGATGAACCCGCGTCAAACAGTAGAAGAAATAATTGGTCGACCCATAGAGTTTTATCATGGTGTTACTGGTGCGGACAAGCAGGCAAGGATTGATGAGCTGCTGCGAATGATTGAATTGGATGAATCGTTTCTTGATCGTTTGCCTTCCGAGCTTTCTGGCGGGCAGAAGCAACGAATTTGCATTGCTCGCGCATTGGCTGCTGAACCCGATGTGATTATCTGTGATGAAGTCACGTCAGCACTAGATCAGATTGTTCAGGAAGGTATATTAAAGTTATTACTGCGCCTGCAGGAAGAATTTGGCATCAGCTATCTTTTTATTACTCATGATATTGCAACTGTAAAGGCGATATCGGATGAGATCGTTGTGATGTATCAAGGACAAGTAGTAGAGCAGGGACTGAAAAGCGAGATTCTTTCACCACCGCATCCCGAGTACACCGAGCTTCTATTGTCGTCTGTTCCTGAAATGGATCCTGATTGGCTAACGCGCTTGCTTGAATCTCGTCAGGTGAATTAGATCCAGTTGCTCTTACTCCGTTTTTTGCTTTATCGTTTTACGCTTTGAAAGAGTATTCGTCTAAGAACGCATACCGTCGGGAACGTCAATACTGCCGATTAGCCGGCTTTTATTGAATTCCTGCATTCGGCCCAGCACATCAACCCCAATTTGATGGTACACATCCAGCAAATCGACAAGCACCCAGTTCTCTCGTATAAGCCCGTCTTCCAAGCGCCAGAAGTCCAGGCTGCGTAGCAATACTTCTTTGCCAACTGGAGCGATACCCATCCAACCATCGTCGCTGAGTGTTAATCGCATATTAGGCCAGCCGGTTTCACACACATAATTACCTTGCGCAACCCAATGTGATGTTAAGTCTGCAGAGGCATCCAGCTTACGATCGGGCATGCCTTGTAAAAAAGGAATCTGATGCCAATTGCGAAAGCCGGAGATACCGCGACTGGTACCAATGCCCGCTGGGCCATACCAATTAAATCTTGGGTGCCAATATTTTTCGAGCCGCATAACTGCCGGGTCTGGATTATCCGGGTATTTGCATAAATCAGTTAGCATCGCTATGACATGATTCATTGTTGATTGACCATCGCCAGATACATGCAAACCATCGCCACTCATTGGTGCTGGTGTGCATAGATAACTTCCTAATTGTGGTGCCATTGGCCAGACGTTGCCTAGCATCATTAACTCGGGTAAATCCCAGATAGCTTGCATTTCAACAACGCGTCCGTCTTCAAATCGGAAAAATTCGTGGTAACGCATGTGTGCGAGGTGTCCCGTGGGCGGGATGCTTAGCAATGGTGCGACGAAAGTGCCCATATAATTGCCCATGGTTCCAATCCAGTCACCTCCGTGTGGAGTTGTTCCAGCCAGAATAATCATTTCTCTTCGTTCAAGATCAGGCATGGCATGGCTTAAAGGTTGAAGACACTTTTCCAGGTAGGCGTCGGGGCCGATAATTTCGCCAAACGGATGTCCAAGTTTGATCGTTGCATCGGGTGTAAACAGATCGGACAAAGCGCTACGCGCGCTTGAAATTTCAAACGTAGATGCGGTGCGTTGAAAGTGCTTGAAACGTGCTTTGAGATCTGCCGGATTCATTGATGAAGTGTGCAGTTAAAACCCTATTCTATCTCAATAGGTGTGATACTGACAGCGTATATAAGAACACACAGTAGTAGCGAAAAACCGGCTTGTCGTCGCGTCGTAAACAATTCCAAGTTGTATTACATTGGTGTGATTGTTAGTCTTTCTTAACGCAGAATTTTTACTGGTAGGCCGAGTATGCAGTTTCCATATCCAACACCCTATACCTCTCAACGCTCTGCGGTTATGGCAGAAAACCTGGTGGTCGCATCTCAACCGTTAGCTGGTCAGGCTGGTTTGAGAATGCTTGTGCAAGGCGGTAATGCGGTCGATGCGGCTATTGCTACGGCGATTACACTGACTCAGGTTGAGCCTACCGGCAATGGACTTGGCTCCGATATGTTTGCCATAGTCTGGGATGGTTCGAAATTGCATGGGTTGAATGCATCGGGTCGTTCACCAAAAAAATGGCAACCCGACCGATTCGAATCCACAGGTGCAATTCCTGATCGAGGCTGGGAGACGGTTACTGTACCTGGAGCAGTCAGTGGGTGGGTTGAATTGCATAAAAAGTTTGGCAGACTTCCATTCGAGAAACTTTTCGAACCGGCTATTTACTATGCCGAGAATGGATTTATTGTTTCACCTATTGTTGGAAACATGTGGGGCCTGGGTGGAGCACAGTTAAAAGATCAGCCCGGCTTCGCAAAGCATTTTCTACCGGGCGGGCGAGCGCCCAAAGCGGGTGAGCGGTTTGTTAATCAGGCGGCGGCGAAAACACTGAAGTCAATCGCCGAATCGGGTGGAGAATCGTTTTACCGAGGGCACCTGGCTGAACAAATAGCTGCTGATGCAGCAAAGCATGGTAGCGCATTATCTATTGAGGATATGGCTGAGAACAAACCAGACTGGTGTGGCACCGTTTCGCAGCGCTTCGATCAGTTTTCATTACATGAAATTCCACCGAACGGGCAAGGCATTGCTGCTTGCATGGTACTTGGTATGCTTGCTCATACCGATATTCGTGATCATGGGCCTGATGATGTGCAAGCAATGCACTTGATGTTTGAAGCCATGAAGCTTGCGTTCAGAGATTCTGCTGCCTATGTTGCTGACTCGGCATACATGAAAACGGTTACTGCGTCAGATTTATTAAATCCGGATTATCTTGAACAGCGTGCAAAGTTAATTAATCCAGTTAAGGCTCAGGATTTCCAAAGCGGTTCTCCAAAAACCGGCGGCACTGTCTGTTTGTCAACGGCTGATGCCAGCGGCATGATGGTCTCATTTATACAGTCAAACTATGCAGGATTTGGTTCTGGTGTTGTCGTTCCCGATACAGGTATTCATTTGCAAAACCGAGGATGTGGCTTCACTCTCGAAAAAGCTCATCCGAATCAACTTGGTGGCGGCAAGCGTCCGTTCCACACAATTATTCCTGGCTTTCTGATGGGAGAGAAGCAACCGCTGATGGCTTTTGGTTTGATGGGTGGAATGATGCAGGCGCAGGGACATGTTCAGATGTCATTGCGAACTCAGCTTTGGGGGCAAGACGTTCAAACGGCAGCTGATGCACCACGATGGCGCGTTACCGAAGGATTAGGCGTCGGTGTTGAGGAGGCCATGGACCGCAAGCTGGTCGATGCGCTTATTAAAATGGGACACCATGTCAGTGTTGAGAAACCGGATCTTGCATTTGGTTTTGGCGGTGCGCAGTTAATTCATCGATTGGACTCGGGTGGTTATTCTGGTGGTTCCGATCCGCGTAAGGATGGTGGTGCTTATGGTTATTAATTCGCGCCTTTCCGGCTGACTCTGCTTGCACGCATTCTGCTGATTTGAGTTGTGTATATCTTGCATTTTTGCACCGTTTGAGGCTGTTCTGGAGTGGAATATAGTGTTATAAAGGCGAGATACCCGGCCAGCTGGAATAATACAGAGATCGGGGTTGAATCCACGTGCTGAGGACACTATGAAAACAACAATCAATCGAAGACAATTTTTAAGCGGTGCTGCTGCAGTTGGTATCAGTATCACGCTACCCAAAGAATTGCTTGCAGAAGGCGGTAAGGTTAACTTTTATAATTGGGATACCTATATCGGTGAAACTACAATTGCCGATTTTGAAAAAGCCAGCGGTATCAAAGTACAGTACGATCTGTATGCCGATAACGATGAGTTGTTCGCCAAGCTCAAAGGCGGTAATCCAGGCTATGATTTGATCATCCCGTCCAATGACTATATCGAGCAAATGCTCGAAGCAGATATGTTGGTGCCGCTCGATATGTCGAAAATCCCGAATGCCAAGAATGTAGACCCTGCATTCATGAACCCGAGTTTTGATCCGGGCAGAAAATACAGCTTGCCTTATATGTGGGGCACCATCGGCATTGGATACAGAAAGTCAGCCGTTGATGGTGAAATAAACACCTGGGAAGACTTGTATGCATCCGAGAAATATTCGGGACGCATTGCGATGATGAACGAATCAAAAACTGTTCTTCAGCTAGCGCTCAAGTTAATGGGTAAGTCGATCAATGACTGGACTGATGAGAACCTTGCAGCGGCTGAGGCAATGCTTATCAAACAAAAACCGCATATCACAGCATTCGCTCAAGATAACGGACAAGATCTATTGTTATCTGGTGAAGTCGATCTGGCCATGGAATGGAACGGCGACATATTGCAAATCATGGAAGAAGATGATGATATTGGTTATGTAGTACCGAAGGAAGGTACGCTGCTTTGGGAAGATGCGGTTTGCATTCCCAAAGGCGGTGAGAACGTAGAAAACGCACATATACTTATTAATTATCTTTTGGATGGCGAAGTGGGGGCGGGCATTGCCAGCTTTATCAACTATGCGACGCCAAACAAGGCTGCGCAGGCATTGATGGAAAAAGAGTATCTTGAAAATCCTGCTATTTTCCCAGCAGTGGAAGCTACGAGTGTCAGTGAAGCGTCTGTCTATCCCGGTGCTGAATGGGTGCAGAAAATAGATGAGACCTGGACTCGGATAAAAGCTGCTGGTTAGCGGGAGTAAATTTTCGAGTAAAACGTGGCCAGCCTGTATCAGGCTGGCTTCGCCGTTTCTGGATAGTTGATTCCTTTGGAAAGTTACAAACGCAAACCTCTTTCATTTTTTGCCTTCGGTTTTCCAACCATAGGGTGGCTGCTGGTTTTCTTTATGGTACCGCTGGCTATCGTCTTCCTGTACAGCTTTGGTGAGAACGTATCAATTGTCGAGGTCAAGACAACCTGGACACTCGATAACTACGCTCGCATCTTTCGCCCGGAAATAATGACGCTGTTGTGGCGTACCTTGTGGATTGCACTATTTGCAACCATTGTCTGCCTGATCGTAGGATTTCCGGTTGCGCTAGTTATAGCCACGGCATCGCCATCTGCTAAAGCGTGGTTGTTGTTGCTGATCATGCTACCGTTCTGGACCAATCTTCTTATCCGCACCTATTCATTGTTAAACATACTAGGCACTCGTGGGCGATTAAACGAATTTATGGGTTGGATCTGGTTGCGTTGCAACGATTTTCTTCACCTTGTTGGTGCTGGTGATTTAGGTTTGCTTGGAGCGAAATTCGTGCCGATTAAATATCTGGGCACACCCAGTGGTGTTGTGCTTGGGATTATATATGTGTCTTTGCCATTTGCTATTTTGCCAATATATTCATCCCTGGAGCGAATGGACAAGTCTTTTCTGGAAGCCAGTATGGATCTTGGTGCCGGGCAGTTGCAAACATTTTTCAGAATACTGGTGCCACTGGCCATGCCCGGAATTCTAACGGCGTTCATCATCACATTCATTCCTGCGTTGGGGCAATTTCTTACTCCGGAATTATTAGGGCGTGGCCAGGTCGACATGGTGGCTAATGTTATCCAGCGGCAGTTCAAAGGTGCAAACGATTGGCCGTTTGGCTCAGCTCTTTCCCTGATGCTTCTATACGTTACGTTTATTCTACTAGCCCTGCGTGCGTTTGGTGATATTGCAAAAGCGCGGCGTGAAGGTCATCATCAATGAAAATCGCCAGGCGCTATCGCAACAAACCAAAGCCTTTCGATTATTCTCGAAAATGGTCACTGCGTACCGTGTTTCTGGGCGCTACGTTGTTTCTGTACATACCAATTTTCGTACTGATTATTTTCTCATTTAATAATTCACGACGCGGTGGAAATGTTATCTGGAAGGGCTTCACCACGAAATATTATGATAAGGCGTTTAATAACGAAGACCTTATGCTTGCATTTGGTAATACGCTTACCATTGCTGTTATATCCACTTTAGTCAGTGTTGTACTGGGCACGCTCACCGCTATACTTTTCTGGCGCTTTCGGTTTCCGTTGAAACCATTGTTTGAAGGGCTGGTGTCTTTGCCCATCGTGATACCCGAAATTTGTATGGGAGTATCGCTTGCGATGTTCTTTTCAAAGATGGGTTGGTTGGGCAATACCAGTGATATTTGGCCATTGAATCTAATTAACATTATCATTGCGCATATCACTTTCAGTTTTCCATTTGCTGCCATGGTCATACGCACTCGGTTACAGAGTTTTAACCGTGAGATGGAAGAAGCTGCGCTGGACCTGGGCGCAGGAGAATTTCAGGTATTCAAAGATATATTGCTACCGCATTTAAAACCCGGCATAGTGGCAGGTGCGTTGCTCGCGTTTACCTTGTCGCTGGACGACTTTATCGTAACCTTTTTTGTGTCCGGACCGAATACAGTGACATTTCCGGTAAAAATCTATTCTATGGTTCGTTTTTCAGTTACGCCAGAGATAAACGCTGCTTCTACCGTGTTGATATTGCTAACGCTGTTACTGACATTCTTTGCGTTACGACTGCAACGAAAAGAACTGGATGGTTCGCATGACTGACAATCCAATTGTATCTATCAGAAACATCTCTAAGTATTTCGGCAAAGTGGCTGCACTTGAAAATGTGTCATTGGATATCAACGCAGGAGAAATATTTGCCTTGCTTGGTCCATCGGGTTGTGGAAAGTCAACCCTGTTAAGAATTTTATCCGGCTTCGAGACGCCAAGCCAGGGCGAACTACTTTTGGATAATAAAGACCTTGTCGGATTAAAGCCCAACAAGCGACCGATCAATATGGTTTTTCAATCTTATGCAGTATTCCCGCACATGAGTGTCGAAGACAATGTGGCCTATGGATTGAAAATGGAAGGCGTTGCTAAACCGGAAATCAAGCAACGTGTTACAGAGGCACTGGAGCAGGTGCATCTGGGCGAATTCGGCCAGCGTCGTCCGCATCAGCTGTCAGGTGGTCAGCGTCAACGTGTCGCTTTGGCTCGCGTATTGGTTAAGAAGCCGCGACTGCTCCTGCTCGATGAGCCCTTGTCGGCGCTTGATGCGAAGTTGCGAGACGCTATGCGTTTGGAATTGGTCAAGTTGCAAGAGTCAGTCGGTATAACGTTTGTTATTGTGACGCACGATCAATCTGAGGCCATGGCCATTGCAGATCGCATTGCCGTTCTAAACGAAGGCAGGCTACGTCAGGTTGCAACACCTGCCGATCTTTATCAACATCCTGTTGATGCTTTCGTTGCAGATTTTGTAGGCAAAATTCATTGTTTTGATTTGTCGTCTATAAGGTCTACAGATGAGCTGGTCAGGATTGATGCTAAAGGGCTGGGCGAGCTGGCGTTGCCATTGTCATCAATGAGTTCTCAAACAATCCTCGACGATGCTAACAGTTCAGATTTTGTCGTGGCCATCCGTCCTGAACATATTCAAGTTTCTTTGTCTCAGCCTGCACAGGCAGATGCAACGCTTCTTGGCAGGCTTGGTGATATCGCTTTTCAAGGACAGCATTCTATAGTTGAAATCATGATTGATGGTCGAGATTCGTTAACGGCCATTGTGCAGAACAGCGATGCGCAAGTTCTTCATAATGCTGGTCAGGGTGCACCCGTCTGGAACCATTGGACTGCTGCCAATATGTTGTTGCTACCCAAAGATGCATCTAATGGACCGAATCGATAACTACTACACCGCAACTCTGAATGATCACTCAGTGTACGCTGCGCTCGATGGTGATATTGATGTTGATATCGCTATTGTTGGTGGTGGTTTCACTGGCATTGCAACCGCAGTTGAGCTTGCTGAGCGTGGCTTTAGCGTTGCTGTGTGTGAAGCTAATCGAATTGGTTGGGGTGCAACTGGTCGAAACGGTGGTCAGGTTACGGGCAGCTTATCGGGTGACAAAGCCATGTTGGCACAACTGCGCGCAACACATGGTGCTGATGCAGAACATTTTGTCTGGCATCTTCGTTGGGAAGGTCACAATATTATTCGTGAGCGTATTGCTCGATACGCAATAGAGTGTGATTTGAAAATGGGTCACTTGCAAACCGCCTGGAACGAGCAGGATATACCAGAATATCAGGAGCTTTTGCAATTGGCACACAGCTACGGAATGGAAGATGACGTTTCGTGGTTGACTCAGGCTGAGGTGCACGACATTCTGGATACGCCGCTTTATCACGGTGGTTTATTGAATATGCGTAACATGCATTTGCACTCGTTAAATTTGTGCCTGGGTGAAGCACGAGCAGCTGATTCGCTAGGTGTCAGGATCTTTGAACAAACAGCAGTGCAGGATATTAAAGGTGGTCGAAATCCGGCATTAAAGACAGCTTCTGGAACAATCAAGGCGAAAAAAATTGTGCTGGCTGGTAATGCATATCACCGATTGGCTCGTAAACAATTGGGCGGACTGTTGTTTCCCGCTATCCTGGGCAATATGGCAACAGAACCTCTGGGTGCTGAACTGGCGGCGAAAATCAATTCGAGAGATCTGGCGGTCTACGACAGTCGCATGGTGCTGGACTACTATCGGCTGACTGCAGACAACCGGCTTATGTTTGGTGGTGGAACCAACTATAGCGGGCGTGATATTAACGATGTTGCAAAGATTCTGATGCCTTCCTTGGCGGCAACATTTCCAGCATTAAAAGATACACGCATAGATTACGCCTGGACTGGTACGGCGGGTATTGTTATAAACCGGATTCCGTTAGTGGGAAAATTCCAGAACAACGTCTACTATGCTCAAGGATACTCCGGCCATGGTATTGCTACTTCGCATATTATGGCCGAGGTGCTTGCTGAAGCGCTGACCGGCACGTTAGAAAAATTTGATGTTTTCTCTGCCTTTTCACATAAGCGTGTGCCAGGTACGCAAGTGTTTGGTAACGCTATGCTCGCCTTAGGGATGTGGTATTACCAATTTAAGCAAAAACTTAACGGTTGAAACTAACCGGCCACTATCGCAGGTGCCTGCCAGGCTAGATTCGATCAAGCATTGAATACCACGTCATTGCACCAGCAAGTAACACTTGACGTGTAAGACTGCCTCCGGGAAAACGTGCGCAGGGCAAATCTTTTAGAACATCAAACGAGCTAGTGTCGCCATCAATAGCCTTGGCGATTGCTTTTCCAGATTCTACGGCCAGCGCAACGCCATGCCCGGAGTAACCACCCGCGGTATAGGTGGTGTTGTTGAGTTTGCTTACAAACGGCAGCCGTGATCGTGTTATTGCGAGCGTGCCACCCCACGCGTAGTCAAAATGAATACCATTAAGCTGCGGAAACACCTTTAAGAGAGGTTTGCTCACCACGCGTCGAATGTCGCTTGGAAACTGGTAGCCGTAGGTTTCGCCGCCGCCAAACAGCAGTCTGTTGTCTTGCGTTATTCGAAAGTAATTAACGACAAAACGTGAATCAAATACAGCATGTCGTTTGGGTAGCAATGCCGTTGCCAGATCTCCTAAAGGTTCTGTTGCGACGATAAAATTATTGATTGGCATAACCCGCTGTTGCACTGTTGCACTCAAACCATCTGAGTTTAAACCACCTAAATAGCCGTTACAGGCAAGTACAACATGTGTTGCATTCACGCTGCCTGTGGCTGTGGTCATCAAACTATTAATATTGTCCTTTGACTCAATCGACAAGACCTGACTTTGTTCATAAATTTTCGTACCCAGTTTGGTTGCAGCTTTCGCCAAACCGTACGCTAATTTCAGTGGGTTAATATGTCCGGCGCCATGATCGAGCACACCGCCATGGTAAGCAGGCGAATCGAGAAGTATACTTAGCTGCTGTTTTGACAGTGTTTCGAGCTGATCGTACTGATACTTTTTTGAAAGCGTATCGCAATACTGGTGCGCGGCGTTGACGTATTGTGGTCGATGATAGGCGCAGATTATCCCTGGTTGATACTCAATGTCGAAATTGTGATCGTTACTCAGTTGATGAATGGTTCTTTTAGCATTTTCTGCAACTCTCCACAGCGATTGTGCACGTGCATGGCCAAGATGCTTTTCTATTTCTGGTTGCTCCATGTTAAACCCGCTACCAAGTTGCCCGCCATTGCGACCTGATGCACCCCAACCAACCCGGTGGGCGTCTAGCACAACAACTGAGTAGCCCTGTCGAGCACAATGCACTGCGGCTGAAAGTCCAGTGTAGCCAGCACCGATAATACAAACATCAGCTGTTATCTGATTACTGAGAGAGCCGTAGGGTGGGGTATCGGTAATGGCCGCATACAGAGAAGGTGCGTGTTGGCCCTTTTGGTCATTTACAAACAGCAATTTCATATTGAAGCCGGACTAGACATTGAGCAGTAAATGTTCACGTTCCCAGGCGCTGATGACTTGTAAAAACGCTTCGGCTTCGTGCTGTTTTATAGCGCTGTAGGTTGAGCAGAACGATTTTCCGAAGAACTCGATTATTTGTTCGTCTGCTTTAAACAGATCAAGTGATTCAAGCAGGCTTCTCGGTAGTGAATGGGGCAGGCTATAGGCATCTTTAGCAACGGCATCGCGAGGGGTGGATTTTGCAATCATACCAAGCAGACCTGTTGCAAGACTTGCAGCTATAGCAAGATATGGGTTGCAGTCCATGCCAACTACCCGATTCTCAATGCGTCTGTTTGCCGGGCTCGATACCGGTACTCGCAGTCCGGTTGTTCTATTATCGGTATCCCATTCCAGATTGATGGGTGCAGCATCGTCTGGAACAAATCGACGATATGAATTGACGTAAGGTGCCAGCATGCACAATACGGATGGCAAATGATTCTGCTGCCCAGCCAAAAAACCGTAGAATAAATCGCTGGGCTCATCGGTTTCTGTATTAAATATGTTCAAACCAGTTTTGCTATCCACAACACTCTGGTGAATGTGCATCGCGCTGCCCGGTTCGTTCTGCATAGGCTTGGCCATAAAGGTAGCAAAGCAATTATTTTTCAAAGCTGCTTCACGAATCGAACGTTTGTAGATAAATACCTGATCGGCCAGATGTACGGGATCACCATGAGAGAGATTAATTTCAATTTGACCTGAGCCTGCTTCCTGGATAATCGTGTCTATTTCAAACCCCTGAGCTTCGGCGTAGTCGTAAATATCATCGATAACAGTCCCGTACTCTTCAACTGCACTCATGCTATACGCTTGGCGTGATATGCCTTGTCGACCGGTTCTGCCAATCGGCGGTTCGATGGGCAGTGAAGGGTCGGTGTTGGGCTTGGTCAGGTAAAATTCCATTTCAGGTGCTACCACAGGAGTCCAGCCACGTTTGTGATATTCGTTCATTACGTGCTTAAGCACATTTCTTGGGCTCAATGCAACTGGCGACCCGTCCTGATGATGTACGTCATGAATCACTTGCATGGTGACATCACCAGACCATGGTACGGCAGTAGCAGAGCTAAAGTCGGGTGTGAGTACTACATCTGATTCCATCCATTGATCGTCCATATCTGTCAGGTCAACATATTCGCCGGTAATGGTTTGGAAAAAAATGGATATGGGTAAAAAGAGCGGATCGCCTTTAGAAAATTTCTTGATTGGCATGGCTTTGCCGCGCGATATACCAGCCCAATCTGCAACGACGCATTCAACCTCTTCGAGACGACGACCATCGAGCCAGTTATGCAAAGCATCTGGAAGATCGGTCAACCATTTCTGATTATCAGGTTTCTGTCTGTTTCTCGAACCGCTCATTCTTTGTCTCGTTGTTTCTTTAGTTTGTTCGGCTAAAAAAGCCTGATTGTTACGGTCGCGTTTTGGTCTGTATTGAAGCTTACAGTCCAAAGGTATCTCTGAGACCATACCACCATGAGCCAGCCGTTGAATAAGGCGCTCTGAGCCTTTGTCCGCCAGGAAATGGATACCAGGGTATGCGCGACATCCGATCGAAACGCTCTGTATTGCCGACAATAGCGTCTGAAAGAATGCGACCGAATAAATGTGTTCCGGTAACACCGTGTCCGCTATACCCCATTGCGTGATAAGTGTTTGGTCCGGTCTTTCCCATCTGCGGTACCCGCGTAAACGACAGGGCAAAATTTCCGCTCCATGCGTAGTCTACGCCCACGTTTTTTAATTGCGGGAACACTTTCTCCATACTGGGTCGTAGTTTTGCTTCAACATCAGCCGGGTCAGTCCCGCCATAAACGGTTCCTCCACCAAACAACAATCGTTTGTCGGCAGATAAGCGATAGTAATCAAGAATATAACGTACATCTTCTACACAAGCATCGGTTGGAAGTAAGCTGTTCGCAAGCTCTGCATCCAAGGGCTCTGTGGCCATTACTTGAGTTGACACCGGCATCACTCTGGGTCCGAGCTTTGGTACTGCATTGCCAAGGTAGGCATTACCGCATAGAACCAGAGTGCCGCAGGTAATTGAACCATGTTTTGTAACAACACAAGGATCGGATTCGATGTTCTCAACGCGAATAACCCGTGTTTGTTCAACTATCTTTCCACCGAGCTTTTCAAACGCTGCAGCCTCACCAAGAGCAAGGTTTAGTGGATGCAAGTGACCACCGGTTCGATCAAGTAAACCACCAGTGTATCGATTCGATTGCACGTGCTCTTGCAGTGCGCTTGCATCGAGTAATTCGTAATTGTCCATTCCATGTCGCTTCCATAAGGCTTGTTTGTCACCAAGTGCCTGTAGATGCTTTGCGTTGAGTCCAACGTATATATTGTATTTCTTCAAATCACAGTCAATTGCATACTGACTAACGAATCGACGAATAATATCACTACCTTCTTGTACCATTGTGCCAATAAAATTTGCAGTGTCTACGCCGAATTTTTTCTCTATAGTATCCAGGCCCGCGTTAAGTCCGTTAACAATCTGACCGCCATTTCGTCCTGAAGCACCCCATCCAACTTTTGCACCCTCAACTATAACAACGGATTTTCCCTGTTCAGCCAAATGTAAAGCCGTTGACAGGCCGGTGAACCCTGCACCAACAATACAAATATCAGCATGGATAGATTCGTTTAGTGCAGGTCGGTCTGCACTCGGATTGGCACTAGCTGCATAGTAGCTGTCGGTGTGCTTGTCAGTTGCAACATAATGATCGGACGAAGAGAACATGATTTGTAAAAAATAGTGGTGTTTCTTGAGAATATACCGTATTCGGGAAAAATGGATGACTATTCCAAAGCGTACGCTTTAATCGCTGATTTTGAGCTACTGGTCGTGCTGGCCACATATGTTTACAGCACATTTGACTAATTAAGTGGAATCTACGTTTGTCCGATATAAAATCTGGATATCTATAAGAGACCACTATATGGCGCACGTTGAATATCTAAAAATATGGCCACTGATTCTCATTGTGAGTTCCTGCACTTTTGGCGAAGGCCCAGAGCTGGTTCTGTCGGAATCTGAGCTGTTGGAAGGTAGCAATGATAACGAATTCTTAATGAACGAAACTCCAGCCATCACTGCCCCGGTTCAGCTGCAAAACCTGGACAGCAGTTCACCCGACGCGAATAGCACGAGTGTGCAGCAGGAAGGACAAACAGGTAACGCTATAAGTTCTGACTTAACTGATGATGGCACTCAGATACAATCAGCGGATAACCAGAGTGATTCCCTTACTATTCCGGATACCATTGTGCGGATACCACGTACCGACTTTTCGAACGCGCCAAAAATTGATGGTGACATTATCGAATATATTCCGGGTACCGAGTTACTCGATGGCGAGTGGCGATTTGCGGCGCAGTCCAACAGCGCTGGTGAACCTATTGGAATTAACAACTACATGTTCGGTAACCCTGATCAGGTGTTGCCTGATAGTCATTCCCACTGGGCGGCACTGCATGATGGCGAGTATCTGTATTTATTGCTTATTTCTGATGATGATGGAAAGCATTTTCAGGATACTAATGAAATAAGAAAACCGTGGAAAGATGATAGTGTAGAGTTGTTTTTTGATGGTAACAACAGCCAGTTAAGCGACTATGACGGAGTGGATGATTTCCATATAACGGTTAATCTGTTTTCATCCCAGGGTGTTCCAAATGACAGTAGTGGGTTGAATCCAATGATAAGCCAATCTGCTCGATCGGCACCGATACCATCCGATATATCCTATAAAACCGGACCGGGAAAGGGGCCACAAGCTGTAGGAAGCGATCGGGCTCGAAAAGATATATATGAAGTTCGGATCAAACTTTCAGAATTGAATATTCAGATAGACAAGCCGTTCGGTTTTGAGGTGCAGCTCAACGATGACGACGATGGTGGTTCCCGAGACACCAAATGGGCCTGGCGCCATCCACACGGTGAGGATTCGAGCAATGACTACACTTGGCAGAATCCCGGTTTTATGGGAACTGCCATACTGCAGAGGTAATTCAGAAATTCAGTTCAGACTTGGCGTTTTGTGCCACTCGCGCTCGATTTAGAGCCGAATATGAATCCGACCGCATTCGCAAGCACCGAGGGCACGATTAAGTAGATTGCCAGAATGACGATAAAATACCATTTCAGATAGATCAATTCCCAGAACTTCTCAGTTCCTTGAAAGTGCTCGCCAACCATACCCACCAGAACGTAGATTACGCCTGAAAGCATCGCAGAAACTAACGCGCCGCCTACCAAGTTCCAGATAAAATCGGATAATCCACCATCACGACTTTGGGATCTTTTACTCTGTGCTCTCATACTAACCCACATCCTTTTGCACTCAGCTATTCTTAGCGTCGCCAGTGGATGTAAAATTTAATTGATACTGGCTGGAATGTGACCGAGTCGCTCAATTGAGTTGATCTGAAACCAATTGTTAGCTTGCCGGGTAAATTTAAATGGGTTGTGTATGTTGTGTATTGTGTAGATCAGCAGTATCTTGTCGTAATTGATAAAATTTATCTGGAGAATCCATGCCAATCAAAGCATTCGTATTCGACGCATATGGCACACTTTTCGATGTCCAGTCGGTATCCCAAATCACACAGGAGGAATTTCCTGAGCATGGCGATCTGATTACACAGATTTGGCGCTTGAAACAGTTGGAATATACATGGCTTCGATCCCTAATGGGCGAGTACAAAAGCTTCTGGGAGGTGTCTGAGGAGTCGCTGGTTTATGCGTTGAACAGTTGCAGCTTAGACTGTGACGATGCGAAGTTGGCGCGCATTATGGACAAGTACCTACACCTTGACCCTTATCCGGATTGCCTTAGTGCGCTGGATTCGCTTAAAGGAACTCCACTTGCCATTTTATCCAATGGAAATCAGGAGATTCTGGATGCTTTGGTATCCAATACCGGAGTGGCTGCGAAGCTCGATAGTGTCATCAGCGTAGATAAGGTTAGTATATTTAAACCGCATGCGAACGCGTATCAATTGGTTGAAAAAACACTGGGAATCAAGCCTTCGGATACCCTGTTTGTGTCGTCTAATGCGTTTGACGCTTGTGCGGCTAAGAATTTTGGATTTCATGTAGCATGGATTGAGCGAGTCACGCCCAAGGACCTGGCAGCAGAAATTGCGGCTGTCGATACAGTAGGTCCGGCCACTATGTTTAAAATGCTTAGGATGCAAATGGAAAATTTCGGCATGGAACCCGATTACCGACTGACATCTTTGACAGAACTTTCTCAATATTCAACAACCTGAAAAAGCAGCCATCACGCATAGCGAAGGATCGCACTGCTTATTTTCCAGCGACGGATTCTCGATGCGCAATATAACTTATCGAGCCAATCAGTATAGTGCCACCTATAACCACGAATCTGTCGATGGATTCTCCGAATAACCATACCCCAAACAAGGTTGCCCACAGTAGCTGCAAGAAAGTGACGGGTTGGATAACGGAAATAGGAGCCAATGTAAATGCTCTGGTCAACGAGAAATGCCCGGCTGTTGCGAGAACAGCGGTTAACGAAAGTAGCCCCAACTCAATTAAATTTGGACTTACCCAGGTCATCATCGCCACGGGTAGCAGCGTAAGAGTGCATATGATCGACAAACTCGCGACGATTACCGAAAGCGAGTCTGTGCTGGTTAGCTTTTTTGTTATCAACAGAGATGCTGCAAACAATGGCGCTGTTAACAACTGTGCAACTTGGCCAATTGAAATACTGGAGAAACCGGGCCTTAAAATAATAAATACGCCCAGCAGTCCAAATAGTATTGCGAGTATTCGACGCGTATAGAGCTTTTCTCCAAAAAAAACAGCAGCACCAATGGTCATGAGTACAGGTGTCAGATAACTGAGTGCGGTGACTTCGGCTATAGGAATTCTAGCCATCGCGAAAAACCACAAACACACGCCAATTCCATGTATAACGCCACGAACGAATAAAGTTTTCCACGCATGCACTACTATGCTTCCGCGGACCACTTGAAACAACACGGGGGCAAGTATTAAAGTTCCGACTGCGTATCGAATGAACGCAGCTTCAGGGGCTGGAATGCGGGTACCGATGTAGCGCACAACAACTGACACTCCCACAAAGCACAGGCCCGACAGCGCCATGTACAGCATTCCCAATGCCGTGCTTGAGATTGTTGAAGGTTTTGGCGGATTGGTCAGTGGAGTAGCCTGTAGCAAGATGGCATGTTAGCGGGAATTTTTTAGTTGAGCTGGCAAGTTTACTGAATTGCCGGAAGCTCAACAACAACATCGGTGCCTGTTTTTTCAGTTGATCCTTCAGTGTTAATGGTCCTGCTATTAATGGTTAACGTTCCACCGTGTGCTTCTGCAATCAGTTTTGCAAGATGCAAGCCCAGACCAAAACCACCTGTTGATCTGGTTCGTGACGCATCCGTTCTATAAAAAGGCTCTGTTACGCGGTTTATGTGTTCAGGCTCAATACCAGGACCAGAGTCACAAACGCTTATGATTGTTGTGTTGCTGTCATAGTTGATTTTGACTAACACATTTGGAAATTGATCACCCCGATGAGCAACCGCATTACCAATTAGGTTGCGAAGCAGAATTCTAATTCGAGTTTCATCAAGTTGTATTAGCGGCAAAGTGGTTTCGCATTCGACTAACACATTATCGGCCTGAGTTTCGCTGACAACAGATTGCACTAAACTTTGCAAATTAACTGACTGAAGCTGCAATGCCGCATGCCCGGATTTCATTCGCTCACTTTCCAGGATATCGGCAATCAAGCTTTCCATTTCCTGTAGATCGTCTTCAAGTAACTGCCGCTCTTTTGATTCGTCCATTAATTGTGTTGCGATTTTTGCGCGTGTCAGTGGAGAGCGGAGTTCGTGACTGGCACCCAGAAGTAACTGCCTTTTTGCATCCAGCATTTGTTCGATGTCAACAGCCATTGTATTAATGCTGTGTGCTAATTCTCCAAGGTCGTTATCGTGCCGTACCGGTACCCGATAAGCGAGATCTCCTTTTCCCATGCGTTTTACACCGATTTGAATATCCCGTACCGGCCGAAGCATTCGTCTGATTATTAGAAAACAAATGCCTAATGCAGCTAGAACAGATAAGAGTGCCGGAACAATGACTTTAACGCGCCGATTGTTAGTGCGTCTATGATCAAGCTCATAAAAGACCTGATAATCACCCACTATGCTTTTCAACAGCGTTCTGTCTTCATCACCGCTAAATTCAATGTTACCTGGTCGATTTTCCAAGTGTTTGAGCGCTCGATTTGAATGCTGACTTGGCCTGTTAAAAGAACGGTTTCCAAAATCAAGCTCTTCACCATTGGTGGAATAGTTCGATTTTGGCCCGACGATATAGATATTAACAGGCAGTCTGTCTGCAAGTTTACGAGCGTTCTCCTCGCTTGGCGGGTTGCCAATTTCAGCGCTGATAAAATCCAGGTACTGCTCCATATGCGGTCGTGCGTTCGTTTTCCACTGTTGTGCAAAGCCGTGTGCAATAACCACAAACAGCAATATGATCAGTAACACACTGGTTACAATAAATACGGCTAACAGACGTGCAGTAACCGATCTCTTTAATCGCAGTAGCAGGGCAGTCATGGTATTTGATGGCGTGGCAGACGGTTCATTCGGTACGTCGTTTGGCAACAAACGCATAGCCGGCGCCGTAGACCGTTTTTATGGGCTCGGCAGGTTTTAGCTTTGCTCGTAGTCTGCTGATCAAGATGTCCACGGAGCGGCTGAATAGCTCGGTTTCAGTGCCTTTTAATTGATTTAGAATATCGTCCCGACTAAAGTCTTTACCCGGAGCTTTAGCTAACAGGAGTAGTAGTTGGTATTCCATCGTGGTCAGGACAATGTTTTTGCCTTTAACCTGAACTTCACGTTGTTCAGTATCAATTTTTAAATTTTCGTATTCCAGTACAGCTGGTTCGCTCGAACTACCGCTTTTGCGTTTGACAATAGTATTCAGTCTGGCCACCAGCTCACGTGGTTCGAATGGCTTTGGCAGGTAATCATCAGCGCCGATTTCGAGTCCTACAACGCGATCAGTAACGTCCCCTCTGGCAGTCAGCATAATTATTGGAATATCGCTATCGGCTCTTATGGTTCGACAGACTTCAAATCCGTCCATTTCTGGCAACATAACGTCGAGTATGACGGCATCGAAGTTTGTCGCCTTGAGAGCATCAATACCGATTGATGGTTTGTTTGCAGCTTCGATATTGATATCGTATCGGACACAGTACTCTTTTAGCAGTGGAGCCAGTTTTTCATCATCATCAATGAGTAGAACGTTTAACATCATCTTTGCTTGATTTTGCGCCTGAGCTTGCTAGTGTGCGACATTTGTATTGTCCGATATTAGTGGAGGCGTAGCAATAGATTAAATATGTGTAATTTAAAGGAAAACGAAGGATATGCAGCGGCCGGTTTGCGACCGCTGCTTACGACGTTATGGTTTACCAATTAAACCTAGTGGCGCCATTTTCCGTGCTTGCGCTTGCCATGACGTGAATTCATGAATTCAAGAATTTCCTGCTTTTGCTCACTATCAAGGCTATCCATGAAATTACCAAGAGCAATGACAAGGTCAGGTGCGGCGGAATCAATCGAGGCTGTTCTGGCATTGATCATTTCCAGTGCTTTACCTTGATCAAAGGACTGTGCAGCCACAAGCGATTGAACATCGGCTTGCGCAGTTTCCATTTCTCCATGCATTGCATTTTTTGCAATCAACACTTGGTCTTTCAATGCTGACAGCGCTTCTTCTTGAGTTGAGTCCAGATCAAGCTTTTTAGCGATCATTGAAACCGCTCGTTGTGCATGTTCTTCATGATCCTTATTCATCTCTTTTGCAGCGTAAGCGCCAGTGGCTCCAATAATGCCCAGGGACAAAACAACAGCCATGGTTACTTTTGTAGATTTTTTCATCGTGTGCTCCGATTGATTTGGTTAGTGTGCAAAAACAGTATCGGCGTTTGGAGTGTTGTAAGCATTTCAGTGTTGAAGCAGCGTGTATCAGGGTGTAACAGTTCAGCGTCAGGAGGGGATTGCGTTGATTAAGTTGGACAGTTTGAGCAGTACATTGCTTGCTGTTTCCGGTTCTGGTGAGAAAACAGGCACCAGGTGGCGCTCAAATGCAGGAATATCCCTGTTCTTTGGCGCGTCAGTTAGTTGACTATCCGGTACAAAGCTTGCTATCAGGTGGTCATTACCGGCTACTTTTCGAAATACTGATGTCCAGGAAATATATCAAGCCATTGGCGATATTCCTCACAGCTACAATGCTTGTAGCCTGTGACAAAAACGCGGATGAACACACTCATGGCTCATCTACCGAATCATCTGCCAGTTTGACTGAACCCGGCATTTGGCCCCCTGTTCTAAAGGGGATGCAGAACGTTCAGCCATTACAGGGTAATGCACTAGCTGCCGCGCAAGAGTCGGTAATTGATTCAATGCGTTCAAGTGTAATGAGAAATCCCAAAGTACAACAAGCGCTTGGTTCCGAATATCGCGAATTTGAAGCGAGTCTTGGTGACGCGAAGGGTGATAGCAGTGCTGTATTCCTGTTTTATAATTACTTAACCAACACAACAGTAGAAGCGTCTTTTTCTGCCGACGGTGATGTGCAGGTTGTCTCATTACCTGCATCGCGTTTCCAGCCCGCTGAGCATGCGCTTGAAGTACCGATAGCCATTGACCTTGGCAAAGATGCATTGATCGCTGATGGTTATCAGCTTGCCGGTCTTACGGGTACTGCCATGCTTGCGTTTCCGCCTACCAATGCACTTCCGGATTCAGACAATACTTTTTATCCTGAGCGTGTTCTCTATGTCACTTTTGGTCCTGGTAACGGCGAATTGCCGGAATTCAGTGCGCTAGTGAATCTGAGTGATTCAAGCGTGATCAATGTGCGAAGAATTAACTAGGGAATGATGATGAGAACGTTATTAAAGGGAACTGTGTTTGCTATATTGTTTATCAGTTCAGTGGTTCATGCCGCTACGGTGGAATGGGAAGGTTGGAAATTCGACTACAGCACATCGAACAATTCATCCGGACTCGTACTCAGCGACGTTGAGTATAACGACAAGAAAATTCTTGGCAAGGCAAGTATGCCAGTGATGCGTGTGCAATATGACAATGATGTCTGCGGACCATATGCAGACATAATGTCATCCGGCGCACTGAGAAGCGCCAGTCAAGGTGCACCAAATAATGCTTGCGACAACAAGGCGATTTGTCAGCGTACTTTTAGCGTGAATGGTGAGAACATGCTAGAGGTTGGTTCGAATTGGCAAATTGGTGAATATCAGATTTATCAAACATATTACTTCAGTGAACAAGGCTACTTTGACGCCCGTGTTTACAGTCGCGGCTTGCAATGTCAGACTAATCATTCCCACCATGCGCACTGGATGCTGGATTTTGACATTGACGGTCAGGAAAACGATCAGGTTGTGTTGCCTGATGGTTCCATTCCAGAAATAGAATTCAACGCTCGTAAGTCGGATATCGCTTTTCTGAGTATTGACGATGCTGTAACTAACTCAAGTGTGCGTTTGGTGCCCTCTGCTGACGACGGCGTCGCCAGTGATTTTGCTCAATGGGATATGGCAGTTCGCGCGTACAGAAGTGATGAAGTTGGGCGTTGGAGACTTGGCGCGCGTGGTGAAATCGGTAGAAACTACATGAACAGTCAGAATATAAAATCAGCTGATTCGGTTGTCTGGTATGTCTCGCACTTACCTCATAGTGCCAACGAAGGTGCATCTTTATGGCACGCTTCCGGGCCGCGAATAGAAGTAAATTCTCCAGTTGTTCCACCAGCTCCTCCAGAGCCACCCCCACCAGCACCACAACCGAGCGCGGATAATCTTTTGGCCAATGGCGGATTCGAAAGTGAAAAGGCCGGATGGTACGATTGCGGGGTCAGCGCCAATACCAGCACGGTATCAGGCTCAATTCACTCCGGTTCAAAAGCACTTTCTATAAGTAATGGTGGCTGCTTGTATCAGGAAGTGCCGGCAAGTGCTGGCAGCAACTTGCAGTTGTCATGTCAGGCAAGCCGTAGCGGTAACAATTGGACGATCATGGAGCTGGCATTTCTTGACTCTAACTACAACTCTCTTGCGTCGAAGGTAGTTCAGATTAGCACTGGAGGCAGCTATACGGAGCATAAAGCAGTAGGTTTAGCGCCGGAGCAAACCGCTTTTGCCTTGGCTGTTCTCTATAGTGAAGATAATACTCGTTTTGATACCTGTGTTTTAGAAACTGCATCCAACATGGCTCCGAATCCCGCTCCTCCGGTAACTCCGACGCCGCCCACTACACCGCCGAGCAATGCAACTAACCTGTTAGCAAATGGAGGGTTCGAAGATAATCTGGGTAGCTGGAACACGTGTGCGGCGAATTCTCTGGTCAATGTCAGTAATGATGCCGCAGAGGGCACTAAATCGCTGTCGGTGAACAATGGCGGATGTCTCTATCAGGAATTCACGGTTCAGACCGGGCAGCAGTATAAGCTTGAATGTAGTGCTAAGCGCTCTGGTCAACGGTATACCAGTATGACGCTTGCCATGTTGAGTAGTGACTATGCGTCATTGGCGAGTGAGGAGTTGCCAATCAGTTCAACTTCGTTCAATGCCTACACCAGTACTGTTACAGCGCCTGCGAATAGTCGCTACGGAACTGTTGTTGTGTATAGCGAAGATCCGGGAATTTTCGATTCATGTGAAGTTGTTCTTAACTAATCCAAATGGACGAATACATTTTTTTTGGTTTCATCGTGTTCGTTATAGCGTTGATTGCTTTTGGCGTCAGGAGAAGTTTAAAAACTGCAGGCATTCACAAGGGTTTGCGAGATAAGTTAAAATCGAAATATAACTTAAGTCTCGGCCGTGTATTTTCTGTTACCACCAGCGACCAGCGCAATATTTGGTTCGGACTTGGCGATCGAAATTACGCAAATGGTGCGTCTATCCACGGTACATCCTTCGAAGGAGCGTCCGGCACGCATTCTTACATTCTTTGTGGAGTTACTATTGATAAGAAAATTGATGGCCTGTGCAGCTTCGATTTCCTGCTAACGCACAAAGATGAATCGGTTCGGGTAAAAAGCTCCCGATCTTTTGTACCAGTCAAACAGGCTCAATTTGGAAAAAAAGCGGCAGATAAATTCTATATCGCCTCAACAATAGAACAGCTGGCCCCTGACGAGATAGCGCAACTACAACCAAAACTGGATGCATTGCTGGTCGCGCTGGACGACACTGCCCGATTCGAAGTCAATTACTTAAACGGGAGGTTGACGGTTTACATCACCGCTGATTCCATCAAAAATTTTAACGATCTGGATAGCACGTTCAACAAGGCGATGGAGTGCATGGACTTGGTCATTGGTGTCAATCAGCTTAGGAGAGTTGCGTAGTATCGATAGACGGCTGCCAAGTTTTCATTAATCATATTCCAATTTAAAGTACAGCGCGCGGCTTGAAAGCGCCATTCCCACTGTACTTATTCAGCACTTATTCAACACTTATTCAGCACATTTTCATCAATAGGTTTAACATTGCAGTTCTTCAACTGCAGCTGCAAATCTGATGAGCTTGAAAACACCAGATAATCCTCCAATTGCCAAACAGGTTAAATTAATTTGCTCGGCGCATGGAGAGCAGTGGGTTGATGAATATGCCTGGCTCAGAGCAGATAATTGGCAGGAAGCCATGGGCGAACCTGATAAGTTACCTACACCAATTGCTGAATACCTGCAGGCGGAGAACGATTATTACGAGCAAGCTACGGCTGGACTCAAACCACTACAAGCCGAACTGATTGCTGAGATGCGCGGCCGCATGGCCGGGAACGATGATACTGTTCCACAGAATGATGGACAGTATAAATACTCAGAACGCTACATCGAAAACGCCGAATTCGAATTGTACGTGCGAACGGGTCTGAATGGTGAAAATGAAGAAATCCTGTTTGATGTCAATAAAGAGGCTGGTAAATCTGAGTATTTTGAACTTGGACAATTGGAGCATAGTCCTGATCACAGTAAGATTTTATGGACCAGTGACAACAGTGGTGCAGAATTTTACACGCTGCGTGTTCGTGATATTGTCACAGGAATAGACAAAGACTACAGTATCGAAAATGTAGAGATGGCCACTTGGGCCGATGACCAAACCTTGTTTTACACTCGCCTCGATAGCTCCCATCGTGCTTTGAAAGTATACAGGCATGTACTTGGCAGCTCACCTGACAACGATTCTCTTGTTTATGAAGAAAAAGACGAGCGTTTCTATTGCAGTGTCTACATCAGTCTTTCAGGAGAATATGTTTTTATTCATGCATCCATGAATGATCAGGATGAAGTCTGGTTTATTCCGGTGGGTGAGTTGGGCGCTGCGCCAATTTTAGTTCAGCCTAGAAGGGAGGGACTGGAGTATGGAGTTGACCATCAGGGCGAAAGATTTTTGATCGCAACCAATGCGAACGGTGCTACCGATTTCAAAATTGTCGAGACTCCGGTTACGGCCGCTTCAATGGACAACTGGAAGAATCTCGTATCCCATAAAGCCGGTACGATGATAGACGATTTTGTTGTCTATCAAGACTGGATTGTGTGGCTTGAAAATGTCAATGCGTTACCGGTTATTGCCTATATGGATAACAACGGAACTGTGAACCGTCTGAAGTTTAGTGAAGAAGCTTATTCACTCGATCTTATTACCGGGTTGGAATATGATGCTCAATCGTTTATGTTCGAATACTCTTCACCGACAACGCCTGCACAAACATTTGAGTTCAGTTTACAAACTGCTGAACGCACGTTATTAAAACAAGAGCTCATTCCAAGTGGCCATAGTGCGAAGGACTACATAGCACGCCGGTTCATGGTGCCATCTCATGATGGGGTTGAGGTGCCTGTAACTTTGCTGCATAGGCACGACACACCGATAGATGGTAGTGCTCCGGCATTGCTCCATGGGTACGGGTCTTACGGTGATTCCAGTGATGCTGGATTCAGGCAAGATCGCCTGTCATTGGTTGACAGGGGTTTTGTTTTTGCCATTGCACATGTCCGCGGTGGTCAGGAGAAAGGCCGTAGCTGGTATGAAGATGCAAAGCTTGAGGCTAAACCAAACAGTTTCCATGATTTTGTTGCTGTGGGTGATGCGCTTGTATCGCAAGGATACTGTTCTGCAGGAAAATTAGTTTCCATGGGTGGATCGGCAGGTGGGCTATTGGTTGCTGCCAGTATGAATCTTAAGCCTGAACTGTTTGCCGGGGTTATCGCTCATGTTCCATTTGTTGATGTTCTGAATACCATCCTTGATGACACACTTCCCTTGACTCCGAGTGAATGGACTCAATGGGGTAATCCTATTGAAAGCAAAAGTGCGTTTGACTCGATACGAAGCTATTCGCCTTACGAGAATACGCGAGTGACTGACTATCCATCGGTATATGTTACTGCTGGTGTTTCTGACCCACGTGTTACGTATTGGGAGCCGGCCAAGTGGGTTGCGAACTTACGGGCAACAAAGACCGATCACAATATAGTCTTGTTCAAAACAAATATGCAATCGGGACATTTTGGTAAGACAGGGAGATTCGCCGCACTTGATGATTCAGCGAGATCTTATGCGTTTGCCATTGCTGTGACAACGGATTAACTAATGTGGACCGGTTTGGTCTTGCAACGGCTTCGGAAGATCATTTTGCACATCAATGTCGCTAACAACGGCTTGTGTATTGACCGGCATAGTCAGTACGCTGATTTCCTTATCTTCGAGTATATGCCTGGCGCCTGTATCCCCTTGTAATTTAAGCAAGCGCGTGAACATGCTTTGCGCAAGCAGGACTGGATTACCGCGTTGCCCGTTAAATTCTGGAACTATGGCATCGTATCTGGAATTGTTCCGCCATGCACTATGTAGTGTATTGATGACATCAGAAGACACATCAGGCATATCTGCCAGGCAGATAATCACCGCACCCGCATCGTCAATGCTGCGAATACCTGTGGCGATTGAACTTCCCATACCAGTTTTAAATAACGGGTTTTGGACAAATTGCACGCGATGCAGTGAATTAGCAAGATCACAATATTCAATCAGAGTTGCTTGTACCGATTCGTGTTGATAGCCGGTGACAACCAGAATTTTATCAGTAGAACTATTGAGCAACGTGGTCAACGCGTATGCACAAATGGGTGTGCCATCAATTTTTGCCAGTAATTTATTGTCCGTTCCGAACCGCCTGGATGAACCGGCTACCAGCAGTATTGATACAAGAGGAGTGTTGTTCATGACAGCCTGAGATCTTATCAGGAACAATGCTCAGGCGTTCATCGAGAACGCCTGAGCCTAACTAAAATATGGGTTCTACAGACCCCACTTAGCACCAGTGGCTTCAAAAAATCCACCAGCCTTTTTTATTTTAATCCAGTTGTTAACGTAGTTAATCCAGACCTGGTCATCCTGCGGCAGTAGCATTGCGATTGGAGTTGGTGCACGTGCTGCTTCAATATCAATCGCAACCAGCTTGTCGAATTTCTTTGTCAGAGTTGCACCTTCGATATTAGAGGTGACAAAAACGTCAGATCGACCTGACAGTACTTCCTGGTGTTGCAGTGCCGGTGCTTCAACCGCTTTTATTGCTGTATTGGGAAACCATTCTTTCACCAGTTTTTCAAAGGTGGTACCCAGCGTTGCTGCGACCTTTACACCATCTTGGTTGATAGAGTCCCAGCCGCTAAAGCGATCTGCTTTATCAGTTGTCGTATAGGGTTGAATCTGGACTGAGATGTAACTTTCCGAAAAACCGGCAGCCTTCATTCGAGCAGGGCTAATAGAAGCTGAACCCGTCATGTGATAGTTACCACCAATAACACCATTCACCAGTGTTTTCCAATCGGTTGCAACAAACTCGAGTTCTACGCCGAGATCTTTTGCCAGCTCAGTCATGACATCAATGTCGTAACCCTCATAGCTATTGGTCGCAGGATCCTTCACAGTCATCGGGTTCCAATCACCGGTGGTACCAACTTTTAGCACACCCTTGTCGAGGATATCTTTAAGTGCGGATTCTGCATAAACTGAAGTTGCGGCAAGGCTTAATATGGCAACCGCAGCCATGGACTTGAATGATTTCATTTTAAATTCCGAGGATGGGGCAAATCGTTATCGTTACATGGTCTCTGGAAGTTTGCAACCAAGGTGATTAGCGGCACATCAAATCGGCCATTTCTGCTAACTTATGCACACCTTTTCTCATCTTCCAGGCTTCTAAGTGACCCGAAATCAACCGGTCCACGTACAACCAGTGGTCAGTATGAATGACGTCTCCAAATTCTTTGGCGCGTTTCAGGCGCTCAATACGGTGTCAATTGATATCAGTATGGGGGAGCGGGTTGTTGTTTGCGGGCCTTCCGGGTCTGGTAAATCCACGCTTATTCGTTGTATCAATCAGCTCGAAAAGCACGATGGTGGGTCAATCACCATCAATGGTACAACCCTTGATGGCAGCAGGGCGAGCCTTAAATCCATACACGACAACGTTGGTATGGTGTTTCAGCAATTTAATCTGTTCCCACATTTAAGTGTGCTCGACAACCTGACGCTTGGGCCGATTCGTTCTCGCAAAATGAGTAAATCGGATGCGAATGAACTTGCTATGCAATACCTTGAACGAGTCCGAATACCCGAGCAAGCTGAGAAGTATCCAACTCAATTATCGGGTGGTCAGCAGCAGCGTGTTGCCATAGCACGGTCCTTGTGCATGGAGCCTAATATTATGTTGTTCGATGAACCCACGTCTGCACTCGATCCGGAGATGATCAACGAAGTACTTGATGTAATGGTGGAACTAGCCGAGAGTGGTATGACAATGATCTGCGTTACTCATGAAATGGGATTTGCACGGCGTGTTGCCGACACAATGATTTTTATGGACCACGGAGAAATCGTTGAGAAGTCTGACAAGGAGAAATTTTTTACCGCCCCGGACAGTGAGCGCTGCCAGGAATTTCTGCAACAGATTCTTCCTCATTGAACGGGCACAATGAACAAACTTAACATGATTAAGCTACTACTTGCCGCTGGTTTCGTTCTAATGCTAACGGGCTGTTCTGGAGACTGGGGCTGGTACGTTGTTGATCCCACGACACCCAAAGGTCAGACGAATCTTAAGTTTTTGCTAAGTGGGATTTACTACACCATTGCATTGTCAGTTACGGCAATTATCATTTCGGTTATTGTTGGTTTGCTGGTTGCGCTGCCAGCATTGTCTTCCAACAAAGTATTGATCGGCTTCAACCGCGTCTATGTTGAATTAGTCAGGGCTGTTCCCATTCTCGTCATGATTCTATGGGTGTATTACGGGATGCCGCAGTTACTGGGCATTACCATCACGGTTTTTTGGGCTGGTGTCATTGCACTGGCTTTGTCTGACAGTGCGTTCGAAGCTGAAATTTTCAGAGCGGGAATACAATCTATTGACAAAGGCCAGTACGAAGCCTCGCATACGGTTGCATTGAGTTATTTCGACACTATGCGATTCATCATACTGCCTCAGGCCATCAGACGTATATTGCCAGCGCTGGGAAACCAATTGGTTTACATGCTGAAAATGTCGTCTCTGGTGTCGGTCATTGGTATGCAGGAATTAACTCGAAAAGCCAATGAACTCGTGGTTACTGAATACCGCCCTCTGGAAATCTACACCATATTGTTACTTGAATACCTGGTGTTGATACTAATTGTCTCTGCAGGTGTTCGATGGTTGGAACGACGGCTTTCGCAGTAGTTATTTTAAACTACGAATACCGAGCCGCTCGTTGTGCGTGAAAGTCAGACAACGTCCTCGTATTGTCCAGCGGATTAACCTTCGTATCGAACGCAATCTATGCCTTTTGATCGCTCTTCTGCCAATATAAAGCTGGCGAAGGGGGAAACGTATTGAGCGACACCATCCACGAAGGCAATTACCTCAAAATGTAAATGGAAGGTTGTCGTGTTGCTGCCAAAGTCGTTTGAGTAGTATCCGATGATATCGCCTTGTTTTACTTGTGACCCGAACTCCACATTCAACGTGGCCATGTTTAAGTGTAAGTAACGATAACGAGATATGGAGCCTTCTGAGGGTCGTAAATCTACTGTGTAATTGCCTATATATGAGACTTGTCCATCAACAACTGCAAGTACGGGTATCACATTAGCGATTTCAGGTGCTGCGCCGTTGCGAACAGATCGAGCAGCGTCAAGCAAGGTAAGGCATTGTGCCCGTGTGCCTGCGTTGATATCGATGCCTTGATGAATTTTTCGACTTGGACAATTGTAGGAATCACGATCAGCGCTTCTTCGTTCGCAAAACGTATCTCGGTGCGGGTATTCAAAATTTTCAGAAGCACATTGGTCTGAGCTGCTCGACCCGAGTCCACCAGGGCTATACACCTGACTTCGTGCAAAGGCGGCAACTGTCCCGAAAGGGCTGATCATGTTGGGTGACCAGTATTTTCTATCTACTACACCTTCACCACTACCAGGTGCAAGATCGCCAGGCTCGAGATACGTACAATCTGAGAATTCAGTCGATGTAGCATTGTCTTCGTTGCTAGTGGGGTCCAGCCCATCATCATCTGAAGATGTGCAGGACATGATTAAAAGTAAACTCACCGCCATGGCGCTTAAAAAATGCGTGCACATAACTATGGTCTCGATTGGACGACCGAGAGCGATTCAATGACCTCCCGAACCATGCGTTCGGTTATGCAATTTTTTAGCGCCGCTTGCGAGCACAGCAATTGAATCGCGTAAAGCGCGCCGTATCGACCGATAGTAATTTGCCCACCAGTTGCTAGCTGTTGATAATCACCATCGAAATTAGCTTGTACTGACACACCATTGTGTTGTTCAGTAACAAATGTCTGGTTACTAGCGTCTATCAATATAGCGAATGAGTCGCCTTGGACTACGGCGGAATAACCGCGCTTATCGGTAATGATTTTCGCCGGAGAGAAATTTTGAAAAACCGGAAACGCATCGCTTAACGTAATGCTCACCGGCGGTAGTAGTAGTGGTACCGGAGACTGTAAAGCTGCGTTGGTTTGAAGTTGTGCATCGTTATTTCTGTTGGCGTTATCGCTTGCATCCGCTATGGCACTTTCCCAGTCGATCGGGATTGTTCTCTGTTGCATAGATTGTTCGCTATCGAATTGCACCTTTGGTGTGCTGACTTTGTCATCTGCCTGAGACAGCGCACAAGCACTGAGGGCGCAAACAATGCATAGAATTAAAAGACTGTTGTTGGTAAAATTGGATTTCACGGAATAATTTTCCTGTATTCGAACCGGTTGGACCATTACGAACAGTAGAACATTTTAGGCCAACCCAACACCGTTATTCATGGCGGCTATCAGCCGTGTTATGAAGGTTAGCTGGATTTTAATTCAGGCAATGTCAAAAATTTAAACACTGGTTGTTTTCTCTCTTCATCTGATACCTCGCCTTTGCGAAGATCACCGGCCAGACAAGAGATCGCGCTGGCTTTAATCCCGGAGATGTCCCCGTTTAAAAAGCGGTGAACATGACCACAATACATCCCACATATATTCGAAAACTTTGATAACAATACAGTGAGTTTGTCCACGTCGCTCCAGTTTTCAAACTGATACGGGTCAGGTATGCCAATCGCTTCAAAAGGGGTGTGGTGCAAAAATAACGCGACCGGTTTTGAGGTGTCTGCCAACAACATTTCTTCGAGATGAATTAATCGCGCTGCGCATAATTGGCCTTTATTGCTTTGTTCGCTCACTGTGTCGATCATCAGCAAACGCACGGAATGATCTTCAATGGAATACTGCACCCATCCCTGAGTGGGCAGCCGGTAGCGTCTGGCAGAAAATTCATTGAGTAACACTGATCTGTTATCACGATTTCCAGCCATTACATAGTAGGGGGCATTGAGTTGGTCGAGCCGCTGTCGAGCATGATGATATTCTTGCTCTAGTGCGTCGTGTGCGATATCGCCTGTATGAATAACCAAGTCTGGCTGTCTGGGCAATGCATTAATCGCCGTGACGCAATTTTCTAAATCTGTTAAGCGCTGTGGTACTTCGTTGGAAATGTGCGTGTCTGACAGGTGGACTATTTGGAGTGTCATATTTATACTTGCGATCTTGATTTTTATTTGATGAGCACTATTTAGCCGAAAAAGCGACGTGCTACAAGATAAGAATGTGTTTAGTGCCCGGTTAAATTAACATGCCGTCAATGGAATACCAATAGTCATGAATCAAGGTTCTTCATCGGAATATCCTCCGTCGGTAAGTGAGCTTACCCAACAGCTGGTCGAGTTTCGAGATGCACGGAACTGGCGTCAGTTTCATTCACTGAAAGATTTGATCCTGTCACTGAGTTTGGAGGCAAGTGAACTTGTCGAGTTAACTCAATGGAAAACAGAGGATAAATTTGAAGAAGAGGCAAAAGGGGATCTGATGCAGCAACGGCTGCGTGAGGAATGCGCCGATGTTTTTCTTTATCTATTATTAGTAACCGAGCGTGCTGGAATTGATATCCGGGAGGCCGCTGCTGAAAAGATAAAAACAAACGGTATAAAGTATCCAGTTGATAAGGCGCACGGCACAGCAACTAAATACGATAAACTTTGAATCTGATTCTGGCGACGATAACCGCTAGCTTGTCTTTTGATAGTGCTCCATCAATATTTGTGCAACTTCTGGTCTCGAAAATTCCACCGGAGGCGCTGTGCCCTCGCTCAGCATTTCTCTAACGGCTGTGCCAGATAAGAGTACGAAATCTTCCTTGTTGTGATCAGGCGCTTCGCTCATCATAACAACCTTGTTCAATTTTTTCGAATAGGCAGTATGGTCTGCTTTGAACAATTCAATTTTTAATGCACCTTCAGGTATTTGGTTAAAAATTTCCTGTGCTTCAAATGGTTCGTAGTAATCGCCTACACCCGCGTGGTCGCGCCCGATTATAAAATGAGTCGCACCCATATTTTGTCGAAAAACGGCATGTAGTAGAGCTTCACGCGGTCCCGCATACAGCATGTCGAAACCATAACCAGTGACCAGTGCAGAGTTAGCTGGAAAGTACAGCTCAATCATTTTACGGATCGACGCATCACGAACCGGTGCAGGAATGTCTCCCGGTTTGAGCTTACCCAGTAGCATATGTATAACGAGCCCATCAGCATTTAATCGTTTCATAGCCATATGACAAAGCTCTTCATGGGCTCGGTGCATTGGATTTCTTGTCTGGAATGCTACAACGCGTTTCCAGTCATGCTCGCTGATGCTTTGACGAATTTGTGCTGCTGTACGAAACGTATCGGGAAACTCTGTGCTGAAATAACTGTAGTTCAGCATTTGAACGGGACCAGCAATCGCCACATTTCCTTGGGCACGAAACTCTGCAACACCAGGATGCTCAGGGTCGGTAGTACCAAATACGTTCTTGGTTAGCGTGTCGATTTCATCATCGGTAAAAACATCGAGGGCTTCAATAGTCTGAACACCCAGCACTGGTGCACCTTCGACATTGGGGTCTTGAAGAGCGATACGATCGCCAACTTTAAAGTTGGACGCGTCTGCTACTAAGTTTAATACCGGGGTAGGCCAGAACAGGCCGCTAGTAGTCCTCATGGATTGTCCGACAGACACCGCGTCGGCTTTGGTCATGAAACCGTCTAGCGGTGTGAAGTAACCTGCGGCAAGCATAACGGCATTGCCAGCAGTCGCGGAACTGACTACTTTTTTAGTTAGCGATTCAGCTTCCTTCTCAAGCGCTAATCGCTCAGACGCACTTTCTACGAAGAGTGGTTTGAGCGCGTCTGTGCCGTGTGGCGATATAAGAGTAGTCATTTTGAATTCCGTTATAAATTACGCAGCCTGCAATATCATTAAATTAACTTTAGGTGGTGATATCAGGCAGAAGTAGATGACCGGAGCTTACAATAAAATGTTTGAGAATTGATGATATTACGAGTTGTGAGCACTTTTTCGTACGGACTACGAACGGGTAGACAATGGTGCCAGTTGGCAATTCGAGCCCAAGTCACCATCGATTCTCAGCCTGAGTAATAGTTCGGCTCGGTTTGCCGGTTTTTCTGGCGTTAAGCAATAGCCTGACAGGCCGCTATACCGCCGTATAAACGGTTCTCAGCAGAGGCATAGAATTATTTATGAGGGCATTAGCAGGTTGAATTGTCTTAGCGCTGCAAGCCCGTTAGTATAGGCGCAACCTTATTATGGCAGGTTAGTCAATAAGCCTGAAGTAAACCCTAATTTCAACAGTCCCGCGTGTGCAGCGACCAGCAACGGTCGGAGGAACTAGCTAAATGATAACGAACAACCCATTTTCCGAAATGGCGACGCATATTTCGCCATCGATGATGAAGAGCTATGTCGTCTTGATGATTCTTTTCGTCATTGGCGGAACAGTGCTCGATATGATGCACAAGCAAAGTGCTAAGTACTTCTTCGCAAATTCCAAGAAAGCGCAAACGGGTGCCAAACGAAAAGTTGGTGGTGGCAAAAAAGCCGGCTTGGCAGTAAAAACCGTCGCCAACGAGGTGCTGACATCGTCTGAATTCTGTAATTCGAAACGCCGATTGTCACACCTGATGACTATGTATGGTTTTATCTTTTTCGTTGTGACCACAGCTCTGCTTATTTTTAAGTACACCGGTGCCGATGCTAAAGAAGCGCCAGTTCTGATTGCGCTGTTATGGCATCTTGGTGCCCTGTCTTTGTGTGTTGGTGGATACTGGTTCTGGTTCAAGATCCGTGTTGATGTAGCTTCGTCAGGGGTCAAGTGGAATCAATTCAACGGGCGCGGTGATCTGTTTATTCTGGGCTTGCTTGCAACAGCAACCTTTGCATTGCTCTGGTCATTTACACAAGCTATCGGACTTGGCGGTTTTGCCGTGCTGATGTTTGCGCTGTTTATTATTAGTTCTACTGTTTTATTCGGATCAGTTTACTGGTCGAAGTTTGCGCATATGTTCTTCAAACCAGCTGCTGCTTTCCAGAAGAAAGTTGCTCAAGCTGATGGTTCAAATGAGAATCTGCCTGCCGACTACGATTTAACCGACCCGGAACTACAGGCAAAATTTCCTGATCTACCAACCTATCTCGGTAAAAATCCACCAAACATGGGGCTCGGTATCAAACGAGAAGCCCCCCGTCACTACTAATAGACTTCGACTAGTCTGGAGAGAAAATAATGCCTACTTTTGTATATATGACTCGTTGTGACGGCTGTGGACACTGTGTCGATATCTGCCCGTCAGACATCATGCACATTGATACAACCACCCGTCGCGCTTATAACATTGAGCCCAATATGTGCTGGGAGTGCTACTCGTGCGTTAAGGCCTGTCCGCATCAGGCTATCGACGTTCGCGGTTACGCTGACTTTGCACCGCTTGGCCATTCGGTTCGCGTTAAGCGCGATGAAGAGAAAGGCGTTATTGCCTGGCGTATCAAGTTTCGCAATGGCAAAAAAGATATCGACCTTTTAGCGCCGATCACAACCAAGCCATGGGGTAGTGCTACTCCACAGCTACGTGATGTTGAGCCACCTACTCAAGAGCAGCGTGACAGTGAATTGCTGTTCAATGAGCCCAAGTACATTCGTTTTGATGATGGTCCTATCCACACTCTTGAAACCAATGGCCTGGAGATGAAAGAAGGGGTGTCTTACTAATGAAATACAAAACTGTCGTAGAAGAAGACATCGACATATTGGTTTGCGGCGCAGGTCTAGGTGGAACCGGTGCGGCTTTTGAAGCCCGGTACTGGGGACAGGATAAGAAAATCGTTATTGCTGAGAAAGCGAACATCGATCGCTCTGGTGCTGTTGCACAGGGTTTGTACGCTATCAACTGCTACATGGGTACACGCTTTGGCGAGAACAACCCGGAAGATCACGTTCGTTATGCGCGAATTGATCTTATGGGTATGGTACGCGAAGACCTACTGTTTGATATGGCACGTCATGTTGACTCCACCGTACATCAGTTTGAAGAGTGGGGTCTGCCGTTAATGAAAGACCCGGAAACTGATACCTATCAACGTGAAGGTCGCTGGCAGATTATGATTCACGGAGAGTCATACAAGCCTATCGTTGCAGAAGCTGCCAAGAAATCTGCTGATCAGGTATTTAATCGTATCTGCGTCACTCATCTGTTAATGGATGATGCAAAAGAGAATCGTGTTGCGGGTGCTGTTGGTTTTAATGTGCGAACCGGTAACTATCATGTTTTCAAGTCCAAAACGGTTATTGTTGCTGCCGGTGGTGCGTCGAACATCTTTAAGCCACGCTCTGTTGGTGAAGGTGCCGGACGCGTCTGGTATGCGCCCTGGTCATCTGGTTCGGCTTATGGATTGTTGATTAATGCTGGCGCAAAAATGACTCAAATGGAAAACCGTATTGTGCTGGCGCGATTCAAAGACGGTTACGGTCCTGTTGGAGCGTATTTCCTTCATCTGAAAACGTACACCTGTAACGGCTTGGGTGAAGAGTACGAATCCAAATGGTGGCCATCTTTGCAAGAGATTGTTGGTAAAGAATATCTTGACCCTGAAGAGTCGCACCTTAGCCATCGTCCAATTCCAACCTGCTTGCGTAATCATGCATTTATTTCAGAAGTAAACGCCGGTCGTGGTCCGATCCACATGGTTACTATGGAAGCATTTCAGGATCCGCATCTTGAAGAAATTGGATGGCACAACTTCCTGGGTATGACGGTGGGTCAGGCTGTTCTTTGGGCAGCAACTGATGTTGACCCAAAATACGAAAACCCTGAACTCACAACATCAGAGCCGTACGTTATGGGTTCTCACGCCACTGGTTGTGGTGCGTGGTGTTCTGGTCCAGCTGACCTTTCGCCTCCCGAGTATCAATGGGGCTACAATCGCATGACCACTGTCGAAGGTTTATTCGGTGCTGGTGATGCAGTCGGCGGTACGCCGCATGCGTTCTCTTCAGGTTCTTTCACTGAAGGTCGTATTGCTGCGAAAGCTGCGTGTAAATATATCGACGACGGTAAAGCCGAAGGCATCGTAATATCTGAAGAGCAGATTGAGCGTCGTAGGGAGGAAGTCTATAAGCCGATGGAAACCTATAAGGTTTTCCGTAATGAGATCACTGCAGGTTCGGTTAATCCGAACTACATCAATCCGCGTCAAGCACTTGATCGCTTACAGAAACTGATGGATGAATATGCAGGTGGTGTGACAGTAAGCTACATGACTAACGAGAAGTTGTTGAACATCGGGCTCAAGAAGCTGAAGCTACTGGAAGAAGATCTTGAAAAAGTGGCGGCTGAAGACATACACGAACTGCTTCGAGCATGGGAAATCAAGCATCGTCATCTAACATCTGAATCGGTTGTGCAGCACACACTGTTCCGTAAAGAGACTCGCTGGCCGGGTTACTATTATCGTGGCGATCACTTGAAACTGGACGACGAAAACTGGCATGTACTCACTGTTTCACGTCGTGATCCGGAAACCGGCGAATATACTTTGGAAAAAGCGCCTTGCTACCACTTGATCGACGTTGATGGTAAGGAAAACGTAGCCTGATCATCATGCGACTAAAGCTGCCGGCCATGGGCCGGCAGCTAGTAACGCCACCCGCCTTACCCAATCCGCTATTTCCCTCTAGTCGGAAACAAAATAGCGCAGATAACCTATGAATATTATCGAAAGCACAGACGACGAAATCTTCGCGGTCGCCCATCCGATGTGGGAAGAATTGATTAAGTATTCCAACGAAGGGGAGTACGGAAAATTTATTCGCAATTTTTCCTACGAACTTCTGTTTGGGCTCAACGAAGTTGAGATTGGTAAACAGTTTGCAAAAAGTGAGCTAACCAGAAGCCTTGATACGAAGTATGACTTCCTGGGATTAATTCGGCGTAATGAGCATGTGACTGTCTTATACCGCATGCGCAGTACAAAAAAGGAAGGTGAGTGGCTTGGTCGACTGGTGCTGGGGTATGACAAAGAAGATGAGATCAAGATTTTTGGTGCGTCAATCTTTTAGTCAATCTTTTAGTCAATTAGTTTAGTCAATAAGTTGGTCAATCAGTCTGGCTAACAAGTTTAGTCATCAAATTTATTGGCAAGCCGAATGAATTTTACGGAGTCAGGTAATGGTTGATATGTCTATGGAAGAGCCGGTCGCTGATGGCAAGTTAGTTGAGCTGACTTACAAAGTAATAGACTCGAAAACCAAAAATGTTCTTACCGAGGTTGAGTTTCCAATTGGTTATGTGCACGGTCTCAATGAGATTCTTGCGCCACAGGTAACCAGTGAGATAGAAGGTAAGTTGCCTGGCGATATCATTGAAGTACCAATCGATTGCAGAAAACTGTTTGGCCAGCGTGACGAGGCTTTGGTTTTTGTTGATATGATTGAAAATGTACCTGAGGAATACCGGCAGGTGGGAATGTCCATCCTGATGGAAAATGATGATGGTAATAACAAAACGTTCATCGTCACGCGAATTGACGACAAGTCCATCACGTTCGACGGGAACAACCCCTTGTGCGGGCGTGAGGTTATATTCAGATTGAATATTCTGACAGTACGCGACGCGACAGCGGAAGAACTCGAACACGGTGGCCCAGTCAACGATGAGCCAGACCTTACCGATATTGTTGGTGAAAACCAAACGATAAAGCCAATCAACTAACTTTGCAGAAGCATTAATTTAGACGCGGGGATTGCTTTGCCACATTTGTATGCAGAAACGTTGTTGGCTCCTGGTCTTGGGATTTCGTTTCAGTGGCGTTATCAGCACAATGGCCGCGAGCTAATCAATATCCTTGATGAAGACTCACCGGTGCGTGGTGCGCTTGGACAGGCAATTGAGCGCTACGAGCACACGGTTTTCGAACTCGATCTCAACAAGCCAACGTTAATCGAATGGGCAAATTCCCAAGAGAATTTACAAGACGCAGCTGATCAACGGGAGTTACGACTTGGTGGTGCGCATGTTTTTCAGCAGGCCATTGAGTTACTGCAGGGTATGCAAATGATGACTAGCAGGGAAGAAGACCCTGTCAGAATTTCAGCTATTCATCATAATATTGGTGATGTCATGGGTTTTATAGGTCAGCGTAGCGGAAGTGTTCATTATCTTGAGCAAGCTGCGTTGTCATATGAACAGGCACTGGAAATCCGCACGCAGGATGCGATGCCATTGCAGTGGGCTCAGACAACCTACAATTTTGGTTTGGTGATGCAGGCTATTGGTCAACTCGAAGACGATACCGCCATGCTTAAACAGGCGCTGGATTCATGTAAGCAGGCGGTGAACTTGATTCCCCGAGAAGATGCCGGGGAAGAATGGTCAGGTGCGATGTGCTCCGTTGGAACTTTATTATATCAATTGGGAACGCATCGTCGCGGTGCACGAACATTGGAGCAGGCAGTTGTGGCCATTCGAAATGCGTTGACGGAGCGTACAGCAGATAAAAACGTTATCGCATGGGCGGTCACCCAGAATAATCTTGCTGCAACGATGCAAGCACTTGGGGAACATGAAGAGGATATCAGTGCACTGGAGGCCTCAATACCACTATACGACGATGCTTTGAAGCAGTTAACCATTGATAAGCTACCGATGGTGAATGCGATGGTTTCAGCCAACCGGGCATCGGCGATGTGGGCGCTTGCTCAGGAGTCTGATTATCTGGATATGGCGGAGGCATCTGTCGAGGCCTTTAAAAAGATTGTCAGCTTGTTTGAGGATACAGAATACGGCGGTTTTCGAGACAAAGCACAAGAGCGGGTGGAGCAGGGGCAGAAACTGGTTGCCGCTTTGCAGGTCTGACCGGCAAAATCAACAAAATAGACAGAGTTTTGCTTTTAACAATGGCAAAATACACGTAAGTGCAATTTGGAGAGTTACTATGAGCGGTGCTAAAAAAGAACGACCAGTAGTCCCACCTGGTGAGACAGAATATGTAACCACGAGTCAGTTGAAGCCAACAGACAAAGGTTTTATTGGTTACGAAACTACCTGGAAATCGTTCCAGAAAGAAAAAAAGTACGAGACTCCTAAGCGGCCTTGATGGGCTGAAAATACGAATGAGTTGTGAAGCGAAGTGGCTTCACAACTCATTAGCTTTATAAATCCAGACCTTATAAATCAAGACCTGACCCCCCTGACCCCGCAGACATAACCTAATTTGAAAGCTTAGCTGCTTTCTCCATCGCGTCTTCACCTTTCTTCCATAGATTGCCCTGCCAAAGTTCTTCGAGTCCGGTTTCTCCCGATGCGCCCTTGATGGTCAGGTAATCGTAGTAAGACGTTGGCTTGTGACCGGTCAGATTATAGAAGTCCGGGCTGCATCGGCAGTAAAATCCGTTGGTCAGATATTCAAAGAACTCAGCACGTGTGCTACCAAAGTCTTTCTCGAAGTCAGCCATGTTTTGTGCACGATACTCAATGTTCTTGTTCATGGCGCGGCCAAGGTCTGCCGCAATGTCGTCCATACTTTGAGGTTCCGGTCCGGTAATGTCATAGAATTTGTTTGCGTGCTTATCAGGCCCTTCTTTGATGACGACGGCTGCAGCAGTGGCTATATCTCTTGTGGCTACAAAAGAGTTTTGTGCTGTTCCCAACGGATTGCTGAACCAGCCTTCAGCGTCAATGTTCTCGCAGTCCGTTTTCAATAAATGGTTCATAAAAAAATTATTTCGTAGAACACTGACAGGCAAACCGGCATCAATCAATGCTTTCTCTCCCCACCAATAGTGTTGCAACATGAGTGGGATGCCCGCGTTCTTGCGCGAGGAATGCTTGTCAGGATTGTACGAGGCCGTATTGGTATCAGCCCCCATGCAACTGATGCGCACAACATGCTTAATCTGACTCTGACGTTCGCCCATTGCTGTACAAAACGCTAAATGCCCTTCCAGCATGGGGTCGAGAGATGCAGAGTACACGACACTGACCTCATCGAGTGCCGCATCCCATGTTTCGGCGTTGTTAAGATCGAATGCGACGACTTCATCAGCACCAAACGACTTCAGAGACTCAGCTTTGCTTTCACTAAAACAACAGGCGCGAACCTTAAAGCTACCATCCTGACTCAGCAACGCCAGCAGTTCTTTGCCGATGCGGCCGGAGGCAGATGTAACGAGCACGGTGGGTTTTGCCATGTTGTGTTCCAGTTGATTAAGTTTTCAGTTGGGATAAATTCGCAATATTTGCCGGTGCCTTGCAATTGTACACGTGCGTGGCATTATGAACGTCGATAGGGCTAAGTTGTTCTCAGGGCTAGAAAATGACTAATAGTGGATCGGTTCAACATCAGAGGCGTTATGATTTGGATTGGCTGCGTATTGTTGCTTTCGGTCTGCTAATTCTCTATCACATTGGCATGTTCTACGTACCGTGGCCCTGGCATGTCAAGAGCGAACACGCGCCGGTTGATAGCCTGCAAATTCCCATGCGTTTGATGAATTCCTGGCGGCTACCTTTGTTGTTCTTTGTATCAGGTGTTGCGGTTCGATTTGCCATCGACAAAAAACCTCATACATCTTTTATTGCCAATCGGTTTGTTCGATTATTCGTACCGCTTCTATTTGGTATGTTGGTGGTTTGTGCGCCACAGACTTATTATGAGCTTGTTCAATCTAATCAGTTTAACGGCAGTGTTTGGGAGTTCTACCGAGGCTATGCAGCGATGCCGTGGGCGTCTCCCGAGGGCTGGAGCATGATAACGCCAACATGGAATCATTTGTGGTATCTGCTTTATGTGTTGGTCTATACGCTGTTTTTGGCTCTGTTGAGTTTCTTGTCCGGTAGACGGTCTGAGCAAATAATGGATAGCGTTATCAGTTGGGCACTTCAATATTCAACTATCAGTTTGTGTGTCGTACTACCAACCGTATTCGTATTTATGCGCTACATTCTATCGTCCAGCTATGATGCGCAGCAAACACTCTGGGGAGATTGGCATAACCTGTCAGTCTCTTTTTTTATTATGTTATTGGGCTACGCTACGGCAAAACATATCAGGTTCTGGGCATACATAAAAAATGGACGCTGGTTTTTTCTGGCTGCAGCGTTACTGATTAGCGCATCAATTGTTTTGAATATTGAAAAGGACATTTTCAATACGCCTACAGAAGCAATCGTTCGTGTTCTTCATTGTTGGGCCGTGATTTACACGTTACTCGGATTTGGTCAAACCTTGTTAAACAACAACAGTGCTGTATTACGTTATCTTACTGGTGCAATTTTCCCTTACTACATACTTCACCAGACATTGATTATTGTCTTTGGGGTGGCTTTGAACGGATTGGGATTATCTTTACCAATTCAGATGACACTCTTATGTGTGTCTACACTACTTGGCTGCGCAATCCTGTATCATTTTGTAATGAGTAAAATGGGGAAGTGGGGGATATTGCTTGGAACAACGTCTGCTAGCTGGAGGTAATCTGATCGCAAGCATCCGAACATCAACCAGTAAAGAATACTCACACAAGCTTGCCACGCGCAGCAACCGGAATTATGTCAACA
>Ga0114956_1000044_pt1 | contig 61004 bp, 54 predicted proteins | sample MaitaG_FD_87304 | JGI IMG/M metagenome (GOLD analysis project Ga0114956, IMG submission 87304) | Marine algal microbial communities from Maine, USA - Maine_Asex2 metaG | ecosystem: Host-associated > Algae > Red algae > Unclassified | place: Maine, USA | collected 2015-01-05 | reverse complement strand
ATCGTGATGGAGCGCGGTGTTGTTTGCTTGGGCCTGCGGCCTCAGGCGTTGCACGCAGCCGTGGCAATGAGTCGATCGTGATGGAGCGCGGTGTTGTTTGCTTCGGCCTGCGGCCTCAGGCGTTGCACGCAGCCGTGGCCGTGCTCTTACTTGAGGAATCGTTCGAGGCGGCGAAAGAGGTCGATTCGTTCGATGACCAGATCGGCCCAGCCGGTCGTGATGCAGTACCACCGGTCGAAGGGTTCGCTGTGATGCCGGTCGTGATGCTCCGGTGTCAGCACGAGCCCCCATCGTTGCAACAGTGCAATGGCATGCGGCGGTTCATCGACGTGGGCCCAGCGATGCAAGAGGTTCGTCAGTAGCGTGCCGACGAGGGTCGCGAGCACGAGCGTCGAAAGAGCCAGCCGGCCCGTCCCGCCATCGGCCGGGTGCGCCAGATGAAAGACGGCGGCGATAGCGGGGAGTGACACGATCGCCGTATTGCCAACGAGCTCGAGAACACCGTGTTCGACCATCGCGGTGGGGTTCACATGGTGCTCGCGGAACGGGGCGATGAAGCGGGCTCCGGCGATGGGCGTAGTTTCAGTGCCGAACGTGTCGCCCATCCAGTGGACGATCCCCGAGATGAGGTCGGCAAGCACGTAGCCGACCACGATCATGCCGACGATGCTGATCGCCCCGAACGAGTCCGAAGCCGACGTGCCAATCCAGATACCTCGACCGAGCGCGCCTGCGTACACAAGGAACGCGGTAAGTCCGAGTGCGTCGCCGGACCGCGCAAGCCGCCCGCCGTGACGGGTGATCTCGACCGGGTGGAGCGGCGAGGGGCCCGCCGTCATGGCTGAAGCTTCAATCGACCGAGCGAGTCGCCCATGCGGATGAGGGTCTCGTTGCCGAGCTCGCTCTGTTCTATGAGGTCCCGGTCGAACTCGATTTGATCGGCACCAAAGATGGCGATCACGGTGCTGCCCCCGTGTTGGAACAAGCCGATCTCGTCACCTTTGGCGATAGCGCCCGGTGCGGTCGTGATCTCGATGCTGGCGATCATCGCGGCACCGACGATGACGACAGCAATCTCGCCAAAGGCCTCCGTGTCGACGAGCATCGCGACGCGTCGATTCCGGCCGAACACATCGATCGCGCTCTGAACCGCGGCGGGCGCTGTCGAGTGATATTCACCCGGAAGATTCCGGATCGCGGTCGTGTCCCACGAGCCGTCGACGGGCGAGTGCACCCGGTGGTAGTCGGCCATCGTGAGCCGACAGACCGCGATCGAAAAGCCCGTCGGTGCGTGGCGGTCGTGGAACGCGCGAAACCGGTTCGCCCCGTGTGCCACGGTGACGCCCTCTTCGGCCGCGTCGACCCGAACGCCAAGCATCGCTCCAACGTCATATCGATGACCCTTGACGGCGACAGCATCGCCCCTACCGATCGACCGGAAGCAGCGCACCCGACCGTCGCTCGGGCTGACCACGACCTGGGCATCTCCGGCTTCTGCAATTGGTCGGGCGCCCGCTCGTAACGGCCGAGCAAAGAACTCGTTGAGGTTGCTGAAGTCGGCAAGGTCACGATCGAGTTCCGAGGTATCGATGTCGTTTGCGGCGATGAAACCTTCGATGCGTTTCCGGCTGCCAGGAGTAGCCATGGCCTTGCCGCCCTGTACCGAGACGAATTCGAGAAGTCGAGGTAGCCATCGGGTCGACGTGAGCAGCTTTTGCCCGCTTCGTGTCGACCACAGCAGCGTGATGAGTACGTGGTCGAGGGTCGGCCGACGTTCGTCGATCTCGTGACGCGAGTGCCGTTCGACGACGTTGGCTCGGTGCCGCAGTCCGACCCGGCGAAACGTCCGAACGATATCGAGGGCAAGCGCCGCGACGCTGAGACGCACGCCGATTCGTACCGCCGATCTCACCCGCCGAACCCCTTCCACTTGTCACTCGGTCCGAGTCTCAAACCTTGTCGCTCAAACCTTGTCGCTCAATCGATGTCGCTTAGACCATGTCGCTGAGATGGACGGTCACGTTTGCTGACCGATCTGTCGCCGACAGTACTGTTGCTAGGGCGGTGGCGAGTGTCGTGCAATAAACAGAGCGGGCGAGGCACGGGACACACCGAGCAGGCCGGGCGGGAGTGAAGAAAAGCGGATGAGCAAAAATCGTTTTGAGGCGGATTCAGAGCTGCTTCTCGACCGGCTTGTCGACCGGGCGGGCGGGCTCTACGCGGAACTACAGCGGGTGGTTGAAGTCTTTGCTGGGTCCGGTGAGGCAAAGGTCGCCAGCGACGAGATCAGCCAGCTTGAAACGACGGCGACCGCGTGGCGCGGCCTCATCCCGGTCGACCCAGCTGGCCGGCAGGCGCTGGCCGACGACTTGTGGGATCGCTACGGCCACCGGTTGTCGGACTGTCCGGCGATCACGGCTGCGCTCGGCGCCAACACGAGGAAGTGGTCCGGTCCGACACCGGTTGTGAACCGCACGTTGTGGTCAGCGTTCGTTCGCAGAGAACTTGCCGTCGGTGAGACGCTCTTCGTCGACGGCGCCGATGGCACCAGCCTGTTCGTGATTGCTCGTGGTCGGGTCCGGGTCGTGAGCGGGGACGGTGCCACGACGATCTCCGAGCTCGGCGCCGATGAGACGGTCGGCGAGATGGCCGTGATCACGGGCGAGCCACGGCAGGGCACGGTCATTGCGGTTCGCGACACCGTGCTTTATGAACTCTCGAAGGCCGACTTCGACCATTTCCGCATCGAACGCCCGGCCGTCGCTCAGCAACTGTTGTTGACGTTGGCTCGCCGCATGAATGCACCGCCGGTTCGCGGGCGCCGGAAGACGGCGCCGACGAACATTGTCATCGTTCCTGCCGGGGGTGAGGTTCAGGCTGACGCGGCTCAGACCTTCGTGCAGTCCTTCACCGACTTTGTCCAGCGGTTCGTGTCGGCGCAGCTCGTGACCGCTGATGTGATCGATGGCCGTTTGGGCGATGGCGCAAGCACGGCGACGCGTGAGTCTGTCTTCGGTCAGCGCGTCGATGAGCACCTCCGCGAGCTCGAGGCCGCGAATGACCTCGTGATGCTGCTCGTCGACGATGATCGGCCAACCTGGTCCCGTCGCCTGTTAGCTGAAGCTGATCTCGTGCTGGTCGTGGGGGCCGCAGGGCGACCCCCATCGTTGTCGGCAATCGAACAAGAACTCTTCAACGTCGCTCGAATCAATGCGGGCTCGGTCGAGATCCAACTTGTGCTCGTCGAGGCCGACCACACCCGCATTCCGAACGGCACTGATGCCTGGCGCGCGAGCCGACCGGTTGATCTCAGCCACCACGGCCGGCTCGCGAACCCCACCGACCTCGGACGCCTCGCTCGGTTTGTTGTCGGGCAGCCGTGCGGGCTGACGCTGAGTGGAGGTGCTGTCCGGTCGTTGGCCCACCTGGGTGTGCTGCGCGCGCTCGAAGAGATCGCGTATCCCATCGACATCGTGTCGGGAACGAGTGCCGGCGCCTTCGTGGCGGCGCAGCACGCGTACGGGCTCCGTTCCGACGAGATGGTCACGCGCAACATCGAACTTCTCGGCAGCTCCGGCCTGAAGTTCCTCGACCTCACCGCGCCCATCATCTCGATTATTAGCGGCCGCCGCTACGGCTCGGTCCTTGCAACGCTCTTCGACACGACAAAGATCGAAGACCTGTGGACGCCCTTCCTCTGCACGAGCACCGATCTGACGTCGGCCGAGGTCGTCGCCCACCACACCGGACCGCTCACCACGTACCTGTTGTCGTCGGCGTCGATTCCGGGACTGCTGCCCCCGGTTCTCGTCGAAGGCCATCTGTTGGTCGACGGCGGGGTGATGAGCAACCTACCGGTGACCCAGCTGCTCGATACGACGAATGTCGGCGTGTTGATAGCGGCATCGGTGACGAGCACTTTTTACGATGCCAATGAGGAATACAACTACGCCGAGTTGTCGACCCGAGACATCTTGAAGGCGAAGTTCAGTCCGTGGAGCGATCCGCTCGTCGCCCCATCGGTTCCCGATGTGTTGCTCCGGACCTTTGAGATTGGAGCGTTCAACGTCGAGCTACGGGAGCAGGCAATGGTCGACGTCCTCATTCAGCCCGACGTTGCGAAGTTCGGTTACACCAATGTCGGTGCCTTGCGAGAAATCGCTCAGGCCGGCTACGAGGCCGCCGTCGACGTGCTCGAAACCTGGGACCGGCCATCGATTCCGTTTACCTGAGGGCCGGCTCGATCTGGGAGAGCACGATCGGCTCGGAAGGCGTCGCCGTTGTTGTCATTGTCTGACGGGCGAGACCGGGACGTCCGACCAGCTGGCCGACGATCGCGGCGACGATCGACAGCGACAGGATGACGAAGAAGGTCTGGTTCGGAACGAACGCCGCAGCGACGGCGGTGCCGACCGTGCCAAGCCCGTACGGGTGGTTCCAGAACTCGTGAGGGAGGAGCGTCGTGCTCTTCCAATACGGCACGGTGCTCAGCATCAAGCCACCGAGCACGACGACGAGAGCGAAGATGATCAAAGGGCTGCCATCGGTGCCAAACGTCTCTCGACTGAACAATAGGTAGTGACACAGGAGCGTGGCGGCGATCGGACACGGGATGCCGACGAAGTAGTTGCGATGCGGTCCGGCCGGCGCGACGTTGAACCGAGCGAGGCGGCAAGCCACGGCCCCGATCCACGCGGCGGCAACGAGTGCGCCGAGAGTGCCGCGGTCGGCAAAGTAGACCTGATGGATCAAGAACGCCGGAGCGACACCAGCAGCGATGACGTCGGCGAGTGAGTCGAGCTCTTGGCCGAAGGGTGAAATGGCACCGAGCGCTCGGGCGACGGTGCCATCGAGAAGGTCGGCCATGGTCGCCGCAAAGAGCAGCCAGACCGCAGTTGAAAAGTTACCTGCGACCACCTGGATCATCGAAAGGAATGCCAGTACGACTCCGGCCAGGGTCATCGCAGCCGCCGCCATGCGTCGAATCGTCATGTTCATGCTTTCGCCTTCCGCCTACGCATCGACTCGACGCGCTGAGGTCCGTTACGACCAACCTAGACAGTGCCGTGCACCGGCTCTGTACGGCGACGGACAGATGAGGTGTTACCGGTGGCTCAGCTACCACTGGTTCCGACGGCGGCCTCGACAGCGTCGAGGAGGGTGCCGAGTGCGGTTGTCAGTGAAGCGATATCAGCTCCCGGTGCGCCGACGAGTTCCGCGTAGATCTTCAGCTTCGGTTCGGTGCCGCTCGGTCGGATAACCACGTGGCCGCTCTCAAATTGGAACTCGAGCAGGTTGGTTGGCGCCAGTCCGTCATGGCCGGATGCGAAGTCGACGACGCCCGTGACGTTGTGGCCGTCGAGCGCGGCAGGTGGGGCCGCCCGCAGTCGATCAAGTGCCGCCGTCATGGCGTCGGCAGCCGCGGCGGATGACCAGCGAATCGAGCGTTGCCCGGTGCGGTGAGGTCCATGCTGGTTGTCGAGGTCGGTCATGAGATCGAGCACGGTACGCCCGGTCGCGTGGGCGGCTGCCGTCATCTCGGCGAAGACGAGTGCGGCGCTGATGCCATCTTTGTCGCGGGCCGCACCGAACGCGTACCCCAGTGCTTCTTCGTAGCTGAGCACAGGTCGCCGGGTCGGATTGTCGAGCGCGGGTCGGACGATCCACTTGAAGCCGGTGAGCGTCCGGGCGTAGTGAGCGCCATGGCTCTGCGCAATACGACCGAGCAGCGTCGACGACACGACCGTTGTTGTCACCAGTCGATCGTTGGCATTCTCAGATGGCGGCTGGCTCAAGAGATACTCGGCGAGCAGGCAACCGACGTGATCGCCCGGCAATTGCTGCCACTTTCGGGCCTCGTCGCGGACGGCAACCGCGAGACGGTCGGCGTCGGGATCGTTGGCCAGGATGAGGTCGAGGTCGAACGCGTCAGCGGTTTCGATCGCGAGGTCGAGGGCGCCGGGTTCTTCGGGGTTCGGAAACGGTGCAGTTGGAAACGCGGGGTCGGGTGTCGATTGGGCGTCGACATCGACCGGGGCCGCGAAACCGGCCCGAGCGAACGCGGTGTGAAGAACGGCACCACCGACCCCATGCATCGGGGTGTAGACGAACGACAGGTGGCGGGGCGATCCGGGCCGCAACAAGCCGACGACCGACGCAACGTAGGCATCGGTGAGGGCTGGCTCAACCGTGCGTATGAGCGGATCGTCGGCGGGCGCGAGTTCATCGTCGGCAATGAGCGGGCGCCGGTGGATCTCGGCTGCGATCTGGGAATCGACCGGAGCATTGATCTGTGCACCGTCGGACCAGTAGAGCTTGTAGCCGTTGTCGGTCGCCGGGTTGTGGCTGGCGGTGACGACGATGGCGGCAGCCGCGCCGAGGTGGCCGATCGCGAAGGCCACGACCGGGGTCGGCACGGGATCAGCGAAGAGTTGTACCTCGATGCCAAGCGCAGCCAAAACCCGGGCCGAGTCGAGCGCAAAGGTCCGGCTGTTATGTCGAGCATCGAAGCCGATGATGACCGGTCCGGCGGTGTTGGTCGCTAACAGCACGCGCCCGGTGGCGGCCGCCGTGCGGCGGACGACGAGCCGATTCATGTGCGACGGACCGGCCCCCATCGGGCCGCGGAGGCCGGCGGTGCCGAATGTCAGGGGGTGAGCGAATCGGCGAGTTACCTCGGTCGGGTCATTCGCGATCAGAGCTGCGAGTTCGTCACTCGTCGCGGCGTCGGGGTCCGCGGCCTGCCACGCCCGGGGCGTCGGCTCAGCAGCGAGGGTCACAACGTCCAGGGGTGGCTGATCGCTGGTTTGTCGGCGTCATAGACGACCCAGATACCAGCCCCCGGTTGTGCGAGTTGGGGGGCCGACTTCGGCGTCATGCCCTGTCCCGAGTGTCGCTGTTCGCCGACTTCGTACGAGTACGCGACGAGGCGGGCGTTCGGCTGGGCGTCGACCGGGGTCGCGACGGTCGCGGTGCCGTTCATCAGTAGTTCGCGAATCTTGATCGCGCCAAAGAATGAGCCTGCACCGAGACCGAGGGCGAGCACGAAAATTACCGTGCCGATGACGCGCCAGATGCCGCCGGCGAAACCAAGGGCAATCGACAGGAGGAGCCCCACCGCGATGATGCCAAGCGCGGCCTTGAACTGCGGCATCGCAAAGAGTGATACCGATCGAGGTGTGGGTGGCGGTTCGTTGCCGACCGGCGCACTTCCCATGATTCCGTTCATGCTGTGGCTCTCTTCACCGCACGGCTCCGTTCGTCCTGGACTGCTTCGATGCCGAGCATAGATCGCCGCTGTTCGGCATCGTCGGGCCCGCGGTTCAGGCCGGCTTCAGGCCGAGTTCGATGCGTTGCGCCGTCGGCGTGATCGCAAGACCGCCCAGGCCGGTGCACCGCAACTCGCGGGCCATCATCTCGCTGACCTGCCGGTGAGCGTCGAGTACTTCATCGAACGGGATGAGGTGGTCGTAGCCCGCGAGCGCCATGTTGGCGCAGCTCAACGCGTTGGCGGCGCCGGTGACGTTGCGGCCGAGGCAGGGCGCCTCAACGCGGTTCGCGACCGGGTCACAGATCAGGCCGAGCACGTTCTGTAGTGATTGGCTTGCCGCCGATAGCGACTGGGCGGCGGAACCATCGCCGAGCTCGACCAGCGCTGCTGCAGCCATCGCGGCGCCGGCGCCGGTCTCGGCCTGGCAGCCACCCTCTTCGGCTGCGAACGTTGACCGGTTCGTGACGAAGACGCCGATGAGGCCACCGGTGAGCAAGGCCCGCTGCGCTGCGTCGGGGGTCGCCTCGGTCGCGTCGATCGTGGCGAGGAGGGCACCCGGGAACGTGGCGCACGCGCCGGCCGTTGGCGCGGCGACGATGACTTCCATTGCGCTCTTTGCCTCCATGAGCGCGGTGACGTACACGATCATCTGATTGAGTAATCCACCGTCGAGCAGTTGGCCTGCGTTCGCCATGTCGTTGAAGCGTCCGCTCTGCCAGCCGAGAATGCGATCGTCGTACTCGGTGCCTCGAACACCGGCATCGACGCCGCTGCGCATGATGTCGAGGATGTACTGCGCGTTCGCCAGAACTTCGTCGCCCGACTTGCCGCTGCGGACGGTTTCGTACTCAATCGCCCAGTCCGACAAGGGTCGGCTGGCGAGCAACGCTTGTGGAAGTTCCGAGGCATTCTCGAACGGCACGCTCATGTCCCGGCGCGATGGCACCGGCAGCACCGACCGAAGATGATGAACCGCCTGCGGAGTAACTCCGAGATCGATATCGGCCACATCGATCACCTTCTGGGCGAGTGCGACAACGAGCGAGTCGCCAGCGGCATTTGGACCGCTCACGATTACGGCATCGACGTCGAGCGTGAGCACTCGTTCCCGCACCGCAATGGCATCGCTTGACACGACGATCAGCGTCGTCGCGTAGTCACCGAAGAGCTGCACCTCGAAACCATCGATCGAGATGATCTCGATCATTCCGCCGCCGGTCGAGAGCGCAACGACGTTATGGCTGACACCGTTTCGTTCGACGTGGATGCGGTACGTGTTCGGGTGGGCGTCGTCGAGTCGGCTCTTGCGAATCTCTATCGCAGTGCCGAGATCTCGGATGGTCGCCGGAGAGTCGGCGAGCCGCGAGTCGTCGGCATCCCATCCCATGAGGCCGCCGAACAACCCCATGTCGGTGCCTTGGCTCTCGTGGGTTGTGGCGAGCGACCCTTGGGTGTCGAAGTCGATGGTGACGACGTCGGGACGGCCCTCACAGAGATCGTGCAAGAGGCGACCGATACGCACCGACGCCGCCGAGTGTGAACTCGACGGCCCTCGCATGACGGGGCCGATGACGTCGTTGAAGATGCTGGGAGCGAGCGACCGGGCCATGTCAGAAGCGTAGAGGTTGGGAATGTTCCAGGGTTCGAATCGATCATGTCCGAGACAACTCTTGACAGATCTGCGTAGCGGTCGACGCCTGGCGTTACACGCCCGTGCACCTGTCGAGTACCGAGGTGCTCATCGCGGGCGGTTCAAACAACCTCGCCGCCTTGGGGCCTCAGGCCGTGGTCGCCAGCTAACGCGACGAACGTCGTCAAATTTTGGTTCATGGTGGTCGAGGGCGCCGCCGCGTTCATCGAAGGTCGCGAATCCCAGCTCAGGGCCGACCGCTAGATAACTTCCGCTCGGTGCATCCACGAGCGTGGGACGCAGCGAAGTACGAAAGGAGTCCTCTCCAAGGAGCCCCGCATGTTCTCCCTCGTCCGAAGTTTGCGCCTCGTGGCGCTCTCCGCGATTGCTGCGCTAACGATCGTGGTTCTCGCTGGCCCCGCCGCGGCGCACGATCCGATCTTTCTCAGCGCTGATCAGACAACACCCGACACCGGTCCGTATATGCCTGATGGGTCCATTTCGTGGGCCCTCTATGGCAGTGTTCTTGAGGCTGGCGATACGCGTGGGTTCGAATTCGATCTGCGTGACGGCGACGAACTTGTCATCTCGCTGCTGATCCCAAATCTCAGCCCGGAACTCGAGTTGACCGATGACGAGCTGCCGGTGCTCGATCTCACCGCTCCGGATGGCACGACGCGAGCGATCGTTCCCGATCGCCGGGAGATCTTCGACGAACCGTTCAGTAACACGTCGTATGTCACGCTTTATGAAGAGCGTGGTCCCGGCGAGGTGGGGCGCTACCAGGGTGTCGTTACCGGGAACGCTCCGGCCCGGTTCAGCGTCGCAATCGGTATCAACGAGATCTTCTTCACCGAGACCGAGCGCAGCGGCGATCGTCCGAGCAGCTTCGCCGAAATTTCGGCGCCACTCGGAGCCTGGTACGCAACGCCGCCGGGTGCCGACGCTCCCGAAGGTGAGCTGGCGGCCGGCGAAGCAGAGATCGATCTCGACATGATCGACGAAGCCATGTCATCCGGTGAGGCCGACGCTCCTGATGGCGCGCTTGACGCACCCGACGACTCGACCACATCGAACGATGACGCAGACGAACTCGGCAACGCCGGCGACGAAACAGCGGCAGAAGAACCGGCCGCCGATGCCGAGGTCGACGAAGAAGCGATGGACGAGCCCGACGAGCCGACACCGGCTGATGCCGACGAAGCTGCGGCCGCGGTCACCGATGCCGACGAAGGCGGCAGCCTGGCCTGGGTCGCTCCGGTCGGCGGCCTCGGGGTCGCCGTGATTGGTGGCGCGGTTCTCCTTCGTCGTCGCTCAAGAACCGACTGATGACGGATCCGACCTTTACGGCGTCGACGACCCGGCTCGCCCACCGCTTCTTCCTGCTGTTGGTTTGCCTGCTGCTGCTCGTGCCGTTGGCGATCGGCTTATTCGCTCCGGCCGCTTCCGCCCACGAGACCGAGGAGCCGTACCTCTACGCCTTCGTCGCCCCCGACGGTGTCGATGGTCGGCTTGAACTGGCGATCGGCGACATCGAGACGGCGCTCGGTTTCCCGCTCACGGGCTCCGATGTCGAGATCGAAGCATCCTTGCGCTCCAACGCCGATGCGCTCCGTGCATACTCGGGCGAGCACTTCACGATCGGCGCCGACGGCGACGTTTGGCCGATCACGTTCGGCAACATTGATCTGTTTCGCGAGAGTGCGGGCGACCTTGCCTTCGCAGTGGTGCAGTACGACGTCGAGGTGCCGACATCGGGCGTCGATCCTCAACTCGATATTCGCTTCGACCCGTTCTTCGATGAAGTTCCGGGCCGCGACGGCCTGCTCCTCGTCACCGGCGCGTTCGAAGCTGGCGAATACCGGCGAGATAAGGAAGTCCTCGTCACCTACACCAGCGACAACCGAGACCAGTTCGTCGACCTCGGCGCCCGAGGCCAGTGGCAGAATTTCACGTCGAGCATCACCCTGGGCATCGACCACATCAAGACCGGGGCCGACCACATCCTGTTCGTGCTCGCCCTACTACTTCCCTCCGTTTTGGTGTTCAGCAATGGCTGGTCGCCGGTCGCCGGTTTCGGAACCGCGCTCTGGCGGGTGCTGAAGATCGCGACGTTCTTCACGATCGCCCACTCGATCACGTTCACGCTTGCGGGCATGGGCTGGCTGCCGACGCCGCCGTCGAAGATCGTCGAAACGATCATCGCCGGATCGATCGCCGCGGCTGCGTTACACAACCTCAAACCGATCCTGCCAAATCGCGAATGGAGCCTGTCTTTCGCCTTCGGCCTCTTCCACGGCATGGGATTCGCGTCGCTGGTTTCCGACCTCGACATCTCGACATCGAGCCAGTTGGTGTCGTTGCTTGGCCGCAACGTCGGCATCGAGATCGGACAAGTCGTCGTCATCCTGCTGTTGTTCCCAGCGCTGTTCCTGCTCCGCCGCACGCCCACGTATCAACCACTGTTGGTCGTGGCGTCACTTGCGCTGGCAGCGTTTGCGACGTTCTGGATGATTGAGCGGGTCTTTGAGGTCGATCTCGGCACGGATCCGCTTGTCGAATCGGTCGTCTCGGTTCCTCGTGGGTACCTACTTGCCGTGGTGTTCACCGCAGTCGCTGGCGCGATCTACTGGTGGGCTCGCGGCGCTGATCGACTTATCGTTGATCGACAGATCGACGATGGCGTCGGCGCCGAAGCGGCAGCTACGCCGATGGCAGTTCGATGATGGTGATCTCGCCGGTGTCGCCACTGACGTCGATCAGTGCGCCATCAGGGATCCGACGGGTTGCGTCGGTCGCCGAAACAACACACGGAACGCCGAGCTCTCGACTCACGATGATGGCGTGACTGAGCGGCGCCCCAACATCGACGACGACGGCGGCGGCGGGTACGAACAGCGGCGTCCACGACGGGTCGGTGAGCGGGGCGATCAGGATCTCACCGGGGGCCAGTGCTCCCGGGTCGAACGAGTCGGTGATCACCCGAGCGATGCCACGGGCCGAGCCAGGACATCCCGGTAGCCCCTGCAATGTTTCGCCAGTCGTGAGGTCGACGGTCTCCACTGCATCGCGTCGGGGATACTCGTCGATCGGGGGAGCGATGCCGTCGAACAAGAAGGGTTCCTGCAACGTCGAGATCTCGTTGAAGTGATCCTCGCGTTGTTGCAGGATCGCTCGAAACGGCGCGGGATCGGCCATGAATTCTTCGATCTCGTCGCGGGTGAGTAAGCCATAGCTGTTCAGGAACGGGAACGAACCGGCATCGACGCATCGACGCCCCCACTCTTGGAGCGCCATGCGGACTTCGTGGATCAACTTGATGCAGTTGGTCTTGGTCCGTTCCCGGCCGGGCATGAACACCTTGGCTGAATTGAGCGCGGCGAGGAATTGGCCGTGGGTTTCGGGGTCGCCTTCGACCATCGCTGCGATTTCACCACCGAGCTGTTCGCGCTCGGACGCGAGGTCAGCATTGTGATCTGCTGGCGACGCCGAGAGCGGTGAGAGGCGCATGCGGTCGATCGCAGCGAGGGCCAGATCGGGAGCGGTCTCCCAAGTCGGCGAACGGGCTTCCCACTCATTGGGTCCACGCGAACCGTACGCCTCGAGGAACTCATCGAATTCGAACGTGAACGAGCGAACGTCAGGGGACTCTGAGGCCAGCAATTTGGCATTAAGGCCGGTCGGTCCTTCATCGAACAGGCTGCTGAGGTCGGGTGATGCCGCGACCATCCGGCCGAGCTTCCACATCTCCATCGACGGGGCCGCGGACTCGACATCGCCGAGACCGGCCAGAAGTCGCAGAATCGCATCGGGTCGACCGACCGCTTCGCAAACCTTCGTGATGATGCCGATGGGCAGGGTCGCCAGGAAACTGATGAAAATGTGTTCGGTGAACAGGTCGGCGAAGTGGGCGTCCATCAGTTCCCAGAAGTAGTCGACCAACTCGCGATCGCTCATCGCCGTGAAGTCTGGGCGCTTCTGTCGAAGCTTATTCACCATCACCTGATGGGCTGCAACATCGGGCAGATCAGGAGTGGTCAAGACCCATTGAAACGTGCCGCCGATCTTTTGGGCAAGATCGGGCCGATCATCGCCGGGCTGCGGCTTGAAATCTGGTACGCCGGGTGCATCGCCGAAGAACGCATCGTCGATGTCTTTGTACGTCATGCCGGGAGCACGATGTCCGAGCAGTCGTAGCGCCGAGGCATTGAGGTAGCCATAGCCGTTGGTCACGCCGAGGAAGACGGCCTTGTCGGGCGGCAGCTCATCCGGGGTCATGACCCCGATGCGGTAGTAGGCGTTGCGGAAGCCGATCTCGGCGCCACCAATCGTTCCGCCATGCTCAAACCAACTGAACGACATCGGCGATACAGGGTCAGGAAAGACCTCGCCGATATTCGCGCGCGTGTAGAACGACAAGCCTTGGTGTGGCGTGGTCTCAACGATCCACTGTTGAACCATGAAATTTCTCCCCCTTGTACCCGATGGGTGTGACCCCGCACCCGTCACGCACAGTAGCGCGACCGTCACACCCCGGGTGGGTGAAACGCGCTAATTCACCGAGATAAGACGTGAAAGTGCTGAGATGGAAGAAAAAGGGGGGATGCTGCGACTAACGAAACGTGAGCAGGCCGCTCTGGTAGTCGTGGGGGGCCTCGAAGCCGAGCAGGTTGATCACCGTGGCCGCAACATGGCTCAGTCCGGCATCCGTCGGTGGCGTGAGTGCGTAGTCGTCGGCGAAGGCGGCATCGTAGATAGCGAACGGAACCGGGCTCAGGGTGTGGGACGTCTTCGCTATGCGCTCGCCGTTCTTCTCCGTGAACATGATGTCGGCGTTGCCGTGATCGGCCGTATAGATAAGGACACCGCCAAGTTCTTCAATAACGGCCTGCAGGCGTCCGACACATTCATCAAGCACCCGGATCGCTTCGATCGTTGCGTTGAGGTCGCCGGTGTGGCCGACCATGTCGCCGTTCGGAAAGTTGATACGGCCCCAGCGGTAGTCGCCGGTTTGCAACAGCTCGATGGTGGCGTCGGTGATCTCGCGCAGTTTCATCGCCGGCGTTTTGTTGAACTCGACGTTGTCTGATGGGATCTCGACATACGTCTCAAGAGTGTCGTCGATATAGCCGCTGCGGTTGCCGTTCCAGAAGTAGGTGACGTGGCCAAACTTCTGGGTTTCGCTGACGGCGAAGCTACGCAGACCTTCGCGGCAGAGGAACTCGCTCATCGTTCGGTCGATGGCGGGCGGTTCGACCAGGTAGTTCGCCGGCACATTCAAATCGCCGTCGTATTGCAACATGCCGGCGTAGAAGACGTCGGGGTGGTTACCGCGATCGAAGGCCGCTAGTTCGGTTGCTTCGTAGGCCTGGCTGATCTCGATGGCGCGGTCGCCGCGGAAGTTGAACAGGATGACCGAGTCGCCGTCGGTCATGCGACCGACCGGTTCGCCCGCATCGTCGATGACAACGAACTCGTCCAGGTACTGGTCGCCAGTATCGGACTCGTCGTACATCGTTTCGACTGCGGCGGTCGCGCTCAGGAATTGGCGGCCGATGCCGTGGGTGTGGCAGTCGTAGCCGCGTTTCACCATCGGCCAATCGGCCTCGTAGCGGTCCATGGTGATCGTCATGCGACCGCCGCCGGACGCGATGCGGAAGTCGGCCCCGTCGTAGGCTGCGTTGATCTCGGCGAGCACAGCCTCGGTCGCGGCGAGGTAGTCGAGCGCCGAACGGCGAGCGACATCTCGGCCATCGTGCAGCACGTGCACGCAGCAGCTCCGCACTCCCTGCGCAGCCGCTTCCCGCAGCAGGCGGTACAGGTGGTCGGTGTGCGAGTGCACGTTGCCGTCGGAGTGCAAGCCGAGAAGGTGCAGCGTGTTCGACTGCACCCGCTCGATGGCCGTCGTCCACGCTGGGGTCTCGAAGAGTGCGCCGGTCTCGAAGGCCTGGTTCACGAGTTTGGCGCCTTGCGCGAAGATCCGGCCCGCGCCGAGCGCGTTATGGCCGACTTCGCTATTGCCCATGTCGCCGTCGGTCGGTAGTCCGACAGCCAGGCCGTGGGCGAGAAGTTCGGTCGCGAGCGGGCCGGAGGTGAGGGCGTCGAGCACGGGCGTGTTGGCCTCGGTCACCGCGTTGCTCGGTCCTTCGGGCGCAACGCCGACACCGTCGGCAATGATGACAAGAATCGGACCTTCGCGGCCCTTGAACGTGGGGTGGGCGGTGAGCTTCAGCGGTTCGGTGACCATCGTCTCAGCGTAGTCAGGAGACGATTCGAGGCGGCTGCGGGATCTCGCCAACTTATGCTCGGTCGCCGCGTTGCGATGGTCGGGCAGGTCAAGTATCGGACATCGTCCAAGGCCTCAGCGCGCGAACGCGCCAAAGTCGAGGCTTAACCCGGCCACCTTGCACTTCAATCAGCTTCAGACGGTCTAGCTCTCCTAAATCGCGACTGAGGGTCTTCGTCGTCTTGGACATGTAGGACTTGGCAATCTGGGAAGTGAGCGTTATGAGCTCGTCGCGAGGTACACCGTTTTCGTGTTTCCCGAGTTCAAGAGCAAGAGCCCGGCGACGCTGAGCGACATCGGACGACCGGCCGGCGAGCGCCTCGTCAACCAACACGCGCCACATCAGCAGTTCTGCTTCGGCGTTGAGGCGATCGAGTTGCTCGGCCAGACCATCACGGAACCCCTGTGCCGCGTAGGTCAAGAAACCAGTCAGGTCTCCTTGTCCTTGGCTCGACTCGTTCAGTCGACGGTAGTAGTCGGTTCTTGTGTCGTTGTAGTGCGACTGAAGCACATGAGAAGACACTGCCGGGATCCCTCCGTTCGCAAGGCAAGCGAACTCAATGAGCCGGCCCAGTCGTCCATTGCCGTCGCCAAACGCGTGAATCCACTCGATGTACACGTGGGCAGTGACGGCCTTGATAAACGAGTGGGCCGTAGCCCAAGAGCCATCCGGCGACTCAAAGTCATCGCTGTTCAACCAATCGCAGAGCCGATGTAGCAGATGCTCGGCATCTCTTGCCGGTGGGGCGAGATAGGGGCCAGCGTGCACATTTACGGATCGCACCTCTCCTGGCTCTACATGGTCCTCGACTTCGAGGTCGCTCAGGATCATCTTGTTCCAGTGTTTGATTTGTTCGACCGAGATAACAAAGGTTCCGGTACTCACGGTCCGCAGAATTTCGTTGTAGGCCCTGACGATGTTGTCGACTTCCCTGCCGAGGTAATCCTTCGACTTCGGTAGCTTGAGATCGCCGGAGATTCGCTTGAGGACCTCTTCTTCCTCGAGGGTGTTGCCCTCAATGGCTGTCGTCGCGTTGACACCGCGCGCTAGGTAGAGGTGGTTGAGCTGGCGGAGCGTCTGTTTCGTTATCGGAGTGGCCTCAACGTGAGCGCACTTCGAACTGATCTCCCCAAGGAGCAGCCAGAACCGTGGGTTGGCACGGGTCAGATTCAATTCGAATGAGAGATGCGGATGCGTCTGCAAGTATTCGTGCTGCGAGTTCGCCATGCATCCAGAGTAGCCATGTCAGGGATTTCGCGTCAGATTATGGGTTGCTTTTTGTCTTGGAACTTGTCCGCACTGATGTCCGCTGGGCTCTTGCACGCAATCGGGCTGTGAGGTCTTGCTAGGGACGCTTCGGATGTCGGGTGCGACACCTCGGAATAAGTCAAACGCACTGTCGATGAGCCGTCATCGGCGCAAAACGCAAACAGCCGCCGCAGCGCGATCGGAATCGTGGGTGCGGCGGCTGCGCTGTTCAGATTGTTGCGATCAGACCTGGCGGCCCGCGTAGCAGAGGAGCTTGGTCTGGGTGTCGGCATCGTCGGCGCACGCAACCTCAGGACCGAAGCGGCCTTCGGCCCGCATCATGTCGGACGGCATCTTCTGCAGCCCCATGTACGAAGCCTGGACCGGTGCCTCGGGAAGTGACTCGTCGAGACCGGCACCGCGGGCGACATCCCACGTGTGCATCAGCAGGTCAGCGACGGCGATGCCGAACATCATCGTCTTCGGCATGGGGCCCATCGGGCCACCTTCGGTCATGCCGTCGAGTGCGCCTTCAGCCTGCAATGACTCGGTGATCGCAGAGCGGACTGCTGGCCATTCGGCACCCTCGGAGATCGAGGCGCCAACGAGAGGGCCGGCGAAACCGGCCTGGGTTCCGACTGCATGGTCGACGACGTCCTTGACGGTCCAGCCTTCACACGGCGAGCTGGCCGCCCAGTGGGCGTCGCCGAGGGCCTGGTAGCGCTGGTCGAATGCGTCGGCGGTCTGCATCCAAAGGTCGATGTGTTGTTGGCTCATGGGAACTCCTTAGGGGGTGGTGGATAGAGCGTGGTGGGAGAGAGCGGGGGGAGTTGGTGTTTCGTCGAGACGACGAACGGCGGCGGCGCCGATCGACAGGATGCCAGAAATTCTCCGCCTACGTGCCGGCAGGAGAGCCCGCGAGCATGGCGACGAGCAGGTCGCGGGTCGCGGCCTTCTCATCTGCGGCGCCGAACTCCGATGCGCCGAAGTGGGTGACACCGCAATCGGCGAGGGCCTCGATCCGCGTCTTGACCGAGTCGGCGTCGCCGATGATGGCGAGATCTTCCGGGCCTTCGTAGCCCTCGCGGTCGAGCATCGCTCGGTACGACGGCAGCTGGCCGTAGATCGCGAACTCGCGCGCCGCCCGCTCCCGGGCGCTTGCCAGCGCGGCTTCGGAGCCGTCGGTGACACAGATTGGAAAGGCAGCCGCAACCCAAGGGGCCGGTCGTCCGGCCTCGCTCGCCGCGGCCGAGATCGTCGGGACGGTGTGGTCGGCGATCGTCTTCGGTCCCGTCATCCAAAGGATGGTTCCGTCGGCGAGACGGCCGGTGACCTTCAGCAGCTGGGGCCCGAGTGCGGCGACCATCAGCTTTGGGGTCGGACCCTTCACGTCGATGTCGGCGCGGGTCGTCAGGGTCTCGCCGCCGAACCGGACCGAGCCGTCCTTCAACAGTGGGCCGATGCATTCGAGGTACTCGCGCATGTGGCGAATCGGTTTGTCAAACGACATGCCCCACATGCCCTCGATGACCGGTTTGTGCGATGGGCCGATGCCGAGGATGAGACGATCGCCAATCGCCTGGGTCACGGTCAGCGCCTGCTGGGCGAGCATTTGCGGGTGCCGCGGGTAGGTGGGAATGACCGCGGTGCCGAAGCCGATGTCGGGTACCTCGCGCCCCGCAATCCCAATGGCCGTGAGCGCATCGATGCCAAAAATCTGGGGCAACCAGACGCTGTCGAAACCCTGCGAGCGGGCCGTGTCGGCTTGCTCGATGAGGGAGTCGACTGATTCGGAGAACGTGAAAAGGGAGATCTTCATACGCCCAGTGTTGCAGGTCACATGGACCTGGATGAGCGGCACCCCGTGGGTGCCGCCCATCGATTGGTGAGTCGCTCTTAGGAGCTGCGCCGGTAGGGCGAGGAACGAGCCCTGCTGGCAAGGCGACCAGACAACAGCGCGCGCACCTAATCCATGCTGCGGTCACCCGTGCCGTCATCGGCCTGACCGCCAGCTGCGACGTCGGCGTTTCGGGTCGGCGCCAGCGGCGACGATGACCGCCTTCAGCTCATCGCCGCTCAGGCCGGTCGCGTCATGGAGTTCTTGGGCCGACGCGCCCATGTTCCAGGCCATCACGATGCGTTCATCGCGCAGCGGCACGTTCGAGGCGACGTCGGCAATGCGTTGCGTGATCGCGAGCATGGCCATCGTCTCTTCGTGCCTCCGGAATATCACGCGCTCGACGTTACTGGTCGCCGGTTAGGGCGGCCGCGTCGCCGTGACGGATCTGTCCGCCCGCGAGCACACGACACACGGCACCAGCACGACGCCGCAACGCGGCTTGGGCCCCTGGCCCGAGCGCATCTTCGAGCAGCTTGCACGGTGCCGCGATTCGCACGACTTCGAGCTCGACCGGACCAACCGACAGACGGTCGCCGGGCGTCGTCGGCACGACACCGTGGCTCAGCGTGATGTTGCGCCGGGTATCGGCAGGCTCAATCAGCGATGTGTGCAGGGCCGACGCCTCATCGAGCTGGCTCTGCGACTGCACGGTCACATGGCGATGGCGGCTGTTCTCGTACCGATCGCCGACGATGCCACCACCGGTGGGCACCTCGACCGCGTCGACCGCTCGCATCGGGAGCCGACTCGCTGGTGCCAGGTGGATTGCCGTCACCGTCGGTGCATCCCGCGGGTCCGGTTCAGTCGGCTTCATAGGTCTCGTCGCAGTGCTCTCGTGTCACCAGCACGCTTGCTTCCGAAGAGCCACCAGAGCACTGAACCAACGGCGACGATTCCAACAGCTGCGGCGATGGGGCCATCGGTGCCCAGCCGCGAAGCGCCTACTGGCGCGGCCCCTAAGCCGTAGGCGACCGGCGTGGCAAAAAGCAGCATCGCTGTGAAAGCGAGCACCTCGATCTGGTTCTTACGGCGCCGGTCTGGGGTGTAGGGAGCCATGCGTTCAGTCTGCCAGACTGCTCCGATGTCTGGACCGCAGAGATTCGAACCGCTGCACGACCCGACGAAGCACGACGTCGACGATCCCGAAGCCCGTTGGTTCTTCGTCAGGGGAAATGAGGTCGTCGTCGCCGATGATGACGGTGCCGTGATCGTGCCAACGGGCGACATGGTCGTCGCTCAGCGGGCGGCCGCGGGCAAAGCCCAAGTCCTCGGCCGCCAGTTGCCGACGGGCGCTACGTACTGGACGGCGCCATTGCCCGACGACTACGAACCTCCAGCGGGCTTCTTTCTTAGCGGCTTGCGGGGATTGTTCACAAAGCTCCCCGAGTCGGAGTGGAACATCGGCGGCCGCGCGACCCAGATTACCGACTGGGTGCGCGACAACACGTACTGCGGCCGCTGCGCGGGTCCGATGAACCAGGCCGATAGTGAACGGTCGATGCGGTGCCCCGACGACGGCTTTCTGGCTTACCCGCGCCTTTCCCCGGCCGTCATCATGTTGATCACGAACGACGACGGTCGAGCGCTCCTAGGTCGCAGCGGCATGTGGGACATGCCGATGTACAGCACGCTCGCCGGATTCGTCGAACCCGGCGAGACGCTGGAAGAGACCGTGCATCGCGAGGTGCGCGAAGAGGTCGGCATCGAGGTGCGCAACGTCACGTACTTTGCGAGCCAGGCGTGGCCGTTTCCGAACTCGTTGATGCTCGGTTTCACGGCCAAGTGGGCGTCGGGCGATATCGAAATCGATGGCGTCGAGATCGTCGACGCGCAGTGGTTCACCCGCGAGGATCTGCCGATGATCCCGCCGTCGCAGAGCATCGCTCGTCAGCTGATCGATAGCTGGCTCATCGCCTGACGCTAGGCGGCAACCGCGGCCGTAGCTGGCGTCGCATGGTCGCCGGTGGTGAACGGCGGCGGAACGTCTCGGCGATCAGGATGCCGAGCGGGGCCGATAGCCAAACCGACAAGAGAATCGACGCCGTCTCATAGTTCCGTAGCAGCGGTCCCGTGACCACGAGCATGACGCGGAACAGCCAGAACGAACCCCACATCGATCCGGCGTGGCGGATCATCCAGATGCAATGGCCGGCGTAATCGCCGGACCGAACGGTGCGGATCCCCATGATCGCGGTGCCGTAGACGAACGCGGCCATCGACCAGAAACCGAGCATGGCCATCGTGTCGCCGTAGTCGCTGACAGTGCTGCGTTCTGATGCCAGCCACACCGCAGCCAAGGTCGCAACGGTAAGGATCACGAAGTTGACCTGACCGATCAGTCGATGGTTAGCTCGTCGGCTGCCAGTTCCCGGCTTCAGTAGCTGGTAGTGCATGAGAACGAACGCGATCGAGTTGAAGTCGATGTGGGTGTCGAGCAAGTTCGTCCGTAGCTGCGGGCCATTGAGGAACCGATCGTGGAATGCCACGCCCCACGATGAATGCAAATCCCCAAGAACGTTTCGACTCCGAGACTAGACGCCGTGGGTCTCGCGCAGTTCCCGCTTGAGGACCTTGCCGGTTGCGTTGTGAGGAATCTCGTCGATGAAGACGACCGACTGCGGCACTTTGAAGGTGGCCAAGTGCTGGCGGCAGTGATTGATGACCATGACTTCGTCGAGCTCGACATCGGGTTTCAGCACCACGAGCGCTCGACCCACCTCGACCCATTTGTCGTCGGGAATGCCGATGACGGCGACCTCGCCGATCTGGTCGAGTTGATAGATGACCGACTCGACCTCGGCGGGATACACGTTCTCGCCGCCCGAGATGTACATGTCTTTCCACCGGTCGACGACGTAATAGAAGCCGTCGTCATCCTGGCGGGCCGCGTCGCCGGTGTGCAGCCAACCGTCGGTGAATGAGTCGGCATTCGCATCGGGCCGGTTCCAGTAGCCGGGCGTGATGTTCGGACCGCGGACCCACAGCTCGCCGGTCGCTCCGACTTCAACGTCATTCTGCTCGTCATCGACGATACGCACCTCGGTGTGCATCGCGGGCAGTCCCGCCGAGCCGATCTTCGTCTCGCAATCGCCGGGCTTCAGAGCCAGCACGAGCGGGCTGGTCTCGGTCATGCCGAATGCTTGCTGTAGTGGCAGTCCCTTTCCGGCCCACGCCTCGATGAGTGGCACCGGGGTCGGCGAACCGCCGACGCAGGCGGCCTTGATGGTCGGGAACGTCGCCGTTTCAAACTCCGGCGTCTGACTCATGAACAAGTAGTTCGCCGGCACGCCGATGAAGTGGCTGACCGCGATCTCGGGGTCGGTCAGGAGCTTGAGGGCGTCGGCGGGCACGAAGTCCTTCATAATGATGTTGACGCCGCCGAAGTGGAACGCCGGGTTCGCGAACACGTTCAGACCGCCGGTGTGGAACAGCGGCAGGAACGCGAGGTTGACCATCGTCGGGCCGAGGTCGAAGAACTCGACACAGTTGATCGCGTTGAAGAACGTCATGCCCTGGGTGATCTGTGCCCCCTTTGGTCGCCCCGTCGTGCCCGACGTGTACATGATCGTCAACACGGTGTCGAGATCCGATGGGTGAACGTCGACGTCGGTCGCCGCGGTGGCGATTGCCGATTCGTAGTCCGCGATCGTTGCTGTACCGGACTCGCCGCCCCAGCTCACCCGATGCGCAATCGGCCACGATGCAGCCAGGGCATCGCCTTCGGTGTCGAAGTCAGCATCGGTGATCATGACCGTCGGCGCGCAGTCGCCGACGATGTACTCGAGTTCGGGAATCGCAAGCCGCCAGTTCAGCGGCACGAAGATCGCACCAAGTTTCCAGCACGCGAACTGCACCTCAAAGAAGTTGCTGTTGTTCTTGGCCAGCACTGCGACCCGATCGCCGACACCGACGCCGAACTCGTTCGTGAGTGCGTGCGCCAAGCGAGTTGTGCGGTCGTTCATCTTCGCCCAGGTGAACGTGCGGTCGGTGCCAAGGTCGATCTGCGCGATGTGATCGGGTCGGACCATCGCGTGGTGGCCGATCCAATCGAAGGAGCGGGTCATTTGGACTCTCACTTTTAAGAAGGGTCGGTGGCAGATGTAGCGGTGCTAGGAGCGGCCGAAAGCTCGTCGAGGTAGTCGAAGCGGTCGCGCAAGAGAACAAGCCCCGGTTCGTCGGCACACGGCCGGACACCGCTCACGTCGAGGTCGAAGACCATGTGTTGGGGAGCGTCGGCGTTGTACGTCGGCCAGAGGTCACGGCCGGGCGGGGTGGGCACGCCGTCGGTGGCGAAGCTCACCCAACGGTCGCCCATGTGCGTGGCGAGCCGATCGTGGTTGTCGGCTTTCGGTGTCATCGGAATTGCAGTGTCGAAGACGAAGGGAATCTCGGCTGCGTGGAAGGCGCCGATCGTCTGTTTCGGCGACGGCGGCCGGGCCGTAAAGAAGTAGCGATACGTCGGGTTGCCATTCGCCGCGTGATGTCGGGCGGCGTAGTCGACGTGGGAACCGAAGCCGTGGTCTCGGCAGTACGCCTCGCACGCGGTCGCGCCCGCGACGTCGAGACCGGGGTAGGCCTCGAACAGTTGGTCGACTCGATCAGCCGAGCCGTGCGACACCTCGAAGAGCCGACGTAGCTCGGCCGAGTTCGGCGTCGTCGCTCCCGGCGGGAACTCGAGACCCGCCGGGTTCGTCATTGGAGCGAGCACGCTGCCCTCGTCCGCGTTGTAGCCGATCATGAGCGGGACCGGAGCGACGGCATCGTGTCGGAACGCGGACATGGGGGTCATCGGCAGGATGTCGCCGTCGACGACCGGGTAGAAGTGGCGTCCAAGATCCGGGCGGTCGCGGTAGACCTTCATCAGCGTCTCAGCCGTGAGCGTCCGCATCGTTTCGATCTTCCCGACTCCCGTTCCCGCCGGGTCCGCGAAAAGGGATCCGGCCTCCTCGCCGCTCATGAATTCGAGGAACGGCTCGCGAAGTCGCAGCCCGCGGCCGCCGTCGCTGGGGCTCTGGGCGATCGCCCGGTGGAATAGTCCACGCGCCCGCGGCGACGTCATGAGATTCAGGACGGCCATGCCGCCGGCCGATTCGCCGAAGATCGTGACCCGGCCGGGATCGCCGCCGAAGCCTGCGATGTTGTCACGAATCCATTCGAGCGAGCGGATCTGATCGAGCAGGCCCCAGTTGCCGCTCACGCCGCCCGCGTCGGCGCCGAGGTCGGGGTGCGCGAGGAAGCCGAACATGCCGAGTCGATAGTTGATCGTTACGAGTACGCAGTCGCGCTCAGGAATCGCAGTGCCGAGGTAGAGCGGGTCGGAGCCTGACCCGTCGGTGTGGTCGCCGCCGTGAATCCACACCATGACGGGCAGGTCCTTCGCCTCGGCCGGGGCGGTGATATTCAGCGTGAGGCAATCTTCGGATTCGGTCACCGGCAGCCGCTTGATCAGTTCGAGCATCGCTCTGGTTTTCAGCGAGCCGAGACCCATGCCCTTCAGGAGCCGTTCGGTGAATTCTGTCGCCATCGCCCGCCGCTGATGGGCGATCGGTCCGGGCTTCTTGCAGGCCATTGGTTCGGTCCACGGCAGTGGCGGCTGGGGTGCGCGCCAGCGGTTCTCGCCGGTCGGCGGCGCGGCATATGGAATGCCGGGCCAGAACGTCAACTGGCCCCGCTTCAGCGATCGCCCAATGACGGCACCCGCTTCGGTTTGCACCATCTTGTCCGCTCGGTTGTCGGCGCTCGTGGTAGTGATCGGCGATTTCTTCGGCATGATCAGACCTCCACGCGTCGACAGTAGTTCGTCGTCGACGAAGGCCCGATGCCGCTACGCGGCGGGGGGTGGAACGGGCGGTACCGGCGCTGGGCCGAGCACCCGTTCGACTTCGGCGGCGAAGGCGATGGCGGTGCGGTCGTGCCGGAACGGAGCGACGACTTGTAGCCCAACCGGGAGCCCTGAACGACCGAGGCCGATCGGGACCATCGTCGACGGTAGGTACACGCCGCACGACCAACCGCTCCAGAACCACTGGTCGATGATCGACACCCGATTCCCATTGACGACGAGCTGTTGGTCGCCGAAAGGAGCGTCGTGCTCGTGGGGCGGAGCCACCGTTGCCGTGATCGGGCACAGCAGCACGTCGACGTCGCCAAAGAAGGCGGTCCATGCGCGACGGAATTCTTCGCGCCGATTGTGGGCGAGGATCCAATCTCGGTGGGTCATCGTTGCTCCCTTCGCTTCGAGCACCGTGTAGTGGCGATCGCCTTCGTCATAACGCTGCGCATCGATGGCGGCTTGGGCGAGCGCTTCATCCGGTTCGACGCCGCCGTTGGCCGCCCGCACCAGGAGGCGATAGTTCTCGTACTGTTCCATTTGGTCGATCGCCGGGCGAGCCGCTGGGTCGACGGTGAGGCCCGCGTCGACAAGGGCGTCGACCGCGGCCTGCAACGCGTTGGTGACTTCGTCGTCTTGTTCACCGATCTCATTGGTCAGCATCACGGCCGCCGTGAAGTCAGCGAGCTTCGTCTTCATCGGGGGATACATCGTGGGGTGATCAGCGAGCACGTGCCACGCCAGTTCGAGGTCGGCGGCGGTTCGCGTCATCGGGCCGAGCACGTTGATGTCGACGACGCCGGCCTGCCCGGGAAACTCATGGCCAGCGACGGCAATCGAACCGAACGTCGACTTGTGTCCAAAGACCCCGCAATACGAAGCAGGCACCCGGATCGACCCGCCGATGTCACTGCCGATCTCGATCGATGTCATGCCGGTCGCGACCGCAACCGCCGAGCCACCTGACGAGCCGCCCGGGGTCTTCGTAAGGTCCCAGGGGTTGTTCGTCGTGCCGTAGATCGCGTTGTACGCCTGCCATTCGCCGAGCATGATCGGCACGTTCGTTTTGCCGTACAGCACTGCGCCGGCATCGAGGAGTCGATCGACAACGGTCGCGTTGCGCTTGGGCATGTACATCGCCAGTTCGGGTACGCCCCAGGTCGATGGCGTGCCGACCCAGTCGAGCACTTCTTTGACCGTGATCGGCAGACCATGAAGCGGCCCCCAGAACGTTCCTCTTGCCGCGTCGTTGTCGGCTTGTATCGCCCGTTCGGCCGCGAGTTCGCGTTGGGTAACGACGACAGCGTTGATGGCGGGGTTCACGGCATCGAGCCGGGCGAGCGTGGCATCGAGTAGCTCGCGGGCCGAGAGTTCGAGCGATCGAATCAGTGCCGCTTGTTCGGTGGCCGACAACAGAGTGACATCAGAACTCATGCAGCGGAGCGTAGGCCGCGCTTGTTGTTCGGAGCGTAGGCCGCGCTTGTTGTTCGGGGGCTAGGCCGCGCTTGTTAGCGGAGCGTAGGCCGCGCTTGTTGTTCGGAGCGTAGGCCGCGCTTGTTGTTCGGAGCGTAGGCCGCGCTTGTTGTTCGGGGGCTAGGCGGCCGTTGCCTTGGGCGGGGTCGCGGCGGCCGGTTCGGCGCTGTCGAGTTGCGGGAGGATGAGGCTGCGGGTCGCGCTCGTTCGTAACAGGCTGCTCACACCCTGGCTCGCGATCACCCGAGTTGTGAGGTCCCGCGTTGCGGCCGCCCGCACGATCGTGGCGAAGGCGTGGTCGCCGGAGACGATGCACAACTCGGTGAATCGGTCGGCTGCGATATCGGGGTCGAACTTGTGGATCAATGCGTTATCGGCGCCGTCTTGGCCTCGCCCGACCACGATCTGCGCGCCGGGAAAGGCGGCCGCGGCGGCAAAGGCAAGTTGCGGATTGCATCCGACGATGATCTGGTCGCTCGGCCGCCGAGCCTCGGCCACCCCGAGGATCTGCACCGCTCGGCGGACGATCTCGTCGGTCGATGCCGTTGCGTGTAGACCGTCGAGCACATTCTCGATGTCGACGAGCACGATCTTTCGTGACCGTTCGGTCCGGGCATCGAGAATCTGCGGCGTGGCGTATGGCTCCATCGTGGCGTTTGTTTCGACACGTTGGCGGCGCACCTTGAGGCCCGTGGTGATGCAGCACTTTCGCGCAGCGGCTACGTGCGAATGATCTCGACCTTCGAGCCGACCGGTACGAGGTTGGAGATCTGCTCGATGACGTCGTTCGGTACCCGAATGCAGCCGTTCGATCGGTACTCGCCCATGAGCTCAGGTTGGTTCGTGCCATGGAGGGCAATCTTGGGAGAGTTGCCACCGCTGCCAAATGTGTTCAACGCGTTCGAGAACACGCCGAGGCTGAGGATGACGGGCCCGTACGAGCCACCGACTCCGAAGACCTTTTCGTCGACGTACCCGCTCAGAATCGGCGTTGGCGATGCCTCCCCGCCGGTCACCGCCTGGGTTTCAAGTACGAGTTCGTCATCTTCAAAGATGGCAACTCGATTCGTGCCGACATCGATCTGTACCAGGAGGTTCGAACTGCCCCAGTCATAGCTCGCCGTATTGATCCAACCGGTCTGGCCATTCGGCCGGGTCGGCAGCGACACCTTGGCCCAGTCGTCGCCCGGTTCGCCCTCGAGTACTCGGAACGCCAATTGGTTGCCGAAGTGGGTTGGGTTGATCAAGTCGTTCCGCACCACGGTTCCATCAAGATATTCGTACGTGATGCCGACGGCGTTGCCGCCAGGCGCATCGAACACTTCCGCGATCTGAACGTCACCGGTAGCCCGCAGTGTGCGGGTGAAAGCTGATGATCGTGGGACCGGGGGAGAGCCAGGTGTTGGGGTCGGAGTCGCTTCGGCCGTCGGCGTCGGTTCGGCGGTGGCGTCTGGCTCCGCCGTGGCTCCCGGTTCGGGTGTCGCGGTCGCCTCAGGCTCAGGCGTCGCGATTGCTTCTGGCGTCGCGGTCGGTTCTGGATCTTCGGCCGACGTATCGGTCGCGTCGTCGGTGGTCTCGGTGTCGTCGTCACTCGTGTCGTCAGCGTCGGCGGCACTCGCGCTGGTGGTCGGTCCGGGGGCCGCGGTCGGAGTCGTGGCGAATGGTGTCACCGTCGGTGCCGCGTCGAGCGTGAGCGGAACCGCGGTTGACTCGGTGAGTTCGGCCGGCACCGATGCGAATGTCTGCACGGCATTCGGCACCCAGTCGTTCTGCGCCGTACTTGCGGCGCGGGTCGTCGTTTCGACAAGTGCGGAATCGATGCGATCAGGCGCGGTGATCAGGCCATACGCGACGAGCAGGAGGGCCAGCGAGGCGATGACGGCTGTCGCAAGAAAGCCCGCCTGACCGACGCGGTCATTTGGCAGGATCCGGCGCAGCATCAGACCAGTATTGCCGATCGAGTCCGACGATTGTGTCGGGGCAAGCTCTGTTTCTGAAGTTATTGGTGTTGCGCGTGGGGATATGGGCTGAAGAGGACTGAGAACCGGGTGAGCGGAACGATGTTCAACGCCAACACGAACATTCGACGGTCTCGTCCATCGCCTGCCACTTGAACTTCATCGGCTCGGACTCGGCGCCACAGCCGACACAACGAACCACCCATTCAGATCCGACGGCGACCAACTGCACCGGTTGCTCACCAGTCGACAACCGCTGCTTCTTTGCCCGCTCTTTCGACAGCTCGGGCAGGACCATCTTTTCGATCTCGAGGTACGGCCGGTCATCGAGTTCGGGGTCGGGCTTCTTGGTCTCCGAGGGCGGTGGCGGCGTCGGCAACCGGTCGTCGGCCTGGGCCCAGACCTTCTCGTGCAGCCAGGTCGGTTCGCTCCAAGCCAGGAAGCTCATGTGGGCGTACAGAGTTTCGAATCCGAGCTCGCTGCTGATCGTGTCGATGACATCGCGGCCGGCAGTGCGGCTCGACAACGGAGACGTGACCTCGGCCCAGCCGCTCGCAAGTCCGTCGACGATCGAATCCGCGGCCGCGGCCAAATCGTCTGCGTCACGTTTGGCTGCGTCGGGCACAAACGGGCCGACGCGAATCGGCTCGATGACGGTGCCGGGCCCCTGATAGTCGAGGTACTCGGCGAGCTCTTCGAGCTGACCGACGTTGAAGATGTGGCTGCGCTCGGAAATGGCCTCGATCTCGTCGAGGAAGCCGTCGCGGTCTTCTGACATCGTCGGATCTTCCAGCGTGTTTCGAGCGAAGATGATGACGAAACAAGCGCCGCTGCCCGCTTCTTTGCGACGCAAGATCCGACCCATACGCTGGATCATCTGGCGGCGGGTACGACTAGCGCTCACGACGATGCCGAGGTTGGCGTTCGGCACGTCGATGCCTTCGTCGAGCACGCGCGGCGCGGCGACCGCGTCGAGCGTTCCAGTGCGGAGGTCGCCGAGGATCTTCTCGCGGGCCTTTCGGCCGGTGCTGCCGGTGATGATCTCGATTGCCACCTCGACGTCGAGTCGGTTCACGGCGTGGTTGGCGGCTCGGACGGTCTCGGTGAACAGCAGCGAACCGTCGGCGGCCTTGATGCTCTCGGCGAACCGGCCGAGCGCTTCGTACTTCGAGGTGCTGTTCGCCACGATCTCGCGGCGCTTTCCGAAGGCTTGGAGGTAGTCGTTGGCGGCTCGACCGTGTGGCCCGGCGTCGTTGTCGGCGAGGTAGTTGACGGCGCCGAGGAACTCGCCAAAGGTCTTCTGCGGCAGCGCGGGGATGGCCCGAAGGATGCTGCGCGCTTTGACGAGCTGGTCTTCGGTCTCGATGTATTCGAACCGCTCTTCTTCCGACAACGGCACGGCGACGAACGCGACCCGAGGTTGGGCGCAGACACCGTCGGAGATTGCCTCGGCGAAGCCATAGCGGAAGCACACGCCGCCGAAGTACGGCATCAAGATGTCGTCGACTGCGTCGTCGGAGCGCTCGAACGTTGCGGTCAGGCCGAGGCGTTCGTTGTAATCGCGGTGCAGTGACTTGCGGAGGACTGATCCGCCGAAACCGTGGCACTCGTCGGCGATGAGTAGGCCGCCGGTTTCGGTCGGTGGCTTGAGATCGCGAGCCGACGCTGAGTGGCGCGTCGTAATCAGGACGTCGCAGTTCTTTGGCTGGTCACGGAAGTTGTCGCCGAGTCGACCAATGCGCCCGTCGGGCATGACTTCGGTGAGGCGCTGATGCCATTGCTCCATTAGGACGCGAGACGGCACGACAACGAGGACGAACAAGCCGCGCCGGTGAGCGTCAAGCGCAGCTGCGAGCGCAACGTTTGTCTTGCCCGATCCGGTGACAGCTTCGACAACACCCCGGCGTCCGCAACGGAGCCAGCTGGTGAGAGCGTCGAGTTGCCATCGGTAGAGGTAACGACCAGCGACAAGATCGACGGCCGGAGTGGCAGATTCCAGAGAAGTCAGACCAACCAGGCTAGGAGCCATTCATGCCGCGCGATACTTGCGTGACGAAACAACCCGAATTTTTCTCGACCTCGCTGGTTTGAGACCGTTCCGAAACTGGAGATAGAACCGTGGCTGATGAAGTACTAACCGAAGTTCGCGACAAGGTGCTGTTGATCACCTTGAATCGGCCCGAGGCTATGAACTCGGTGAACATGGATCTTGCGCTGGCGTTGCAGGCGGCCATGGAGCAGCTCGACGCCGACGACGGGTTGTCGGTCGGAGTCTTGAACGGCAATGGACGGGGATTTTCGGCGGGCATGGATCTGAAGGCATTCGTGGCTGGCGGTATGCCGAACCTCGAAGGTCGGGGGTTTGCGGGCATCACCGAGTATTCGGCCAAGAAGCCGTTGATTGCAGCCGTTGAGGGATTTGCGTTGGCGGGCGGGCTCGAAATCGCGCTGTCGTGTGATCTGCTGGTGGCGGCGCGCGGCGCCAAGTTGGGCATCCCCGAGGCCGGCGTCGGCCTCTTTGCGGGCGCGGGCGCGCTGTTGCGGCTGCCGCGGCGCTTGCCGTATGGCTTGGCGATGAAGATGGGTCTCACCGCGGAACCGATCTTGGCCGAGGAGGCTTTCGAACACGGTCTGGTCGACGAGCTCGCCGACAAGGGCGGCGCAGTCGACGCAGCGCTGGCATTGGCCGCGCGAATCTCGAAGAACGCGCCGCTTGGCCTCATTGCGACGAAACACCTCATCCTCGAACAGCAGGGCCGCACCGAGGCCGAGTTCTGGGCCTACCAGCAGTCGCACATGGAGTCGGTCTTCGGGAGCGAAGACGCCATCGAAGGCGCCACCGCCTTCGCCGAGAAGCGCCCACCCGCCTGGAAGGGCCGCTAAAGCTCTGTCATTTTTCGCTCTTGCGTCGCGAGGCGTGCCCGCAGCTGCTCCGTGCAACGGATGAGCCGAAGGCGACGTCAGTGTCATTTTTCGCTCTTGCGTCGTGAAGCGTGCCCGCAGCTGCTCGGTGCAACGGATGAGCCGAAGGCGACGTCAGTGTCACTGTCGGAATCAAACGGGGGTCGGCATACGTTGAAAGGGCTGCGGTTACGCCAGATGGTGTAACCGCTCCCTACACCCCTCAGGAAAAAGGACGTAGCACCCATGGGTATGACTGGACTTCTCGGAAGTCTCCTAGGCGCCGGCGGTGGGCGCATGGTTGGACAGATGCTCGGCGGACGCACTGGTGGCATGATTGGCAGCCTCGCGGGCTCGATGCTCGGCGGTAAGGCCATGCGCGGCGGTGGTGGCGGCGCCGGTGGCCTCGGCGGCATGCTTGGTGGTCTCATGGGCGGTGGCGACGACAACGAAGCACCTGCCGCCAACCTCAACGACAGCCAGGCCGAGATCCTCATCCGCGCGATGGTGAATTCGGCCAAGGCCGATGGTCAGGTCGACGAGGCCGAGATCAATGCGATCGTCGGCAAGCTCGGCAACGACCTCGATGCCAGCGATGAAGCCTTCCTTCGAGCCGAACTCTCGAAGCCGCTCGATGTGCAGGGTTTCATCGACAGCGTGCCCGCCGACCTGTCGACGCAGGTCTACGCAATGTCGCTGCTGTCGATCGACCTCGATCACGAGGGCGAGAAGCAGTACCTCATGCAGTTGGCGAACGGTCTCAACATCGACGCCGATACCGCCAACGCAATTCACGACGACGTCGACGCGCCGAAGATCTTCTAGCTCGCATCTTCGACGTCCGGGTGCTCGAACGGGCGCCACATAATCATTTGCAACACCGGGTCTGCTCTTCGGGGCGGACCCGGTTGCGCGTCTGCACGTTCTACGCTTCGCTCCGTGGACGACCAGCATCCGATCGATGCCGAGTTACGAGAGCGGGCGACGGCGGTTGCCGCTCACGCGTATGCGCCGTACTCGCAGTTCTCGGTCGGCGCCGCGGGGCGCGTCGACGACGGCCGAATTGTCACCGGCTGCAATGTCGAGAATGCGTCGTATGGCTTGGCGCTCTGCGCGGAATGTGGCCTGGTCAGCGAACTGGTGTCAACGGGCGGGGGTCGCCTCACCGAGGTTGTGACCGTCGGCCCCGACGGCGAGTGCATTGCGCCCTGCGGACGTTGTCGTCAGGTGCTCTTCGAATTCGGTGGCACGGATCTCGTCGTCAACGGCCGGTTGCTTGCCGATCTGCTGCCTGGCGCGTTCGGCCCCGACGACCTCGCCTGACCGACCAGCGCACGGCGATGGCCGGAATAATCGCGGGTCCTTAGGTTGTCGGCATCGAACAAGTCTGCCGTGTCCATGGTGCTTGGGCCTGGTCCCGGCGGTGACTCAGCTCATGTGGCCGGCGACGGCGGCGACGATGGTGTCGACGTCGTCGCTGCTCACGTCGAGGTGCAGCACCATGCGTGACTGATTGTTGTTGAACGCGGCTGCGATGCCGTCGGCGGCGAGCTTCGCTTCAAGGGTCTGACCGTCGGTGTCGAACGACGCGAAGACCATGTTCGTGTTCTGCCCGGTGACCTTCACGCCCGCAATGTTGCCGAGGCCCTCGGCCAGGCGCGCCGCGTTCGCATGATCGTCGGCGAGCCGGTCGATGTGGTTCTCGATCGCATGCAACCCGGCCGCCGCGATGATGCCGGCCTGCCGCATCGCGCCGCCGAGCATCTTGCGCCACTTGCGGGCTTCGAGCATGCGGTCGGCCGGTCCAACGAGCACGGATCCAACGGGTGCGCCAAGGCCCTTCGAGAGGCACACCGACACCGTTTCGAACGGCGCGGCGACCGTTGCCGGTGATACGCCGAGCGCCACTGCGGCGTTCCACATACGAGCGCCATCGAGGTGATAGGCGAGGCCGAGTTCCGCGGCCGTCTCCGCTCCGGCCTGCAGCTCATCGAGACCGATGACGCTGCCGTCCTTCGTGTTCTCGACGCACAGCAGGCGACTGCGAGCGAAGTGGTGGTCGTCGGGTTTGACCACCGCTCGTACGTGGTCGAGGTCGATCATGCCGTTGCCGTGCATACGCACCGGTTGCGGTTGAATGCTACCGAGGACCGCGGCGCCGCCAGCCTCGTAGCGGTAGGTGTGGGCCGAGTCGCCAACGATGTATTCGTCGCCGCGCTGACAGTGCGCCATGAGGGCGATGAGGTTGCTCTGGGTCCCAGAGCTGACGTAGACGGCAGCCTCTTTGCCGAGCAGTTCGGCGGTCGCGGCTTCAAGCTGCTGCACGGTTGGGTCGTCGCCCCAGACGTCGTCGCCGACGGGTGCGTCATGCATCGCTTGGCGCATAGCCGCGGTCGGCCGACTGACAGTGTCGGAGCGGAGGTCGATCTGCGGAGTCATGGCGGGCACGCTACCGGTTCGCCTTGACGGGTGGGTAGCGCCGCGAGGTCAGATTGGGTCGACGACCTTCTTCCGGCGGTATTCGAAGATGAGCGACGTCGTTTCGTCGACAACCCCTTCGAGGCCAGCGATCTGTTCAAGTACAAGACGGCGGAGGCCGGCGGTGTCGCGCACACCAAGGTGCACCAAGATGTCGTCGGTACCGGAAACGAGGAAGACGCCGAGCGTCTCGGGCAGCGCCCAGAGGTGGTCGACGAGACGCTCGACGATGATCTCGGTCTTCGGATTCACGCGAACGGACACGAATGCTTGCAGGTGGCGGCCGAGCGCGTCGAGGTCGACGTCGGCGTGGTAGCCGGAGATGATGCCACGCTGCTCGAGATCTCGGGTGCGATCAAGCGTCGTTGACGGCGCCAGACTGATCGACTGAGCCAGCGCCCGATTTGTTTGCCGGGCATTTGCCTGAAGTCCGGCCAGAACCGCTTGATCATTCCGTGAAAGTGAATGCTCCACAACCTATTCTCCGTTCATCGTCCGGATCACTTGAGACTATGGCGAACAAATGGCAACGTCGAATCATGGCGATAACGACCGATGACCGTTTCGATGACCGCTTCGATGACTACAGCCTCACCGATCGATATCTCGCCGAGGAAGGCCGCGTACTGCTCACCGGCGTGCAGGCTCTCGCTCGGCTCCCGATCGAGCAGCTGCGCCTCGACCGACGGGCCGGTTTGCGCACCGCGGCCTTCGTGTCGGGTTATCCAGGATCACCGTTGGGCGGCTTCGACCAGGAGGTCGCGCGAGCTTCGGCGCTGACCCCCGAGCTCGACATCGTGTGTCAGCCGGGGGTGAATGAGGAGCTCGGGGCCACCGCGGTCATGGGCAGCCAGCTCGCTGCCGAGCAGCCCGACGTTCGCTACGACGGGGTTCTCGGCATCTGGTACGGCAAGGCGCCGGGACTTGATCGAGCCGGTGACGCTCTCCGCCACGCGGCGTTCGCTGGGACCTCACGCCATGGCGGTGCGATCGCACTGGTCGGCGATGATCCGGCCGCCAAGAGTTCGACCTTGCCGTCGTCATCCGATGCCACGATCTACGACCTGCACATGCCGCTGTTCTACCCGGGAGATGTGCAGGAGATCGTCGACCTGGGCCGGCATGCCGTTGCCCTCAGCCGCCTGACCGGCACCTGGACCGCGATGAAGATCGTCGCACCGGTCGCCGACGGCTCCGGCACGGTCGACCTCGGTCTGGAGCGCATCCTTCCGATCACGCCCGACCTGTCGATCCCCGGTGACCCGCTCGGCACGATCTATCACCCACATCCGTCGGGAGAGCTGCTCACGCCGTACACGCTCGAGCTTGAACGAGATTTCCGAACCGTCCGCCTCGTGCTGGCGCAGCGGTACGCATCGGCAAATCATCTGAACCACGCGACGGCCGACCCGAGCGATGCATGGATCGGTCTCATCGCTTCGGGCTACACCTACCACGAGCTGCTCGAAGCCTTCCGGCGGCTCGGCCTTCGGTCCCTTGAAGAAATTGAGGCCGCCGGCATTCGTCTGATGCAGATGCAGATGCCGCTCTCGATCGAGGCCGCCAACATTCGCCACTTCGCCCGAGGTCTCGATGAAGTGATTGTGGTCGAGGAGAAAAACCCGACGCTCGAATGGCTGGTGAAAGATGCGCTGTACGGCTCGTCGCATCAGCCTCGCGTTGTTGGAAAGACCCACGAGGATGGCCGGACCCTCATGCGCAGCCATGGCATTCTCGATGCCGGAGCGATCATCGATGGTCTCCGCGAACGACTATCGGGTCGCCTTGGCGATCGGCTTGCGCCAGCGGAACCGGAACCGCGACAACGCTCACTCATTCCGCTCAACGTTGATCGGTCGCCGTACTTCTGTTCCGGCTGTCCGCACAACCGCAGCACAAAGGTGCCCGATGGGTCGCTGGTCGGCGTCGGCATCGGCTGTCACGGCATGGTGCAACTCATGGACGAAACCAAGGTCGGCAACCTGGCCGGTCTGACGGCAATGGGTGGTGAGGGTGTTCAGTTCATCGGCATGGCCCCATTTGTTGAGCGCGACCACTTCATCCAAAACCTCGGCGACGGCACCTACTTCCATTCTGGCCAGCTCGCGATCCAGGCATCGGTCGCGGCTGGCATCAACACGACGTACAAGCTGCTCTACAACGGCACCGTCGCCATGACGGGGGGCCAAGATGCGGTCGGTGCAACCGGCGTCCCGGAGATTGCAACTGCGCTCATCGCTCACGGCGTGAGCGACGTTCTGATCACGACCGACGATGTCAACGGGTACGCGGGCATCGACCTTCCATCGTCACCGGTTGGCGAGGTCCAGGTGTGGGACCGCAGTCGCATGATCGAGGCCCAGGAGCGTCTTGCGGCGACGAAGGGTGTCACTGTTCTGATTCACGACCAGGCGTGCGCGGCGCAGGTCCGACGGCTGCGCAAGCGGGGCCAGGTCGCTCCGCCGACGTTCAAGGTTGCCATCAATCACCGGATCTGCGAAGCCTGTGGTGACTGTGGCGAAGTAAGCAACTGTCTGTCGGTGCAGCCGATCGATACGCCGCTGGGTACGAAAACCACGATCGATCAGACGAGCTGCAATGTCGACCTTTCGTGCCTCGAAGGTGACTGTCCAAGCTTCTTTACAGTCGAGGTCGACGAGTCGGCCGATCCGGCACTGCGAAACCCGGCACTGCGAAACTCTGCGCTGCGAAACTCTGCGCTGCCGGCGGACTTTGCTCCGCCGACGGTTGTCGTAGCCGCCGATGCGTTCAATCTCCGCCTGGTCGGCATCGGCGGCACGGGCGTCGTAACCGTCTCGCAGATTCTGGCGACGGCAGCGATGCTCGATGGGTATGACGTTCGTGGTCTTGACCAAACCGGGCTGAGTCAAAAGGCTGGCCGAGTCACCGCCGATGTGCGGCTCACCCGTGATGGGCCGGCCCCGTCGAATCTCATCGGTGACCGAGGCGCGGACGTCGTGCTCGCGTTCGACCTGCTCGCCGCCGCAGTGCCCGATGTGCTCCGCGCTGCTGATCCGGGCCGAACAGTTCTTGTTGCGTCGACGTCGGAAACCCCGACGGGGTCGATGGTCGGCCAACCTGATCTGGCCTACCCCGAGCTTGCTGACCTGCAGGGTCGAGTTGCAGGCGCGACCGATGCGGCTCGCAATCTCTATGTCGATGCGGCGGCATTGACCGACGAGCTGCTCGGTTCGACCGCCGCAGCGAACATCTATCTGCTCGGCGTCGCGGTACAAGCCGGTGTCATTCCGGTCGACCCCGAAAAGATCGAGGATGCCATTGCCCTCAATGGTGTGGCGGTCGATGCGAACCTCGTCGCCTTTCGCGCCGGTAGAAGCTGGGTGCTTAATCCGTTGTCGCCAGCGGCGTCCGCGGCGCCGGACGTTGTGGTGCCACCGTTGCCGATGAAGTTGGCTCGCCGTTGCGAATCGGCCCCCGATGTCGTCGAGTTGCTGGCTGCCGATCTGATCGGCTATCAGGACGTCGCGTATGCCGAGCGGTTTCTGGATCTCACCGAGCGCGCCGCCGCAGTCGGAGACAACGCGTTCGTCGAAGCGGTCGCCCGAAGCCATCACAAACTGCTGGCCTACAAGGACGAGTACGAGGTCGCCCGACTTCTCATCGGTCCCGAGGCAACAATGGCCGCACAAGCGGTCGGGGGTCGCGCGGCGAAGGTCAGCTGGCGGCTACATCCGCCAATGCTCAAAGCCCTTGGCATGACGTCGAAGGTGAGCATTCCGGCGGCAGTCGGCCGACCCGTCATGGGGGCGCTGGCCAGAGCCAAACGGGTCCGGGGAACGAAGCTTGACCCGTTCCGGTGGGCGGAGGTTCGCGTCGTCGAGCGGGCATTGATCACCGAGTTCGAATCCGCGATGCGGGTGGTCATCGATCGGATCAGAGATGGATCGATGACCGCTGCGGAGGCGACGAGCATCGCCGAGCTTGCGATGCAGGTGCGCGGCTTCGAGGATCGGAAGTTGGCCCGAGCCGCCGAGTTCCGCGAGGCGCTCTCGGTGGCGCTTCAGTAGCCGTCGGACTGCAGTCGACGCTGATTGCCTCGGTACAATTTTGGTATCGAGAATCTTTCTGCGCTTATCGAATCGTGGCCGGTCGACACGGCAGCGATTGGTCTGACCAATGCGACTACAACGCTTGGCGTCGGCGGTGATGCAATGTGGCGCACGCCGATCGCCTCGGTCGGCAAGATGTTTGTCGGGCTCACGGCGCTCATCGCGTACGAGGAAGGCACGATCGGACTTGACGATCCGGCCGGCCCGACTGGCGCGACCGTGCGTCACTTGCTGTCGCATACCGCGGGCTATCGATTCAACGAGGCAACGCTCGTGGGGGCGCCAGGCGAGAAGCGCGTCTACTCGAACGTCGGTATCGACGTGTTCGCCAATTACCTGGCCCAACAGGCAGGAATGCCGTTCGCCGAATACGTGCAGCTCGCCGTCTTCGAACCGCTGGGTATGACCGAGAGCGGGCTCGAGGGGTACCCGTCGCAGGCGTTCGCTAGTTCCGTCGACGACCTATTGCGCTTCGCCCGTGAGTTGTTGCAGCCAACCCTGATCGCTCCCGCAACACTTGCCGCGGCGATCGTGCCGTTCCTGCCGGAACTGCCGGGCATCGTGCCCGGTTTCGGTTATCACGATCCGAATCCGTGGGGGCTCGGCTTCGAAGTGCGAGGCCACAAGACGCCGCACTGGAGCGGCGTACTCAGCGCTCCGACGATGTTCGGCCACTTCGGCGGCACCGGCACTTTTCTCTGGGTTGAACCAGAGCGGGGACTGGCCGGTTGCGCGCTTACCGACTGCGACTTTGGTCCGTGGGCTCGGGTTGCGTGGCCGACTGCGATCGACTCGATGTTGGTTCGTCACCACTACTAGCGGGCTCGGACTCGGTGTCGCCGCCGCCGTCCGTGCCCCCGATCGCCGACGATGTTCGTAGTTCGGTCTCGCGCACCAAGGTGCCGAAAACGAACACCAATGCCATCAACGGAATGGCCCACCAGATCAACGTGACGACGGAGTCGGAGACCGCGTTAGCTACGTCTTGGCGCAGTTCAGGCGCGAGTTCTTTCACGCTCGCCGGGCTACGAATGAGTCCTTCGGCGCCACCGACATCGGCCAACAGCGAGCGGCCGAGCCGTTCGACAAGTTCGCTGTCGAGGCGATGGGTCAGCACCGCGCCACCGGCCGCGGCACCAAAGGCTCCACCCATGCTGCGAAAGAAGTTCATGGTCGATGTGGCGATGCCGAGGTCGGCATACGGGGCGGCGTTCTGAATCGTCAGCGTGAGGTTCGGGAACGTCAAACCGAGTCCGACGCCGAGCGCGAACACAACCGGCGTGAGGCTCGACGCCGTCGTCGCGGGGTTAATCGTCGTCAACCACAACAACGCCAGGGTTGACAGAATCGGCCCGACGAGCAGGTTCCACTTGTACCGACCGAAACGAGATACGAGCCAACCGCTCACGATCGATGCGAGTGTCACACCGATGCTCTGAGGGGTGAGCATGAGGCCGCTGCGAGTTGCCGACGCACCGGTCGCGACCTGGAGGAAGAACGGCAGGAACGTCGTGATCGCGACGAGCGACAACATGAGGAGAAACCCCATCGCGAAAATCGCGACGCTGGTGCGATCGACGAACAGTCGCATCGGGATCACGGGTTCGGTGGCTCGGCGTTCCTGCCATACGAACGCGAGGGTGGAAACGACGGCAACGGCCGCCGCGATCGCAATCGGGGCCGAGGCCCACGGGTACGTGTCGCCGCCCCAGATCGGCACCAGGATGAGTGCCAGCGAACCGACGATGAGTAAGCCGATGCCCAACCAGTCGATGTCGGCATCGCGGGTCGCGAATGGCAACTGCAGACCACGGTGGGTCACGACCAACGCTCCGGCCGAGATCGGCACGACGATCCAGAACACCCAGCGCCAGCCGGGCCCGTCGACGAGTACTCCGCCGACGAGTGGGCCCGTGATCGCGGCGACGGTGAAGATCGCCGTGAACAAACCAATCCAGCGGCCACGTTGGCGCGGTGAGACGACGTCGCCGATGATCACGAAAGCGAGTGACATCAGTCCGCCACCACCAAGCCCTTGCACCGCTCGGGCGGCGACCAACAGGTTCATCGTCGGCGCAAGCGCGCACAGGCACGACCCGATCAGGAACAGCACGATCGCGGTCTGATAGATGACTCGTCGCCCGAACAGGTCCGACATTTTGCCGTAGAGCGGCGTGACGATCGTCGATGTCAACAGGTAGGCGGCGACGACCCAGGCGATGCGATTCGCCGCGCCGAGTTCACCTGCGATCGTCGGCAGCGCCGTTGCGACAATGCTCTGTTCCATCGACGAAAGGAAGACGCCAACCATGAGCCCACCCATCAGCCACCGCATCTGCGAAGTGGTGAGCGGTTGTGTCGCGGGCAGCGGGGTTGGGGTCTCGGCGATCGCACCAACGTACCGGCTCCTCTGAGCGGGCTGAACTAGCGTGACGTCGCACAAGCGAGAGGTCGCGATCATGGCAACGAAGATGGGGATCTACCTGAATTCGCAGCACGCCGAAGAGCTCGATGCGGGCACGCAGCTCGGCGCGATCATCGAGCAGGTCAAGCTGGTCGAGGAACTCGGGTTCGACTCGGTGTGGGCGGGCGAACATCACCTCACCGACGGGTTTCACTTCTTCCCGCAGCTCACGCTGTTGGCGCACCTAGCCGCCTACAGCGGCGAGATGGCGCTCGGCACGAATCTTGTGTTGCTGCCCCTGTATCCACCCGTCGATATCGCCGAACGAGTCGCACTGATCGATCAGCTGTGCGGCGGACGTTTCATCTTGACCGTGGGTCAGGGGTATCGGGTTGAAGAGTTCGACGCGTTTGGTTCCAAGTACAAGCAACGATTGGCCCGCTTCATCGATGGGGTCGAGATCATCCGGCGGCTATGGAACGAGCGCAATGTTGACCACGAGACCGATTGGTATTCGCTCAAAGGTGCAACCGTGCGGCCGGGCCCGATGCAGCCCGGCGGGCCGCCGATCTGGATCGGGGCCAGCAGCGATCGTGCGATCAAACGAGCGGGAGGCCTTGGTGACGCGTTCATGGCGATGCCGAACGCGACGGTGACTGAGGCCAAGCGCCAGGTCGCGCTGTTCGCAAGCGGCCGGGCCGACGCCGGTTTGGCGCCCGCGACCGAGGCCGGTCGTCTGATCGAAGTGTTCTGCCACGAAGACGGCGACGAGGCCCGACGACGAGTGCGACCGCATCTGCTGACGAAATACGCGGCCTACGCGGCGTGGGGGGTTCCTGACGGTGGCACGGCTGCGGAGGCCGCCTCGAGCCCGGCAAGCGAAGTCGAAGAGTTCGCCGAGCTTGCTGCGGATCGGTTTGTGATCGGCGACCCCGATGAGGTCGCCGCCGGTCTGGTCGCTCAGCATCGTGAGGTCGGCCTCACGCACCTGACGATGCGGGTCGATTGGCCGGGCTCGGGCCACGACCACACGATGGAGTGCCTCCGCCTGCTCGGCACCGAGGTGTTGCCAAGAGTGCGAGCTGAGCTCGGTTAGCTCGGCTCCTTGGTCGTTACGCCGGGGATGCCCGAAAGGCGGGGGAGCAGCACGCGCGGGTTGCGGGTGGTGACCACGCCTTTCCAGACGCCGGCGCAATAGGCCAGGTCGTCGGCGATGTGCGCTCCGACGAAGCGGACAGGATCGAGGGTCGTTGGCGCCGACCGCCATCGCATCGCGGCGGGAACTATCGTCGCGAGCGCCGCGGCGATACGGGCGCGCCGAGAGAACAGGCTTGCGGCGATCGCTAGTGGCGCCCAGGCTCGTGTGGTTGCGCTCGCGAGGAGTCGTCCCGCGAAGAAATGGCCCTTGCCGCCGAGCTGGATGGCAACGGCGGTCGAGTCGTCGACTCTTCCGTGGAGCTTCGGACGCAGCGCGGCGGCTGAGCCGGTCGCGACTACTGCTCCGGCGATCGCGCCCTTGCGGCCGAAGATGACCGGCAGTAGCCAGGCGCCAAGGCTGTAGACATTCACCTCGGCTGGCGCGACGTCACCGGGATGCTTTTCATCGAGCTGCGCCGCAGCTGAGCCGTAGGCCATGCGTTGCTCGACGATGGCTCGCCACGTCGCACGAGGTCGATGATGAACGACCGACCGAGGTTCGTACCGCACACCATGGCCCGCTTCGTGTAGCCGCCAGATGAAGTCGACGTCTTCGCCCACCAGCATCGTTTCATCGAAGCCGTCGAGTTCCTCCAGCGCCGATCGCCGAACGACGAGGGCCGCGGTTGGCACATAGGCGAGGCGGGTGCGGGGCTGGACCCGGCCGAGTTCAGGGCCGAGGTCGAGCGGCGACTGCGTCTGTTCGTAGCGCCCGAGCACGCTCGTTCCGGCCGGAGCAGCGACTCGTGGGGCGACAGCGGCGACAGTGGCGTCATCGAAGTGGGCAAGCAGTGGGTCGAGCCAGTCGGGTGGCGGCACAACATCGGCGTCGAGGAAGGCGATCAGGTCGGAGGTCGCGGCTCGCCAACCGCGATTGCGAGCGGCGCCCGGGCCGGTCGCGACTTCGTTACGAGCGATGGTCGCCTGCGGTGCCGCTGCCGCAATCGCCCCAGCGTCACGGGAACCGTCATCGACAACGATCATTGGGTGCACGGCGCCGACCGCGGCCGTCATTGCAGCAAGCCCCTCGACATCGTCGAGCACCGGGGTCACGATCGTGACGTCGGCCTGGTGTGATGCAACGGGGGCGGGCACCGGGTGTGCCACGCCGGTCGCGAACAGCCGACTGAGCAGTCGGGCCGCGGCCTCGCCGGTTGGTGTCTGTCCCGTCGCACGGACGGTCTCGACCAAAGCTGCCCCGGCATCGGTCAACCGAAGTAGCCGCAATGGTGAACCGCCGAGCAACGTGCGCCCACCGTCGTGCGATCGGACCGAGGCATCGATCGCTATAGAATTGCGCAGCACGGGGGCAAACGTACTTGCCTTCGAGAAGAAGAAGGAGTCGTCACATGGCGCCCCAGCCCGCAGACAACACCGCAGCGACCACGGCCGAGCCGCTCGCCGCCGACACCGACACGATCGAAGAAGAGCTACTCGTCGAGGAGATCTCGATCGATGGCATGTGCGGCGTTTACTAGAGACCCCCCTTGCCTGAACCAACTCCGGCCTTCGATTCGACACAGCCGTATCGGTTGAATGCACAGATCGGCTTGCGGCCCGAGCCGTTCGGCGCGTTGGCGTATCACTTCGTCACCCGTCGGCTCGTATTCCTGAAGTCACCGGACCTCGTTGCGCTCGTCGAGCGCCTCGGCGACTACTCGAGCGTCGACGCCGCGATCGCCGAACACATCACCGAGGAAAAACATGGCTCGTACCGGACGGCGCTCGCGTCGTTGCACGAGGCTGACGTGATCACCACTGAAACCGACTCCGCCGAAATCGACTCTGCCGCTGAAACCGACTCTGCTGAAGGGCACGCCGCATGACCACCCGCACACCACCGCTCGTCGAGCAACTGAAGAGCGGGTTGAACTCGCCGATCTGCCTCACCTGGGAACTCACCTATGCCTGCAACCTCGCGTGTGTGCATTGCCTCAGCTCGTCCGGCCGCCGTGACCCATTGGAGCTGACGACGGCCGAAGCGCTACGCGTCGTCGACGAGTTTGCCGAGATGCAGATCTTCTACGTCAACATCGGCGGCGGCGAACCGATGATCCGGCGCGACTTCTTCGAGATCGTCGACCACGCGATCGATCGCAAGGTCGGCGTGAAGTTCAGCACGAACGGCTACTTCATCGATGCCGATGCCGCGAGACGATTTGCGGCGATGGACATGCTCGACATTCAGATCAGCCTCGACGGTTTCGACGCCGCGACGAACGACGCCGTGCGCGGTGAAGGCAGCTGGGCCCAAGCGCGTGCCGCCATGGACCACCTCGCCAAGGCCGACTTTGGCGAGTTCAAGATTTCGATCGTGGCGACTCGCCACAACATCGACCAGCTCGATGACTACAAGGCCATGGCCGACGCCTACGGTGCCCAGCTTCGCGTCACCCGGCTACGCCCGTCGGGCCGCGGTGTCGACAGCTACCACGACCTGAAGCTCACGAACCCGCAGCAGCACCAGATCTACAACTGGATCCTCGGCCACCCCGACGTGCTGACCGGCGACTCGTTCTTCCACCTGAACGCGTTGGCCGACAGCAACGGCGGCGAGCAGCTGCCGGGGCTGAACATGTGTGGTGCTGGCCGCGTCGTGTGTCTGATCGACCCGATCGGCGACGTCTATGCCTGCCCGTTCGTGATCCACGACGAGTTCAAGGCCGGCAACGTCCGCGACGCCGGCGGCTTCGCCGAGGTGTGGCGGAGCTCGTCATACTTCGCCGAGCTGCGCGAGCCGCAGAGCGCTGGCGCCTGCGTGTCGTGCGGCAGCTACGACGCCTGCCAGGGCGGCTGCATGGCCACGAAGTTCTTCACCGGCTTGCCGCTCGACGGCCCCGACCCTGACTGCGTGCATGGCTACGCCGACGACGCACTCGCTGCGGTCGGTGCCGGCTCGGTGCCCCGTCCATCCCAGGACCACTCGAAACCCACCCCGGTACTGCTGACGAAGAAGTCCTAAAGCAAACCTCTTCTCAGATGGCCACAACGTCGACCCGGTCCGCGTGCGCGGCCAGGGCTTCGATGTCGTCGCGGTCAGCGGTCATGACCGTGCCGTTTGGCTCGGCCAGAGCGACGACGATCGCATCGACGGCCGAGCCCTTGCCAGCCAACTTCCGAAGTCTGGCCGCGCGACGGGCCAACGGGGTGGGAACGGCCTGGTCGATCAGGCACGCCTTCAGAAACCGATTGGTGTTCGCGTCGCGACCGGCGTTGCCGTGAAGCGACTCGATGAGCACCACGGTTGGTACTAGGGGCGGCCACTGACCCTCGTCACGTAATGCGGCGATCATTGCCGCAGATTTCTGGGTGCGCTTTGCAAGAAGCGAGAGCCCGCCGCTGTCGAGGACCAGCACGACTCAGCTTGCTTGGTCGAGCGTTCGGTCTCGGATCTGACGCGCGATGGCGTCGGCCTGAGCTCGTTGCCGGGCACTCGGTTCGCCAACCTCGGTGATTAGCTCGTCAAGGTATGCGTCGGTTGCGTCGAGCGCGTCTTGACGCTCGAGTTCGACACGAACGGCAATCTGGAGAAGTTCGGAGGCCGGAAGTTCGCGACGTTTCAGCTCGTCGTAGAGATCGTCCGGCAGGTACACCTGCAACCTTGGCATGCGCCTAAGCCTACGCCTAGAGAACGTCGCGCTGCAACGGCCCGGAAACAGGCGCCCCGGTGACGATCCAAGGCGAAGCCGCCTCGTATTCCCGTGTCACCAGTCCTGCCCGGGGGTGGGTCCTAACCAGCCGACTCGACTGATCCACCGGTGGCGAACTCTGTCAACGGACATCACCCTCGTTCGCGTTCGCGTTCGGGATCGTCGGGTGAGCAACAATGACGGTCGTGAATGACGACGTGAACCAAGCCAACAAACAACTGGTCTTCAGCTTCTGGCAAGACCTTGACGACGACGCGAGAGCAGGTGGCAAGAACGCTGCCGCGATCGTGGCAGCGGCCATGGCGGACGACGTCAACTGGCATGGGTATGCCCCGCTCGGCTCATTGACAGGAATCGACGATTTCATCGGCTCGTTCTGGCAGCCGCTGTTGCACTCGTTCCCGGACTTGACCCGTGAGACGCATCTCTTTTTCGGCGGTCAGTCGAACGGACGGGTCGATGGTGACATGACGCTCGACGGACACCAGTGGGTCACCGGCACCGGCTACTTCCACGCGACGTTCACGAACGACTACCTCGGTATCCCGGCCACCGGTGAACGGGTACGGCTGCGGTGGGGCGACTTCAGTCGGGTCGCCGACGGCAAGATCGCCGAGGTCTATTTCCTGATCGACATGATCGATCTGCTCCAGCAGGCCGGCCAGTCGGTGTTGCCGCCAAGCCGGGGCGCCGATGGCATCTACCCGCCTCCGGCCGCCGCCGACGGGGTGCTGCTCGGTGCCGTTGATGCGACCACGACGGCCTACAGCCTCGATCACATTCGACGGTTCATCTTCGACGGCCTGAATGCGTTCGACGAGGAAGACCTGTCGAGCATGGCTATGGCCGACTTCTTCGACCCCGGAGTGCAGTGGTATGGCCCCGGCGGCATCGGCGCCTGCCTCAGTCTCAAAGAGTTCGAAGACCTACATCAGCAACCGTGGCTGATCGCCTACCCCGACCGCCAGGTCCAGGACCTCACTGCGTTGTTTGCGGAGGGCAACTACAGCGGTGGGCCCGGATGGGCGGGGGTGAAGGCGACCCACACCGGCCCGTATCTCGATTGTCCAGCGACAGGTAACTCAGTCGAGTTCAACGGGCTCGACTGGTGGAAACGCGACGGCGAGCTGTACATCGAGAACTGGGTCTTCGTCGACATGATCCACCTGTTCGACCAGTTCGGCGTCGACCTGATGGCCCGAGTGCGTTGATCTTTCCGCTCGCTTGCTCTATCGGCGTCGGCGCAAACGCAAGTCCGAAGTATGAAGAAGTATGAAGAAGTATGAAGAAGTATGAAGAAGTATGGCAATTGGGTGGCAGTCGAACGGATGACTATCTCAATGGACGCGGAGTTGGCGGAAGCGGTTCGATCAGCCGCTGAGGCCGATGAGCAGAAGATGTCGGCATGGCTTGCTGATGCTGCTCGTCGAAGGCTGATGACGGGCGGTCTTACAACGGTCGTCGCCGAATGGGAGGCGGAGCATGGCTCGTTCACCAAAGACGAGCTGGCCACGGCCCGCCGTCGACTCGGCAAATGACTGCGCTCGTCCTTGATGCTGGTGCGCTCATCGCGCTTGACGACAACGATCGCGGCATGTGGGCGATGCTTCGTGTCGCGACAGACGACGGCGATTTTGTGGGTATCCCAGCCGCAGTTTTGGCTCAGGTGTGGCACGACTGACCCCGTCAGGCAAACCTCAACCGTGCCGTGAATGTGATCGTCGAGGCGGTTTGAGGACCACGGCACCGGGACTCCGTCACCCCGCTCGCACGGTCGCGGCGAGGTTGCCCCACTTGGCGAGCTCGGCTGGGTCGTTGCGCATCTGGGGTTCGCCGAGGTACATCACGACCCGTGATGCGGTGCCCGAGTAGCGGGTTACCAGCTCGGTCGCGACCTCGTCGTAGCTTCCGACAACGGCGTAATGCTGGAGCATTTCGTCGGTGATCTGGTCGGCCATGCTTGCGATATCGCCAGCCTTCGCCTTCTCACGGATGCGCCCGGTCGTTCCTTCGAAGCCGAGGTCGTCGAACTGGAACGCGTAGTTTGGCGTGCTGCCGTAGAACGCGATCTGTTGCTTCGCCCGGGCCACGAGCGGTGCCCGGTCCTCGGGCGTGTCCCCGGGGCAGGCGAACACCGGAATGATGAGATCGATCTCATCGGCATTTCGATCAGCCTTTGCTGCGCCTTCGGCGAGTGCTGGCTTCAGGCGATTCTCGATGTAATGCATCGAATGCAGGGGGTGCACGTGGACACCGTCGGCGACCTCGCCCGCGACCTTCGTCATGAGCGGACCGACGGCCGACATGTCGAGCTTCATCGGATAGTCGTGCCGAGTCGGCGACCATTCTGAGGGCAACAAGCTGAGGTTGAAGAACTCGCCCTCGTGGGCCAGCTTCTCTTCCCGGTTGAACGCCCGGAAGCAGGCCCGCACTGCGAGCATATAGTCGCGCATGCGAGCGGCTGGCTTGCCGAAGTCCGAGGCGTAACGCCGCTGAATGTGGGCCTTGACCTGGCTGCCGAGCCCGAGTCGAAATCGGCCGCCGGTGTTGTCGACCATCTCGTAGGCGACGGCGGCCGCGACCATGGGGCTGCGGGGGAAGGCAACGGCGATGCCGGTCGTGAAGAACAGCTCAGGCGCAGCAAGCGATGCCGCCGTGATCTGCATCCACGGCACCTGCGACGTTTCGGTATAGAGCAAGCCCGAGAACCCGGCGCCCTGCAGTTTCGTGGCCAAGTCGGCCGATTCGGCCCACGTTGATCCGCCCGTCATCAGGTCGATTTCCATGCATCCCCCAGGTTCGTCGTCGGACCAGATTAGGCGCTTCGTCCCCGGCTGATGAACGTGGCACCGACGAGCACCAAAGCGGTACCGGCAAGTTCGAACACGCCGACCGTTTCGTTGCGTACCGCGACGCCGAGGGTGACGGCGACGACGGGCACGAGGTAACCGATGAGTGCGCTGCGGGGAGCTCCGACTCGTCCCGTGAGTGCGGCGAATGTCGAACGGGCGATGCCGGTGCCGAAGACGCCGAGGATGATCAACGCGACCAGCGATGTCCATGAAAAGGACGAGTGGGTGACACCCCACAGGCCATACGGCAGGAGCAACAGGGTGCTGGCGAGCATGGCGCGGGCGATGACGGCAGGTGCGTTGTAGGTCTGCACGAGGCGGGGCAAGAAGTTGTTCGAGAGCGCGTAGCCCGAGATTGCCAGTAACACGAAGAGCACTCCGAGCGGTTGCGCATCGGCACCAGCAAGGTTGGGGATCGCGAGCATCACCGCGCCGAGTAGGCCTATTCCGAGGCCGACGATCTGCAATCGCTGCGGCAGTCGGCGGGTCATGACGACGGAGATGACCAGCACGAGCATCGGTGACGCCGAATTCAACATGCCGGCGACCGATGATTCGACTCGCTGTTGTGCGAGCGGAAAGAAAACGGCTGGTGCCGCGTTGCCGGCGATCGCGACGACGGCGAGGGCTGGCCATGCGCTGCGCGGAATCGACTCGCGCGCGGCGGGCACGAACCACAGAACGCCGAGGCCCAAAGCCATGCGGCCCCAGGCAATGGCACCAGGGTGAAACGAGTCGAGGCCGATGGCGATCCAGAGGAACGACGATCCCCAGATGAGAGCCGTCGTGAGCAGCAGGCCCCAGTCGCCGGCCGCGAAATTGCCCTCGTTTGTGCCGCCAGCCGCGTACCGATTCGTTGTGGGTGGGGCAGACACCAGCGCAGGGTACCGGCGCCGCTTCGGGGGAGGCCGAATTGCGAGCGCGAGCTGCTCGACGTTGCCGTACGCTCTTCGGCCGGAGGCCGGTGCTGAGCACGCCGGGGCGAGCGCATGGTGCAACCGTTTCGGGCAAGTGCTGCGGCTCGCAGCGCTGACCCAACAGCAGGCGTTCGGCCGGCGGGGCCGGGTCGAAATGTGCCGGGGTTCTCGGTGCTCGCCGGTTCGCTCATCGTGCTAGCGGCGGGGGTCGTCTTCAGTTTCGGCGGTCTCGCCTTTCGGTTGACCGAGGACATCACTGCCTGGCAATACGTCATCTTCCGCGGGCTCGGGGCGTGGATCGTAACCACGATCATTCTCGCTGTCCGGTATCGCGGCCGTCGTCGGGCGCTCATGGATCCGATCGAGGGCAGTCACATCGTTGCCGGCGTCTTGCTCGGCACGATTAGTGCTGTCTTCATCTTCGCGCTCGAGCACGCGTCGGTCGCATTTGTGTTGTTCCTCCAGACCCTCGCCCCGATCACGGCCGCCTACTTCTCGTGGATCTTGTTGCGCGAGCGGGTCTCGCGAGCGGTTATCGCCGCGACGGTCTTGTCGGCCGTCGGCGTGTTGATCATGTTCTCGGCGACGCTGACCGATCGCATCGACTCGCTCGGCCTTGTCGCGATCCTCATCCCGTTGATCTTCGGGCTGTATGCCACGCTCATTCGTGGCGCGAACAACATCGATGCGCAGGTGCCGGTAGTCGTCGCCGGAATCACACTCGCGCTGCTGGGCATCGCCGGCGCCTACCTGACCGGGGGCTTCGACGTTTCGTTACGCGACGCGATGATCGGGCTGTTCGCCGGGAGCTTCTTGCTCGCGATTCCGGTCACGTTTTTGAATCATGCGACGCGGGTTGTGCCAGCGCCGGAGGTCGCCTTGTTGTTGATGAGCGAGGTCATCTTGGCGCCGGTATGGGTCTGGTTGTTCGTCAACGAGTCGGTGCAGGCGACGACCCTTATCGGTGGATCCGTAATCTTGGCGGCCGTGCTCGGTCTGCTGATGTGGCGCCGGGCGCGTGCTGTTTCGGTCCGGGCCGAAAGCCGTCGGGCCGCCGCCGCTACTTCTTCAGATGACGGTCGAAGAACTCGTGGATGATCTCGGCTCGCTGAATTCGATGTAGCGGCGTACCGGACCGCGACAGCTCGTGGTTCTCCCCGGGGAACAGCCAGTACTCGACGTCGGGTTTTTCCAATAGCTGACAGGCGACGAAGAGTTGTGTCGCTTGGTCGGCCGGGCAGCGCAGATCGTCCTCGGAGTGGACGATCAGCAGCGGCGTGTTGAGGTCTTTGACATAGGTGATCGGCGACATGCGGGCGAACTCGTCGGGGTCGTCGACGAACCGTACGCCGACCTCGCTGCTGAACATGCCGGCGATGTCGGAGGAGTATTCGAGGCTGACCATGTTGTTGACCGCCCGTTCGCTACAGGCGGCCGCGAAGCGATCGGTGTGGGTGACGATCCAGCTCGTCATGTAGCCGCCGTAGGACCCGCCGAGTACCCCGAGGCGGTCGGGGTCGATGAAGTCGAAGCGTTCGAGCGCGGTATCGACGACGGCCATGCAGTCGTCGTAGTCGGCGCCGCCCCAGCCGGTTCCCGCCTCTTTGTGTTTGGGGCCAAGGATCGCCGAGGCCCACGCGTCGGTACGGCCGGAACCGCCGCGCGGGTTCGAGCACAGCACGACGTAGCCGGCTTCGGCCTGCATCTGGAATTCGTCGAAGAAGTAGTTGCCGTATTGCGTGAACGGCCCGCCGTGGATGTTCAGCAGCGTCGGGTACTTCTTCGCTGGGTCGAAGTTGTGGGGTCGGAAGATCCAGGCGTCGACTTCATGGCCGTCGGACGGCGCGAGGAAATGTTCACCGGGCCGGGGTTTGGTCGTCGCCGTGAACGATGCCGTCACCGACGTGAGCTGGCGAGTCTCGCCGTCGATGTCGACGAACAACTCCGCCGGCTGATCGCGCGTTGTCGCGGTGTAGGCGATGACCGTGGCGTCGTCGACCTGACCAACGGACCAGCCGCTGATGCTGAAATCCCCGGTCACGATTGGTTCTGGGTCGCCGTCGAGCGGTGCCCGGTACAGGTGGATGCTGCCTCGATCTTCGATCGCTCCGACGAGGCTTCCGTCCGCCGCCCAGACGGGGGCCTGACCGCTCATGAACGGCATCCAGGTGCGATCAACCGAGGAGGTGAACCATTGTGGCGTTGCGACCTCGCCGGGCCGAAGTACGCCCAGGTGACAGTTCTGCGGATAGTGATGCGGATCATCGAAACCGCCGACCACGATCTGGCTTCCATCGACGTTCACCGTCGGTCGGTCGTAAATGCCGGTGCCGTCGGTCAGCAACTCGAATGGCGCAGTGCCATCGTCGACCGGTGGCGTCGTGATGTTCGCGATAGCGATGTCGTCGGCGAAATCGGTCCGGAAGCGGTTCACGGTGATCGCCAAGCGTTCGCTGTCGGGGAACCAGGCGGGGGAGTGACATTCGTGCTGGCCGGGCGTGACGTTGCGCGGTTTGGCCGAGCCGTCGGTCGGCACGACGTAGAGATGGCGGGGCCGGTCGGTGATGAAACCTTCACCGTTCAGCGTGAAGAAAAGATGTTCGATCTTGCGCGCCGGTCGTCGGCCGACTTCATCGGACTCGTAGTGATCGCCGCGGGTCCGATGGGTGACCGCAAGCCACTTGCCATCCGGAGAGAACGTGAGGTCGTCGAAACCCTCGTCACCCTCGGCGAGCAGCACGGTCTCGCCCGGCACGCCGAATGGCAAGAGGTGCAGTGTCGACTTCGCCTTGCCCTTGGCACCTTTGCGGCGGGTCGAGCTGAACGCGATCTGGTAACCGTCAGGGCTCCAGCGCGGGTTCGCATCGCGATGTTCCCCCGCGGTCAGCGCTCGGGGCGGCGCCGATTGATCGATCGGAACGACGCAAATCTGACTGCGATACGAGTTCGCCTCGATGTCGGCTCGACCGACCACGTAGGCAATGTGCCGACCATCAGGCGACAGTTGGGGGTCGGCGACCGAAGGGACCGCAGCGATGTCAGAGGGCTTCATGGCGAGAGGTTAGTCGTGCCGCTTGCGACCCTCGGTTGGAATACTGCGTGGGTTTACGACGCAGCCCTATCAGCGGCGACCGCGTCGTAGCTCGTGTAGTCGGTGGCGGTGTCGTCGGCGAACTCGAATTCGAGCAAGCCAGCCTCGCCCCAGTGCCGTCGGAGGTAGCCGTTGTTCGCGTCGAGCAAACCGAGCTTGCGGGTGTTCGGCACCAGCTTCGCGAAGAAGGCTCGTTGGAATGACGCATACGGGTGCACGCCGATTCGTCCGGCGGCCGTCATCAACGTCGGAAGGACTTCTTCAACCGTGATACCCATGCGTTCCCACACCTCGGGGTTCGTCGAGCGGCTGCGGCTGCGGATCGTGTTTTCGAGCATGAACTCTTGGCGGTCGAAGAGTTCTGCCTCGCTCATGTCCTCGTAATACTCCTGCAGGCTGATAATGCCGAAGGCCACGTGGCGGGCTTCGTCGCTCATGACGTAGCGCAACAGTTTCTTCAGCAGCGGTTCGTCGGTTCGCCGCAGCATGTCGCCAAATGCCGCGAGGGCCAGGCTTTCGATCACGATCTGCATGCCGAGGTACGCAATGTCCCAGCGGCTGTCTTCGAGCAGCGCCGTGATCTGCGCTTCGAGGTTTGGACTCATCGGGTACGCGTCGCCGAGCTTCTCGTGCAGGTACTTCGCGAAGACCTCGGTGTGGCGGGCTTCGTCCATCGTCTGGGTCGAGGCGTAGTACTTGGCGTCGATCCAGGGAACGGTTTCGACGATCTTTGCCGCGGTCATCATGGCGCCCTGCTCGCCGTGCATGAACTGGCTGAGCGTGGCCTTGAGGTTCTCAACGCCGATCTGGGTCAGCTCGGCATCGCCCCACGACGAGATAGGCGAGCCCGGTTCATCGACCGCAGCTTTTACGATCTGCATGAACGGTGCGTCGTAGTCAACGAGGGCTTCCGGGTCGACCGACGTCGCCCAATCGAGGTCGGTCACACTGTTCCATTGCGACGACATGGCCTTGTTGTAGAGCGTCACGAGCTGACCGCGCTCGCGGGTGTAGTCCCACTGGTAGATGCGGTCCGCGTTGTCCTTGATCAGCTTGATCGACGCGTTGACCTCGGCTTTGTCGGGAAGTGCTTTCCACTCAGTCCCTGTTGCCGGTGCTGCAATATCGGTCACCGAATGCCCCTTATGTGTCGTTGGCCATGGGTGTCGCTGGCCCGGCCTTCCGGGCACCGCAGTTGCAAACGTTACTCGCCCTCGGCGACGGCCCCTTTCACTGAGGGTTCTGCCACCGGGGGGACCGCAACGAGATCGGCGACGACGCCGTAGTGATCGGAGCCGGGATCGTCGACACCGATCAGCGAGACGCCGACCGGGTTGCCGACCGGGCGGGGTCGAGGCCAACCGACGAGCACGTAGTCGATGCGCCGGTTCGGCCAGGCCGAGTTGACGACGTACGGGTTTTTGTCGCACCACGTGATGCCGGGGTCGGCGCCGAGCTGTTCCCAGAGGTCGGTCCAGATCAAGCCCGGCACGTACGGCTTCGAACGGCCCGTCATCATGCGAATCTCGTCGCTGTCAGCGACCGCGTTGAGATCGCCGGTCAGCACCGGCGGGAATATGGCATCTTCTTCGAGGTGTTCGGCGACGAACTCGCACGCTTCGCGAAGCTGTAGCTGTCGGACCTCGGACTCGTCGTAGCGATACGCGAGGTGCGTTGTGAAAATCGGCAGGGGCCCGAACGGTGAATCGATGCGGGCGAACGCGATGCTGCGATGGGCGGGACCTTCCAGTGCCGATAGTGGCTGTTCGCCAATCTCGGTGGACGGCCAACGGCTGAGGATTGCGTTGCCGAAACCCCGGTCCGGCTCGTCTGCTGGCGGGCGTTTGCCCGAGTAGCTGCAGAAGTGAAGCCCTAATTCGTCGGCGATCCGCTGGGTCTGCGCCGGCCATGTCTCTTGCAGCGTGACGATGTCGGCGTTGGCGAGTCGCAACGTGTCGAGGATCTTCGGTTGGCGTTCCTCCCACGGGCCAAAGCGCCACCAGATGTTCCATGTCGCAACGCGCAGGGTCGTCGAATCCTGTCGCTCGGTGGGGTCGGGCTCTGTTGTACCGGGCTTAGAGCTGTCGGGCTTAGGCATCGAGGCGGTTCCTCAGGTCGGCGATCAGGTGCGCTAGGAGTTTGTGGCCCACATCGGCGGATGCCGTTGTCGGGTCGCCGAGCACGCCATTGGGCGAGGCCGCCTGCACCCCGGAAGCGAGCAACAGTGGCATCAGCGTCGCGAGCGGCTCGGTAGTGCCCGGCTCGGCGGCGGCGAGTCGCACGGCTGTCGCATCGATCGCGAGCATGAGCGAGGTTTCGGTGCGGCCGGCGTGGGCATCCCCACCCGGTACCCGCGGGAACCAGGCCGAGACGTCGTGGCCTTCGGTCTGGAGTTGCGCGATCGCGGCGGACATGCCTGCGTGGTTGCCGCCATGGCCGTTGACGAAAACCGTTCGGCTGAACGCGATGCCCGTCGACCGCACGAGTTCGATCAGTACCTGCTGGAGGGCCTCGGTGCCGATCGACAACGTGCCGCCGAACGCGGCGTGCTCTCCGCTGGCGCCGAAGGGCAGTGTCGGTGCCACGACGAGGGCCGATCGACCGATTGCGGCACCGACCGCGACAGCGCTGGCGATTCGACTGTCGGTGTCGAAGGGCAGGTGGGGGCCGTGTTGTTCGGTCGACCCGAGCGGTACGAGCAATGTCAACGCTTCCGAGGCGGCTATTTCGACCTCGGGCCAGGTCATCGTTGCCAGCAGGCGAACGTCGGAGCGAGTCGTCACCACCGGCACGGTAGGTCCTGCGGACGCAGCTTGCGAAGTTCTCCTTGTCGACCGCGGCGCGGCGTGCGAAGTCATCGTTCGGTACCGAGGTGCCATAGGCTCTCGCGGTGTCAAATGATTGGTTTGAATCGGTAGCGGTCGCGAAGAAGCGGGCAAAGAAGCGCCTGCCACGGTCGGTCTACGGGGCGATCGTCGCCGGGGCCGAAGCGGGCATTTCGATGAACGACAACTTGGTTGCGTTCGATGAGCTGGGCATGCGACCTATCACCGCCGGTCAACCGGCAGAGCGTGACTTGTCGACCACGATCATGGGCCAACCCGCGTCGATGCCGGTCATGATCTCGCCCACTGGGGTGCAGGCCGTTCACCCCGAGGGTGAAAACGCGGTTGCTCGGGCGTCGGCGGCGCGTGGCGTGCCGATGGGCCTTAGCTCGTTCGGCAGCAAGCCAATCGAGTCAGTCATCGAGGGCAACCCGCAACTGTTCTTTCAGATCTACTGGGCCGGCGATCGCGAGTCGATGAGCGCTCGTATGGAACGGGCGAAGGCCGCCGGAGCAGTTGGTCTGATCCTCACGCTCGACTGGTCTTTTTCGCATGGCCGCGACTGGGGTAGCCCGTCGATTCCCGAGAAGATCGACGCCCGCGTCGCGCTCGAACACGCTCCCGATGTCCTAACCCGACCGCAGTGGTTGTACAGCTGGCTGAAGACGAAACAACTCCCCGATCTCGGCGTACCGAACTACAGCCTGCCCGGCGAGCCAGTCCCCGGTTTCTTCGAGGCGTATGGCCAATGGATGGGCACGCCACCGCCATCATGGGACGACATCGCCGGTCTCCGTGAAGAGTGGGGCGGCGAGTTCATGGTCAAGGGCATTGGTCGGGCCGACGAAGCTCGCCGAGCCGTCGACGCCGGTGCAACCGCCATCTCGGTGTCGAACCACGGCGGCAACAACATCGACGGCGCGCCCGCGCCGATTCGGGTGCTTCCCGAGATCGTCGACGCAGTCGGCGGGCAGATCGAGATCAACATCGACGGCGGCATTCGACGGGGGAGCGACGTCGTGAAAGCGATCGCCCTCGGCGCGAACGCGTGCCTGATCGGCCGGGCGTATCTGTGGGGCCTCGCGGCCAACGGACAAGCGGGCGTTGAGAACGTGCTCGATGTGCTGCGCGGCGGCATCGACGCCACCATGCGCGGCCTCGGCAAGGGCTCGCTGTCTGAGCTGAGCCCCGACGACGTGCTCGTGCCCGACGACTTTTCGCCTCCGCAGCTCTGACTTCTCCAACCGCAAATTCGGGCGAACGATCTGACCGGGCCGTCATTGCCTATCTGGCGTTTCTTGGCATCATCCTGGCGTTCGGGATCGACGTCGCGCTACCCGCGTTCGACGAAATCCGCGAAGGCTTCGACATGGATCCGTCGAACAATCGCATCACGCTCACCGTCACGCTCTATGTGCTCGGCATGGCGTTTGGTCAGTTGTTCTGGGGACCGTGTGCTGATCGGTTCGGGCGTCGCCCGACGTTGCTCGCTGGTATCGCGTTGTATGCGATTGGGGCGCTCGGTTCGGCGTTGGCGCCGAACTTCAGCGTGATGCTGATCGCCCGTTTGGTCTGGGGACTCGGCGCCGCGGCGCCAGCCGGTTTGCGCGTTGTCGTGGCCCGCGATCTTTATACCGGCGACCAGATGGCTCGGATCGTGACGATCATCATGGCGGTCTTTCTCGTCGGCCCCGTCATCGTCCCATCGATCGGCGATCTCATCCTGCGCGTCGCGCCGTGGCGGGGCGTTTTCTTCGCCGCGCTCGTCATTGCAGCAATCGCATTCGTGTGGACGTGGTGGTTTGGCGAAACGCTCGATCCGGCGCATCGCCGACCGCTCGAATTTCGACCGGTCATCCAAGCATTCCGAGTCGTCGGCGCGAACCGGGTAGCGATCGGTCACATCGCCGCGGTCACGATGAGCGGCGGCGCCTTCTTCATCTTCCTCGGTAGCTCTCAGCCGATCTTTGATCGGATTTACGACCGCGATTCGCAGTTCGCACTTTTGTTCGGAGCGATCGGTCTTTTCACCGTCCTGCCGCTCGTCATTTCGAATCAGTTGATCAAGCGATTCGGCGCCGAGCGGATGGTGCTCGTGACGTGTGCCTTGTTCATGCTGGTGTCCTGCGTCGGCGTGCCCCTGTTCCTGGCCACGGGCGGGGTGCCGAACTTCTGGGTCTGGTTGGTGTGGGTGGGTTTGGCGAGTTCGCTCGCAACGGTGTTCACGCCGATCGCGAACTCACTGGCACTCGTACCGATGGGTGAGCTCGCGGGAACTGCCGGTGCCGTGCTCGGGTTTTGCAGCATGGCAGGCGGCGCACTACTCGCTGCGATCTTCGACGCCCTGATCGGCGACACGGTTACGCCTATGGCGGTCGGTTATGCGATCTACAGCGTGCTGGCGATGGCGCTGCTCTGGTGGGCCCGCCCCGGCGGTGGCACGGACGCCGAATTCGCGACCGCCTGAACCGACTACCGTCTCGGCATGCCTGTCGCTCTCGTCACCGGTGCGGCCCGAGGGATCGGCGGCGCGACCGTGCACGCTCTTCACCACGGCGGGTGGGACGATGCTCGCTCGCCCCGAACCCCGACACGGCCGTTTCGTTGCCGTGTCGTCATCGGTGGTCCTCAAGGCGACGCCTCAACTCGGCGAGTGCTCGGCTCCGAAAGGCGGCGTGTTCGGACTCGCTCGGGGCCTGGCCGCTGACATTGCGAACACGGGCATCACCTCGAATGTGGTGCAACCCGGCGCCACCAGAACCTCGATCCTGGACCCCAGCGCCGCGGCCTACGACCTGCCGCCGATCGAAGACTTCGCAGCCCACCACATCGACAACCGCCTGCTCGAGCCCGAGGAGGTCGCAGCCGCGATCATCTGGCTCTGTCCGCGGGCGGCCGCGATCGCCCGGCTCTGTTCGCGGGCAGCCGCGGCCGTGAACGGCGTCGTCCTGCCCGTCGATGTGGGTATGACGGCGCGGTAGCCCGTCTCGTATCTCGACACGACCAACGTCTCCAAAACTGGGCAAATCGTCGAGACTTCCGGCCCGGGTGCTTTGACTCAATTCGCAGCCCTTTCGATGCTCAGCGGCCTCGTGTCGTAACTAAATCTGTATACCGATCTTGGTGCAAGTTTTTTGCCTGCCCGGCATTGCGTTCAAGTGTCGTACTCGGCATTGCCCTTCTGTCATCCGTCTAGCTGCGTAAGGAACTCCCATCGAAACCAGCATGCAAACCAAACGATCATCGACGCGCTTCGTCGCCATCGCGTTGGCGATGGCGCTCGTCGCCGTCTTAACACTCGCAGCCGCACCGGCGACTGCCGAAGCACAGGAGAAATTCTCCTGCCAGGTCGACGGGAACGGAGCGTTGTCCTGGACCGATCACGGCGTCAGCAAGTACTGGATCTATCGCTCTGTCGACGGCGGCAAGAACTATGAGTGGCTAGGGCGTTCCATCGGCGACATCTCGATGATCGACGAATCCGCGCCGGTCGGGGCTACCTACCAGGTGCACTATCAGGGCCTGCCCCGAGTCGAATGTACCGGCACCGTGGTCTACGGCGCCGTACAAGACAACGCTTCGGCTGCCGTCGACGACACTGGCAAGTTCGCCTGCCAGGCCAGCAACGGCACACTGTCGTGGTCGAACCATGGCGCGAGCAAGTACTGGGTGTACCGCTCGGTCGACGGCGGCAACAAGTACAGCTGGCTTGGTCGCACGCTTGGTGATCTGCAGCTGGTCGATGCCGGCGCTCCGCGCGACGCGCTGTATCAGGTGCACTACAACGGAATTTCCCGCGTGGACTGCACCGTGGGAAGTGTCGCGGCCCCGACCGCACCCGTCGCCGCTTTTGGTGACAAGTTCGACTTCGGTGACTTCGGCAAGGACCTCGGGTTCAGCGACAAGTTCGATTTCGGTGCCTTCGGCAAGGAGCAAGCCCTCATCGGCAATCTCGCGATCGACAAGGACTACGACTTCAAGAACCTTGACTTTGGTGACTACGCCGAAGGGTTCTACTTCAGTGACAACTTCGACTTCGGCGGCTTCGCCGGTGTTGACCTCAGTGATCACGCTCCCGCCGTCGACTTCGGCAGCAAGTTCAACTTTGGTGACTTCGGCAAGGACTACGGGTTCGGCGACAAGTTCGACTTCGGAGCGTTCGGCAAGAATCAGGCTCGCGTGACTGACCTCAAGATTGACGACGATTTCGATTTCAAGAACTTCGACTTTGGTGACTACGCCAATGACTTCTACTTCGGTGACAAGTTCGACTTCGGCGGCTTCGCAGGGAAGGATCTCGGCGGCGATGGCCCCCACATCGATTTCGGCAGCAAGTTCAACTTTGGTGACTTCGGCAAGGACTACGGGTTCGGCGACAAGTTCGACTTCGGGGCGTTCGGCAAGAACCAGTCGGGCGTCAAGAATCTGAAGCTCGACACGGACTTCGATTTCAAGAATCTCGATTTTGGTGACTACGCCGAAGGGTTCTACTTCGGTGACAACTTCGACTTCGGCGGCTTCGCAGGGAAGAATTTCGGCGGCGATGGCCCCGACATCGATTTCGGCAGCAAGTTCAACTTTGGTGACTTCGGCAAGGACTTCAACTTCGACAGCAAGTTCGACTTCGGGGCGTTCGGCAAAGACCAGGCAGGCATCAAGGACCTCAACGTCGACAACGGCTTCGACTTCAAGGACTTCGATTTCGGTGACTACGCGAACGGCTTCGATTTCGGCGACAAGTTTGACCTCGGCGACTTCGGTGGCCTCGGGCTCGACGCCCTGCTTCCCGGTGCGAAGGTCGGCGCAAAGTTCCCGCAGCTCGACATCGGGGCGAAGGCGCCGGCCATCGATTTCGGCAGCAAGTTCGACGTTGGTGACTTCGGCAAGGACTTCAACTTCGACAGCCAGTTCGACTTCGGCGCCTTTGGTAAGGACCAGTCGAAGGTGGGTGCTCTCAACCTGGGTGTCGGGTTTGACTTCAAGAGCCTTGACTTTGGCGACTACTCCAAGAATTTCGCCTTCGACGACAAGTTTGACTTCGGCGACTTCGCCGGCCTCGATTTGGGTGCCAAGGCGCCCGCAATCGATTTCGGCCAAAAGTTCGAGGTTGGTGACTTCGGTAAGGATTTCGGATTCGGCGACAAGTTTGACTTCGGCGCCTTCGGTAAGAACCAGGCCCGGGTGAACGATCTCAACCTGGGCAAGGGCTTCGATTTCAAGGGCTTTGATTTCGGCGACTACGCGAAAGGCTTTGACTTTGGTGACAAGTTTGACTTCGGCGACTTTGACGAAGCAGAACTCGGCACCGACGATCCGCAAATCGATTTCGATGGCAAGTTCGATTTTGGTGACTTCGGCAAGGACTACGGGTTCGGCGATAAGTTCGACTTTGGTGACTTCGGCAAGGACCAGGCCAACATCGGCAACCTCGACCTCGGGAAGGGATTCGACTTCAAGAGCTTTGACTTTGGCGACTACGCGAAGGGCTTCGATTTCGGCGATAAGTTCGATTTCGGCGACAAGTTCGACTTTGGTGACTTCGCTGGTCTCGACCTGGGTGCCAAGGCGCCGGCCATCGACTTCGGCAGCAAGTTCGACGTTGGTGACTTCGGTAAGGACTTCGGGTTCGGTGACAAGTTCGACTTCGGTGACTTCGGCAAGGATCAGGCCACCGTTGGTGATCTGAATATCGACAAGGACTTCGACTTCAAGGGCCTTGACTTTGGCGACTACGGCAAGGGCTTCGACTTTGGCGACAAGTTCGACTACGGCGACTTTGTTGGCAAGGACCTTGGAGGCCAGGCTCCGGCCATTGGCCCGAACGCAAAGTTCGACTTCGGTGACTTTGGCGCTGATTTCGGGTTTGGCGACAAGTTCGACTTCGGTGACTTCGGCAAGGACCAGGCCCATGTGGCCGACCTCGACATCGGCAAGGGCTTTGACTTCAAGGGCTTTGATTTCGGGGACTACGGCAAGGGCTTCGACTATGACGACAAGTTCGACTTTGGCGATTTCGCCGGTAAGGATCTCGGTGCTGTTGCCCCGGCATTCGACTTCGGCTCGAAGGCCCCGGCATTCGACGTTGGTGACTTCGGCAAGGACTTCAACTACGGCGACCAGTTCGACTTTGGCGACTTCGGCAAGGACCAGGCTCTGGTCGGCGACATGGACGCTGGTATCAAGCTGAACGACCTTGACTTCGGTGACTACGCGAAGGACTTCAACTACGGCGACCAGTTCGACTTCGGCGACTTCGGTGGTCTCGACCTCGGCGGGGCCAACAAGGGCTTCGATTTCGGTGGCGCCGACGACTTCAGTCTTGGAGATGCCAAGGGTCTCGACTACTACGGTGCCAACGATTACGGCAACTATGGTGCCAACGAGTACGACAACTATGGCTTCGACTTTGGTTGGTGACCTCGGTGGTCTGAAGGGCTTCTGACCTCGCCCTCCCAACCGGATTTTTCAGCGGCCCCTCGACCCACCTGGGTTGAGGGGCCGCTGTTGTTCAGTGCTTCGTTTCGAAATCTTTCTGCTTTGGGTGTCGAGAACGGTCGATGCGGTTCGACGTAAGGGTGCGGGGCCAGCCGGTCCGGCTCTTTCAGAGGGGGTTGGGGTGGCCGGACGCGACGCGGAGGCGGACGTCGTATTCTTCGGCGGGGTCGACGTTGACGGTGTATCGCACGAATTCGCCGTCGCGGGTGCGGCCGAGCAACGTTTACCGCTGGCGCCGACGTCGTTGATGACGAATGCGTCGACGTTGTCGTCGGTGCGGAAGTCGCCGCGCCCGGCGTGTTCGTCGGTGTCAGACTACGCGACGCCCTCGGCGCCGCGGTCGTAGTGCTCGGCCTCGATCCGGTCGGGCAGTGTTACCTCAGCGAACGGACCAGCGGCTTGGGCGGCACTGGTCGACGCGAACGCCAACCACCCCGTCGCCAACACGGCACAAAACAACGCCACAACGCGCCCAACACGAAACACGCCCATTAGAAAATTCGCCCT